>Ga0265295_1006641_pt1 | contig 13877 bp, 14 predicted proteins | sample Munlansysbiofilm_FD_192503 | JGI IMG/M metagenome (GOLD analysis project Ga0265295, IMG submission 192503) | Leachate microbial communities from a municipal landfill in Southern Ontario, Canada - Methane capture system biofilm | ecosystem: Engineered > Solid waste > Landfill > Unclassified ... | reverse complement strand
CTTCCAGCAAGCGGCTATGAGCCCTAAGCAAACCTTGCAGGCGCTGGCGCTGGGTCGCGAGCAAGTCGAACGCGTACATGCCAGCGGCGGTGACTTTTTAATGCTCGGTGAAATGGGCATTGGTAATACCTCATCTGCCAGTTGCTTAAGCGCCTTGTTATTAGAACAAGAGGTCAGCACGTTAACGGGCTCTGGCACGGGTGTTGCTGGCGCAGCATTAACCCAAAAAGAAAATATCTTAACGGCCAGCGTAGCTCGCGCTAAACCATTGGTAAAAACGCCCTTAGACGCATTAGAGCAGGTCGGTGGCTTAGAAATCGCTGCCATTGTGGGTGCTTATATCCGCGCCAGCCAGTTGGGCATCCCCTGTTTTGTCGATGGCTTTATTACCACGGCAGCGGCTTTACTGGCCGTTCAGCTCAATCCTGGCGTACGCCAATGGTTACTCTTCTCGCACCACTCTGCTGAACTGGGCCACGGCACATTATTAGCGGCATTAGAGGCTGAGCCCTTGCTGAATCTAGGCATGCGCTTAGGTGAAGGCTCAGGCGCTGCAGTGGCCTATGCATCCGTCCAACAAGCACTCACTATCCATAATCATATGGCCACTTTTGCGCAAGCCGCTGTGGAAAACAAAAGCTGATGATCACCACCTACGTCGATATTATCCGCCATGGCGAACCTGAAGGTGGCCGAGTGTTTCGTGGCCATACCGATCATCATTTGACCGAGTTGGGCATTGAGCAATTTAAGCAACGCACTCAACGCTTAGGTCATACATGGCAGCAGGTGATCAGCTCACCTTTAACACGCTGCAAACAATCCGCCGAGTTACTGGCCACAGCGCAGAATATCCCTTTGCACATCGAGCCCAATTTAGCTGAGATTCATTTTGGCGAATGGGAAAACAAGTGCGTTGATACGCTAATGGCTGAAGAAAACATCAGCCAACTCTGGCAAGACCCGATGAACTTCTGCGCCCCACAAGGTGAACCCACAGCCGCTTTACAAAAACGTACACTGCTGGCCTGGAACGACCTATTAAAAGCCCACCAAGGTCAACGCGTGTTAGTCGTCACCCACGGTGGTGTTATACGGATGCTGGCGCAACATTTATTAGAGTTAACCCCCAGCGCAATGAACAAACTCAGCTTGCCCTACGCCGCCGTGATGAGCTTTAAAGTCATCGAAGCAGAATACCAAGGCGAGCAGCAGCAATGGATCAGCTTGGTCAGTATGGATGGCAGTGAATTATGAGCACTTACTACTGGGGCTTTTGGTATGCGCTGATTTTTTTAAGCCGTGTGCCCGGGCCTTATTTAAAACGTATTGATAAAGATGTGCAGCAAGCCGCGATGTGGTTTTACCCGATCGTGGGTGCCATTTTAGGACTGACCTTAGTCACCTTGGTGTCGCTGTGTTTTAAATATAACCCGCAGGCGTCGGTGCTATTAGTCGCCGCTCTAGTCTTGGCGCTCTGGGTGTATTTTACCGGTGCCATGCATTTGGATGGCGTAGCCGATACCGCCGATGCTTGGGTCGGTGGTTTGGGTGATCATGAGCGCACCTTAGAGATTATGAAAGACCCACGTGTCGGCTCCATGGGTGTGGCTGCGATGCTGGTGATCTTGCTGGTGAAATTTGCTGCTATTGCGGCCTTACTCGAGCAAGCACAGCACAATCTAGCGTTACTCTTTGGTGGTTTATTGCTGATTCCCATGCTGGCACGAGCCGGCATTATCAGCTTAATGGCCACCACCTCCTATGTCCGCAAACACGGCATGGTCAGCGACACTCAAAGTGCAGCGACTAAAAGCAAAGTGCTAGTGATGGGTATTGCTTTAGCATTGCTGGCGCTACCGCTGCTGCAAGACAAAACCATGCTGGTGCTCTTGGCTTGGATGGCCGTTTTAGCGGCGTATCGTGGCGCCTTGAACAAGCGACTGGGCGGCTATACCGGAGATACGCTCGGTGCTGCAGTCGAAATTCAAGAAGTGGTGCTGTTAGTGGCCTTAGCTTTATAAAACTGAGCAGCACTTGGAGAAAGTGTTGCTTGATACACACCGGCAAGCCCCATGCAGGCTTGCCTTTGCTAGAACATTGCCCTGAACTATTTAGCCATATTCTTGTTCCATGGCATCACTAGCAGCATACGCGCTAAGCCACAGAAACCAGTGACGCCAGCCATAATCAAGCCGGCACCGACAAAACCAGACAGTGCATACCAACCCGGGGCAACGAAGGTACCCAAGAGCACGCCGCCGAGAATCATTGAGCCGGCACCAATTTGCACTTGGCGTTGTAATTCTAAAGGCTGCTTAGAGTCTTTGATCACTGGGAAGCCCGCTTTTTTCCAGCCGTCTAGACCACCTTCCAAAATGTACACTTCACAGGTTGCACAGTTGTCCAACGCGCCAGCATTCATAATGGTGCGGTTACCTGAGTTACAGTGAAAAATAACAGCATTCGCCTCGTTATTGGGCATACCCTGACTATTCAACTGCTCCATCGGCATATGTTTCGCAACGGCAATATGCTCACGGGCATATTCATCAGCGCCACGAATATCAACCAATACGGCACCCTGTGCCAATAATTCCTGCGCAGCCTGTGGCGTTAATACTTTACCGGTCATAAGTCACCCTAAATAAGTCTTAATATGTTCGATGCATGCACGCTGCGACTCATTGATCACCTCGCATGCATACCAATTAAATTCAATAACATATTATCATAATGTATATTGATATAATAAAGAAGCACTAACACCATATATTTTTAACACATTACAGCTGGATTGGCCGACGTCCGGCTAAAGCATGACTGAGCGTACCGCCATCCACCATCTCTAACTCACCACCCAAAGGCATACCGTGAGCTAGACGAGAAATAATCAGCTGCTTGTCCGCTAAAATCTGCGCAATATAATGCGCAGTCGCCTCACCTTCCACGGTTGGGTTGGTGGCTAAAATCACTTCAGTGAAGTTGCCGTTATTCACGCGACCAATCAACTCAGGAATACCGATGTTTTCTGGACCTAAACCATCCAAAGGCGACAAATGGCCTTTTAAAACAAAATAACGCCCGCGGTAGCCGGTTTGCTCAACCGCATACACATCCATCGGTCCTTGCACAATACACAGCAAGCTTTCATCACGGCGCGTATCCCTGCACAAATGACACACCTCTTCTTCACTTAAGCTGCGGCACTCACGGCAATACCCCACACCTTCCATTGCTTGACTTAAGGCTTCGGACAAGCGCTGACCACCACTGCGATCACGCTCTAACAAGTGTAAGGCCATACGCTGGGCAGTTTTTTGCCCAACACCCGGCAGCACACGAAATGCATCAATCATTTGACGTATTAAAGGACTAAACGACATAGGGTCTCAGCACAGTTGAATAAGATAACAGAGGGGATGTGGCTGATGACTCACACCCGCACAACAGCCAATACAACAGATACGCACACAGACACTAGAAGCTAGCACCTGTGTGCGTGATAGTACTTAGAATGGCATTTTAAAACCTGGTGGTAATTGCATACCATCGGTCATACCGGCCATGCCTTCTTGACTGCTTTGTTCAACTTTACGCACCGCATCATTCACTGCTGCAGCGATTAAGTCTTCGAGAATTTCTTTCTCTTCTTGCAGCAAGCTATCGTCAATGCTGACACGGCGCACATCATGGCGACCGGTCATAACGATACTGACTAAGCCTGCACCAGACTGACCAGTGACTTCAGCATTGGCCAATTCTTCTTGCATTTTCTGCATCTTTTCTTGCATTTGTTGAGCCTGTTTCATCAGGCCAGCCATACCACCTTTCATACGAGATTCCTTATATTGCTGAGTCTATGGGTTCAATACTATTGGCACTGATTCGAGCGCCAAAGGTGTCAATCAACTGCAATACTACAGGGTCTGCATGGATCGCTTCTTCTGCTTCTTGCTGTCGTTTTGCTTGCTTACGCAACAGCGCCAATGCAGGGGTTTCCTGCGTGGGCGTGTGCAATTCAATCTGTAACTCCACCGGTGCATCCAACTGCTTATTAATTGCATCATTGATGCGCTGCAGTTGGGTGGGATTAAACAAAGCACTGTGGTTGGGGTCAAGGTGCAATAACCAAGTCGTCGCGCTTTTCTCAATTAATACTGTGTTAGCAGCAATACTTGAGGTCATTCCGGCTAAATTCAACTGTTCAAAGAATATTTGCCACTCTGCCGCCAAGCCAGAGGCCACTGGAATCTGCGGTTGCAAGTCAACGCCATCATTATTGGTCTGCATTGGTGCAGCATCATGGCTGCTGACACCGGACAAGTCGGCATAGTCCTGAAAATGACTGGTATCTAAATAAGCATCCTCATCATCACCTTCCGCAGCAAAGGCTTGACCGTAATCCTGTTCATAATCCGGCGCGGGCAGCTCATCATCTTGACTTGCAGCCACCACGGGCTCGGGTTCGGCCTGCGGCGCTGGCGCGACAACTGCAACTGATTCTGCTTGGCTCTCTGCCAATTGTGCAACAGGCTGCTGCACAATTGCATCCTGTGCACTTTGATTCGGCGCTGACTCAGCCTCGTCCTCAGGATGCGCTTCCCATGGCGCGCGGATATGTTCAAGCGCTGCCGCTGGTGTACTGATAGTCGCTACAGGCTCAACAGCAGGCACAGTAGACACTGCCACTGCTTGAGTCGGCGCAACCTGCTCTGCTGCTACAACTGGCGCAGCTTCAATAGCACTGCCTTGCTCAGCCGCTGCTGAAGGTGTTGCTGCAGCCGTCGATTTCGATTGAATCAATGGCGTATTGGGCGCTGTACCCGGCAAACTCGCCGGACGAAACGCCAACATACGCAGCAGCACCATTTCAAAACCATCACGGGGATCCGGCGCCAGTGGTAAATCACGACGACCAATCAAACCCAACTGATAGTAAAACTGCACATCTTCCGGCGGCACCAACGCAGCAAGCTCAAGAACCTGCTCACGATCGCCCTGCCCGTTATCAATCGCATCCGGCATCAATTGCGCAATGGCAATACGATGCAAGGCATTGAGGATTTCCGCCAGCACACCGGCCCAATCCGGGCCATGTTCGGCCAAATGCGCAACCGCACTCAAGGCACCACGTGCATCACCGGCAATCAAAGCTTTGAGCACGCCATAAATCTGCCCCTGATCCAACGTACCGAGCATGGCGCGAACATCTTCCGCCATAACGCTGCCATCACCAAAGGACACGGCTTGGTCAGTCAGACTCATAGCATCACGCATTGAGCCATCGGCGGCACGGCCTAATAGCCACAATGCATCATCTTCAAAGGGAATGTTTTCGCTGGTCAGCACATTCTGCAAATGGCCAACAATCGGCTCAGGCGGCATGTTTTTCAGCGAGAACTGCAAGCAACGAGACAGTACAGTCGCTGGCAGCTTTTGCGGATCAGTGGTGGCCAATAAGAACTTAACGTACGGCGGCGGCTCTTCCAGCGTTTTCAACAAGGCGTTGAATGAACTGGTCGAGAGCATGTGCACCTCGTCAATCAGGTAGACCTTATAGCGCCCGCGGGTCGGCATATACTGCACGTTATCCAGCATCTCGCGGGTGTCTTCCACCTTGGTTTTACTCGCCGCATCCACTTCAATCAGATCAATAAAACGACCTTCATCGATTTCACGACAAATAGAACAGACACCACAAGGCGTTGAACTGACACCCTCTTCACAGTTCAGACACTTGGCCATAATCCGCGCAATGGTGGTTTTACCCACACCGCGTGTACCGGTAAATAAATAGGCATGGTGTAAGCGCTGATGATCAAGCGCATTGATCAAGGCTTTTAAAACGTGGGTTTGCCCAACCATTTCACGAAATGAACGGGGACGCCATTTGCGGGCTAAAACCTGATAACTCATAGCAACCGTAGACCAGCAAGAAAACAGACCCACATGCTAACGGAGGACAGCAGAAAATGCACCCGCAACACATGATTGGGATGAGCTTTAATAGTATTTACAGGAGGATTTGCGAGAGATAAAGCAATTTAGGTGGCAACCACTGCCAGCCACACCCCGGCACACAATGTCACCGCTATGGCTGCTCCCTTCCGGGCCTGACCAGGTTAACGGTTAATCGTTGCGAGGGGACCGGCAGGGTCGCCATAACGAAACACCAAGATTTGGTGTGGGCGTATTGTACTGATTTTGCGCGGGGATGCAAGGGATGGCGACTGGCGTTTGCCGAATGTTGGTCTATAAAGAAATAAGCAGCCCTAAGAGGCTTAAGTAATTTATTAAGTGGAATGCTTTAATAATCACCAAGTTATCGTATATGATAACCAAACAAGGACGTTAACGTATGAAATGGAAGGTGCATTTTTATCTAGGTGTTGAAGATCAAATTCTTCAGATGCCAAATAAAATTCAAGCTCGAATGCTAAAGCTGCTTGAGTTAATTGAAAAGCATGGGGCTAACCTTGGTCCACCCCACACAGAAGCAATAAGCGATGGCTTGTTTGAAATTAGAGCCAAAGCCAAAGAAGGTATAGGTCGCGGATTGTTTTGCTACCTAAAAGACCAGCAGGTCTATGTTCTCCACGCTTTTGTGAAAAAGACACAGAAGACGCCAAGAAAAGAATTAGAACTGGCTCGACAACGCCAAAAAGAGGTCAATTTATTATGAGCTTACAAACATTAAAAAAACGCGCACTCGCTAATCCTGCAGTAAAAGCTGAGTACGATAATTTAGAAGCTGAATTTACGCTTATCGATCAGCTGATTTCAATGCGTACACAAGCTGGCTTAACTCAAGAACAAGTGGCTGAACGCATGAATACACAGAAAAGTAATATCAGCAGGCTTGAGCGTGGAAATAGCAATCCGAGCTGGGCTACATTGATGAAGTATGCGAATGCTTGCGGGTTTGATTTGTTGCTCAATCCGCAAAAGATGATTTCCTAGTAAAAATATAAGGCGCTTATTATGTGTTTAAATACGTTGATATTTCAATGAGATTCCCAGCAGGATCTCTGAAATAGAATGATGTGATTGCGCCTTGTGCGCCTGTACGTTTTACAGGTCCCGCCATGGTAGTCGCACCTTGATTCTTCACATGCTCCATTGCGTCAAACAGATCAGTACAGGTAATAAAGCACAGATCTGACATTTTGAGCTTTAGGTTCAAACTCATTACCTAGCTGATGAAGATTGATTTTTTGGTTGCCAAGCTCTAGTGCAATCCGACCGACTCCAAAACGAACGGCTTTCATACCCAAGACTTTCTCATAAAAGTTCGTTGTTGTTAAAATGTCTGCAACAGTCAGATCTCAATGATCGAGGTGACTCATTTTCATCAGAAACTCCACTCTCTAAAAAAACACATAACACCTGAGTTGAGGGGCTTTTGTGGAGTATGCGTAGCTTACGGTACAAAGCCCCTCTCCAACGATTTACTAGGCGCTCTATGGCGACCAATTTCCATTTTCATCCAATTTTATTGCTATTTTCCTTTTAATACTTGGAAAGTTATTCGAATCGTCATCGTCGTGAAATAACCCCTCAATAATTATTAAGTCGCTGGTATTCCCCAAAATTCCATTTACAAATCTTGTATCTGTTTTGAATTCTATTACAGGGCTCGACAGCTCTGGCACAACGTAAAAACTATTTCCTCCACCAACTTTTACTATCGAAATATATGTTGAAGAGCTTCCCGATCCACCCGCACAACCAATATCCGCAGACCATAGAACTGCATATATAGCGTCCTCGCGCATATTGTCTTCTGTCCATGGAACTAAAGCCGCTATTCTATTTGGATTAATTTCTGTATTGCCACAAGAAACCGCATCAGCATACTTGGTGGCAACTGTGATTACGTTTTCGGTTATCTCTGATACTGGCATTACGGCATACGAAATTGGGACTGCCGCGAAGATGCCAAGAAAAGAAAATATTGCGTTGGACAATGTAGTTCTGCATTTCATTCTATGTACCTTACTTTGGTTTGAATATGTATTCTAGTAGACGCCTAACGCCGCTCTCTACGGCAAATTTTGAGCGCAGCATGAATTTTTTCCGACAGCAGCGCCTTATTAGAACCACCCTACAAAACGACCTATGATGCCTGTAACAATTCCGAACATTCCAATAATCGACCATAACCAGTGTTGCTTGATATATTCAATTATCGCTTTAGGATGTGCACCATACTTATCTCGCCAAGTGGCATTTGTGACTAATGACCCGTCAACCATGCGTTCCACTATATTGGACATACAGTCCACCTTTCTCAAAGTAGACTGATGAAGCTTAATGTAGTCACCAGAGTCAAAGGCATCTGCTTCTTCCTTCCCAGTTAGTGCACTTTTATCAGTCATATGATTTAGTCGAATAAGTTCATGGAATCTCCCAGCCTCACCATGACCCACATATTGACGCCCGTAGAGAGCCACCAACGCCCTAGCCAAGTCAAATTTCTTATCGTCAGGCACTACTCACCACCAAGAACTTGGAATCTGTGCTCTATAGCTGAAAACCCATAATTTCCATCACGCATATTCCAATGTGAAAAATGGAATGTTTGGCGATACTTAAGAAACTCGAAAAACTCAGAAAGCATCTCTTTTTCAAGCTGATCATATTTGGTAGGTATATCAGCTATAGCTACCTGCCTTCGCTCAGCTATTTTATGAATAGAGAAACTCTCAGTCTGAGCTGTTTTCAAATTTCTTACAGCAATCGATGTAACTCGCGGTGTGCGGCCATCTTTTATGTCATAAAAGGATTCACACGAATAGTGAATTAGGAGTACATGTTCAGATTTCTCATAAAGAGCAGATAGCTCTTTATGCATTCCCTTGCGTTTTTGTATTCTTTTAAGCTCTGATGACATGCGACTTCCTTGATGGTGTTTCTAACGCCTTAATAACAGGCTAAATGCGGTTGGCTAAAATACGAGCGGAGCGAGATAGCCAACCGTATTTTGTCCTTGTTGATTAACTTGTTATATTTCACCTAACTCCCAAATACCAAAATAATTTAATTTACTACGGCTAAATAAATATTTATTTTGATAGATGCAAAGATCATATACAGAGGAGTAAAATGGAGAGGTCATGTGAATATCCAAAAACTTTTCATTTACGGTAGAATCTAAGGATGTGTCATACATTAAAATAGATGGTTTACTTGTCCCAATTACTAAATACCTGTCATTCCACACATCTAGAGAAGTTATATATAAATCATCTTTAAAAATATCACGTAAAGGGTGTTGTTTGAACTCTAATAGTTTTGATCCAGTTACCTCATTACCAACATCGCTGAAAAAGTAAAGTTTGTAGTCATTTGAAGCAATAACAAACCCCAATGACTCAGAATAGAGGATATTACTTGACCTGATATGTACTTTTTTTATTACGCTAACATTTTTATTTAGAAAATATACACATTGTTCATCAGAAACACAAATAGCGCCAGATTTTGAATTACTAGCTATCGAAGTTATATGATAATTAGAAATATTAAATTCATCAAAAGAATTTATCTGTGATGTGTTTTTTAAATCAGAGATGTTAAGCCTAAATAGAATACCACTACTACCTGAAACAAAAACATAATCATTAGTGTGATTAATGCAATACAGTGGGTTATCAACTGATTTTTCAAATAAAACTAATGGGTTATAGTCTGTCTTTGAGTATCCCGATGCATAGTCAATATCGGACTTCCCACTGAGCATGCGCTGCACTTCATATAGATATACATATCCATTTTCAGATACTGCCAACATAATGTCATCATCTAAGAATAATGACTCATTAACATAATCATCATTTTCTAAAGTTAGTTGCAATATATGGGGGTAAGCTCCCACATACCGATTAGTATCTTCATATTTATTTACTACAGAGGTTACATTGGAAATATTGCGGAACATGAATAGCTGTTTTTTTTGAGTTGATAGAAACACATTTGAATCACTACATGATATTGTATCAATACCATTAGATGGTAATAAAACCTCTGCAAACAGCTCACCAGGAAACCCTACATGATCTAAAGATAAATCATTAGAAATGGAATTCGAACTCCATGGAATTTGTTTATAATTGGTTTTTTCAAGAACAGTCTCTCTAGTATTAATTATAACTTGGCTAAGTGTTAAACCATATAATGCGATATTCTTTGCGAATTCTTGTGTAAAACACCCATTTTTACTACTTAAAGTTCCATCTCCCGCAGTGTTTCCAGGCTGGGTGGAATAAATAATTGCCATACCATGTGATGATTCTATCTCACATAACCCTTTATTAAATATATCATTACTCGCAATAATTTCTTGTGTAAAGTCATGGTTTCTACATGCATCAAGAATCACAACTTTATCAGCCTTGGATTTATTCAGAGCATTAGTAATGTCCCCTAAATACACAGCACTGTGTTCAATGTTTTTATGATTAGATAAATCTTTAGTAATATCAACTGGTAACAAGTAATTACTATCCATTAACTGGATCGAATGACCAGCATAGTAAAACAAGACCAATGATTTACTTTCTTCAATCAAATTACTAAAAAGATTAACTTCTTTTAAGAAACATTCAAACTCCAAATTTTCAAAATATGTTACTGCAAAACCTTTTAAGGTTAAGATTTCAGATATCATTTTGGCATCATTAATTGGATTATTTAAAGATTCAATAAATCTATAATCCTTATTTCCTATTACGAGAGCCCTACGATCCAACTTTCACCTCCTGAAATATAACGTTGCGCTCACCGGTAAATTAAAAGCGAAGTGAATAATTTATCTGCGTGCAGCAACTTGTTATACGGTATTTTTAGTCGCCTAGTCAAACAAGGCTGGTTATTATCCACTGTTTAGCTGCCTTAGAGTTAAACGCTTTTCGACCATAGCATTCGGTTAATAAATACTCAGGAAGATACTCATCATATTTTTCAATAAGCTTTTGCTGTAATGAAAGTGTTCTAGCCAGCTCGGTTTCATCTGGCATATCATTTTTTGTTATAGCTATTAAACAATTTTTTATATCATCAATATCTGAATTCTGAACTTCAATAACACCGGAAAAATTACTGCATACAAATCCACTTCTAATTAGCAAGACAGTAAGGGTGTTAACTACTTTATCGCCCATCCATGAGAAAATATAACTATGCTTACCGCTTTGATAGACAGGTTGTTTTTCAAGATTGGCTTCTTTAAAAAAATTCACACCTTCTTGAAATAGCCGCCTTCCGAGATTATCTACAAAATCTATTTTCTGATTGCCAGCCTCAATGCGATAGTCACCCGTGCGATAGATGCTGAACATCTCTTGTCGTACCCTGTCATGAATCGTCATGCCGCTACCGTTAAACTTTGGGGGTTTACCGCCCTTTGTAGAAGTCACGTAGATGACTTTCTTTTCATCATCAATATCCGTGACCTTCCATCTACGGCCACCAAATATAATGTGCTGATCTTTAAGAATTAGCGAATCAACTGGTAGCCTACCTAGTGCTCTACTTCCGGCAACAATCCGGAACTCTTCTGGTGTTTTAAAGACAGCATAGAAGGTATAGGAATTGGTAAGACGTTCGCCTTCAGCCCCCAAAACCAACTCACCACTATTGAGTTGCTGTATTAGTTGAACTGTCCCCATATGGGATAATAGTTTCTTGAAGTGCAGAATTAATATTTCTTTGAACGGTCCTTGCTCACATAATAAAGAATAAAGTTGGTCTACTCTTACGCTACCCCATTGCGCAATTACAGCAAGAATCTGGTGAAAAAATGTGGAGAGATGCATTTGCTCTGTATCTGCCGGTTCAAACCAGTTATCTACAATTAGTAATCGAATCATAGCTAGTGATTGAACCAGTTCTAATCTAAGACCATCTACTATATTAGATTTATCACTTAATTCATTTTCAGCAATAAGCATTCGTAATATAGAAGGTGTATTTCTTCTACCGGATCGACCTAAGCGCTGACGTAAGCTTGATACTGAGTGTGGGGCAGTAACCTGAATGATAGAGCTCACTTTCCCTATGTCGATCCCTAACTCCAAGGTCATGGTACAAATAGCTGTAGTCGGTAGGGTTTCCTTCTGTAATCTGGTTTCTAAATCTTCTCGAAGTTCTTTGGCTAAAGAACCGTGATGCGGAAAAAACTCATTCGGTACGACTTGCTGTTCGCATAAGTCACTTAACTGTGCTGCAATGCTTTCTGTTCGACTGCGACTATTTGCAAATACCAGATGTGAGTCGCCTCTACAGAGTCTAAATATTTCCTGACAAATCTGCTGTTCGGCCGAGATGTGTGTTTCATCTGCCATGATATCTACTGGCTCTAAATATCCTTTAACTTGCACCTTAATAGTGCTTTGGTACTGACTACTCGTAATGGTTTCACAAGGCAGACTTTTATTCGGCCTGAGAGAAAGTGGTACTTTTTCAAGATCTCCGAGTGTCGCGCTTAGCGCAACTCGTGGAATAGGATTAGAGATTCGACCAGTTATGTGCTCAAGACGTATAAGTAGAGAAAGTAACTGCTGACCTCGTTCGGTTCCGATAAACGCATGAAACTCATCAATGACGATATATTTGAGTGAGCTAAAAGATTGTTTCACCCATCCAGGCTCTCTGACTAACAGCGATTCCAAGGATTCAGGAGTGATAAGCAGAATACCTGAAGGATTGTTTCTGGCTTTCTTTTTTTTGGATTGAAGACTGTCACCATGCCACGGCGTAACTTGCATATCCAACATTTCACTTAACGATTCGAGCCTGCGGTACTGATCGTTAATCAATGCTTTTAAAGGACTTATATACAGAATACCGAAGCCGTTCTCCTCTCCTGCAATTGCGCTACATGCTGGTAGAAAAAAAGCTTCTGTTTTACCTGCCGCCGTTGATGCACTAATCAGCACATCTCTGTCACCGGCTAGAATCGGTGCAATTGCCCGTTTTTGTATTTCTCTTAAATCAGGCCATCCCTGATTAAATAACCATTTTTGTACACGCTTATCAAGGCGCTTATATTCCTCTGTCATAATTTGAAATCAGCCAGACCATCAGAATTCAACATTTCACCCGCATCTTCGTCCACAATGATTTCATCAGTATCACTTGGGCGATCATCCTCAATCGCAACAGATTGAACTAATTGCGACCATTGCATAGAAGGGTTTTGTTCTAAGACTGCCAGCATATCTAAAAATGCTTTAATGGTGTTTCTTGGTGTACGGAAATAGGCATCCCCTATAGTCTGGCTGCAATGGTGTAGAAAGGATTTGAGTGCATCGTCAGGTACTAGATATTTAGACGTATCACCTCCGGCAAACACATGACGAAGGTTCTTCAGGAGAATATAAAGTTCTTCAGGTGTTAGGCTCGCTAAATGTAGTGCAGGTGATGAATAATCAATAACACCAGCACGTTGCGCAAAGCTGTTCTCAGCTAAACGGGATTGTAGTGCGTCATAGCTATACAATCCTCTGCGGGGATCTAGTAAAAACTCCGGCGTTCCTCCCAATAGAAAACCAAGATATTCAGCTGATCCCTGAAGACAATCATTGAGTATTCGCAGAATCTGCTCATAGTTAGATGTACGTGCTTGTGTGTTACTTAATTTATAAAGATTGACCATCTCATCCAAGCTAACGAGTAAGCCTTCATAGCCAGCCTGTCGTACAAATAGACTCATAAGCTTTAACGCATCATAAAACGAGTTGTCTGTAATAATCGTTCTAACATCTAAATCTCTTCTTGCATCCGTCTTAGTGGTGTATTCAGCACGTAACCAGCGAATAGCATTTGATTTTAACTCTTCGTTATCTTGCTCATGACCGTTCCAGTAAGCCTCA
>Ga0265295_1006640_pt1 | contig 13877 bp, 14 predicted proteins | sample Munlansysbiofilm_FD_192503 | JGI IMG/M metagenome (GOLD analysis project Ga0265295, IMG submission 192503) | Leachate microbial communities from a municipal landfill in Southern Ontario, Canada - Methane capture system biofilm | ecosystem: Engineered > Solid waste > Landfill > Unclassified ... | reverse complement strand
GTAGACAGGGAGCAGGGGGAGTGGTACTGGTCTGTCTCGCCGGAAGGGGAGAAGGACCGGGTGAACGACAAGGCGGGCTTCTGGAAGTGCCCCTATCACAATGGGCGGATGTGCCTGGAGCTGATCGAACGAATCAGACAGGATTAATGATTAAAAATAAAGAGATATGAAGAGAAACAGTGTGTTATTTACAATGCTGTTGTTGTTGTCGGCAGCGATCTCCTGCGGCAACGGGCAGCAGACCAACAATGAAACGGCGGCCGACAGCACGGTCGTGGCAAAAAACGGACAGCTGCAGGTGATCGGCACACAGCTCAGCAACGAGCAGGGAGAGCCACTGTTGCTGCGCGGCGCCAGTTTGGGATGGCACAACCTCTGGCCTCGCTTTTACAACGAGGGAGCGGTGAAATGGCTGGCGGAGGACTGGCACTGCACGGTGGTACGCGCCGCCATGGGGCTGGAGATCGAGGACAATTACCGTGAGAACCCGGAATTTGCGCTGCAATGCATCACACCTGTGATCGAGGCTGCCATCGACAACGGCATCTACGTGATCATCGACTTTCATGCCCACAAGAAATACCTGGAGGAGGCAAAAGGGTTCTTTGCCGAGATGGCCACCAAATATGGCGAGCATCCCAACGTCATCTACGAGATATGGAACGAACCCGACTACTTTGAATGGGAAGAGGTGAAAGCCTACTCGGAAGAGGTGATCGATGTGATCCGTGCCATCGACCCGGACAACATCATACTGGTGGGTAGCCCCCACTGGGACCAGGACCTCCACCTGGTGGCGGAAGATCCCATCCAGGATGTAACCAACATCATGTACACCATGCACTTTTATGCAGCCACCCACGAGGCATGGCTGCGCGACCGCACCGACGATGCCATCGCCAGCGGAATTCCTATTTTCGTGTCGGAGTGCGGCGGCTCGGAAGCCAACGGCGACGGACGCCTCGGCACGGAGGAGTGGGAGACTTATGTGGAGTGGATGGAGAGCCGCAAGATCAGCTGGGTCGCCTGGTCGGTCTCCGACAAGAACGAGACCTGCTCCATGCTGCTGCCCCGCGCCGAAGCGGAGGGTAACTGGACAGACGACCTGCTCAAGCCCTGGGGGAGGCTGGCGCGTAACTCCATCCGAAGAGGCCTATAACCCCAGGATTGGGTGATTTGGATGCTATTGAGTAGGGTTGGTCAGCCCGGCCCCGATTTGACTGGAATGATAGTCAAACCTTGCTGTTGAGTTCAACGCTATTGTGATGACATTTGGGCATCTTATCCGGGGCCAATCATCAAATCCTGCTTCGTATCAATAGTCAGGATTTTATCGAAATAATCGTATTCATTTTTTCCTGAAATTAAATAGCGAATGTAACATCTCGCTTCAACGGAATAGATTTCCGATACATTCCGACGCGACGGAGTCAAAGACCTTAAACGATACTTGAACGTTTTGGTTGAACGGGGGCTGATATCTACAAAATGTTGATAGTTTACTCCTTCTAAGAACCCAGCTTCAAAGAGTGAGATTTCCTTACCTGCTTTATCTTTAAGAAGAAATACAACATAACTTCCGGAAGTTCCACCTCCAAAATTATTGCTTATTCGCATCGGTTTATCCGTATTGTTTACCAGATGAAGTAAAATCATGTTTTCATACGGCAAATAACTGGAGCTTATGTCGAAGTCGGATTGGGCCGTCAACCCGATGGGGAATAACGACAATATGGCCAATAGTAAATAGTCGAGCCTTAAAAAGCTCATTTTTCTCTGGTTTGTAAAATTATACCGCCCCTGATTGGGTCAAGTTGCCTGTTCAGGAACAAAAAGATCTTTTCAAAAAAGAGCCAAAAAGATGACTTCCACTTGTTCATCATCCTTTTGAAGTTGAAACCGGCGGCTGCGAGCATCACGTTGATCTCATCCCCGATAATTCCCTTGTAGTAATTGCGGGAGAGACGGTGATCTTCTTTCAGGTGACCGATTACCGGCTCAATACCTGCCCGCTTGCGGAAGTACTTTCTCTCTTTATTCTTTCGATACGTACTCACAGCTTTTGAAAAGGATTTGGGGATGTGGATGAGCGTATCCCTGACTTTACTTCTTCCCCGGTACCCCCTGTCGCAGATACCGTTTCGGGGTTTTCTCTCTGTCAACTTCTCTACTTGCTCAATAGCCTTGTCCAATGTGTGCCCGTCAAATTCATTTCTAAAACTCAGTGCACCTACAATTACACCGGTACCGGTTCGTGTGATGGATACCTTGTTTCCAAACTCGTACTGTTTATGCTCTTTTCCCTTACTGATGCATTGCACATCCACCTCGTGCAGGGAATAAACCTTGTTCTTGTCTTTCTTCTTCTGGGCTAACACCCGCTTGTACAACTCCAATTCATCCTGGTAAACATCAACCCTGGTGCCCAGCTTTCTTTCCACGTCGCGAACCAGTCGCCCGGCTATGGTGCGCACTTTCTTATCGGCTTTCCTGGCTTTACCCTTGTTTCGTGGGTGATTCAAGGAAGCGTTGATCGTAGGAAAGATCTTTCAGGATTCGCCTGTAACTTTGGCGCAACTCCAAACCATTCCTATCGGCTATCTTCCAGCACCTTTTGATAATCTTCTTTGCCAGTTTATCATCCGTGGGAAAGGTGATGTTTTTCTCCTGGACAGTGGTGTCGATGTAAACGTCCTTATCGTTCGAGTCTTTACCATTGATACGGATGCTCTCTCTTAAGATCAGCTCAACACCCTCTTTGCCGATGCGATGACGAAAATGAACCAACTCAGACGCTTCACAGGGTACACGAGGCTGAAATTCCTGTTCCCCACAAAAGAATTGGTAGTAATTGTTTTCACTCCATTGTTCCACCACGCTTTCATCAGAGAGATCGCGAATATGTTTCAGGATCAATAAACCCACCATCAGGCGAATAGGTTTCGCCGGACGTCCGTTATCGGGACAATACAAGGGTGAAAACTCTCTTTCAAACATCTCCCAATCAATTTTATTGGCCAGAATGAATAGCGGGTGCTTATGATTCAATGTACTTTCCAGTGAAAAGAACAATGAGTGTTGTGACCGATCTTGTTGTTTTGCCAGCATAATTTTCTGCAAGATTTATATCTCAAATTTACGAAAACTTGCAAAAATAACCAAGAAAAATATCTACTATTTTGCTGTAATATAGACGATTGAATGCTTTTTAAGGGCCGACTAAATACTTTGTCTTCATAATTTAGTAGTGTGTTAGATTTGAAATGTCAATAGCAGAACTCTTTCTTAGCCGTGAAAAGTTATTCTCCAAATAAATTGTCCAATGTATCTTTATAATAATCTTTCACTTTTCGCTTCATTCTTAGTGTATAAGCACTTTCGATCTTAAGTTTCATAGTGAGAATGGAATTTGCCATTTCCAATGCTTTCTCCGTTTGTCCGGTATCTTTGTATAGTTCCCAAAGATTGTATTTAGGTCTCAATCGGGTTGGTATCATAAATGATGCTTCCTGAAAATAATATTCCGCCAATTTATAGTCTTTACGTTCAACATGATAGTTGCCTAATAAACAATAAGTTTCACAGGATGGATACATATCTTTCAACCGTTCATTCCCTGTTTCCGATTGTTGGACTAACCAGGTAGCATAATAATCATTGAAATTAATATTTCCTTTTATCTTTTCATAATCAACATGATTCATATCAGCACCATCTCTCTCATACAATGTTGAAAGTGAACAGGAGATACTCCTTAAAAATAAGATATCTTTAGATGTTTGTATAATTAGTACGGCAATTATCAGCAGCATAAAAACACCTTTCAAATTAGTTATCCTGAAACGATAGTATATTTTACTATGTATTGATCCGCATAAAAAAGGATAAAATAATAGTAAGGGGAACACTGCAAAAGGATAAGAAAAAAAAGAAAATATCAGCAATGAGGATAATCCGGCCTTCATGATGTTACTTTCCATTTTTTTATCACTATTGACAAAAGTAAACCAGAGTAATAACATAACTGGTAACAAACCTGCAATTCCATATAGAATCCAAATATGGATAAACTCATTGAATGGATATACAACATTATCAGCAACCGAAGTAAAATATGAAGTAGGATTTTCTTTGAAATAATTTGCCTGATAAATCATGTATTCTTTCGAAAAGCCATCAATTCCATGCCCAAAGAGTGGAGCATCAGCAATCATATCTGCCGAAACCCGCCAAATTAATAACCTGCCATCAGCAGAGGCCGGCTTGTATCGGTATAAAAATAAGCCCCCGACAATTAATACCGAACCAATAATAGTAAGTAGCAACTTTTTTTTCTTTCCGGCCATTTTCATTAACGTGGAATGAGATATCCAAATTAAACCGGGGACAAGAGACAGAATTGCGGCGCGAGACTCTGTTAAATAGAGACCATATAATTGTATGAACAGGGCAACAGAAATAAAACATGATGAATGGTGCCGCTTATTCCTTATGGCATGGAATAACAGACCCATTGTTATGGCACAGCAAACGGCAATATATCCACCCAACGGTCCCGGGTTATTAAACGAACCTGTTACATCAAAGGTTATATTACGACTGGCCAGTATACCCCTCTTTTCATAAATAGCAATAAAAGATTGGAATAAACCAGAGATACAACAAGCTATTAACAGTTGAAGCCTTGAATAATGGTAATTGCGAAAAAAAATATAGCATAATATCACAGCACTCCACTTGTATATAATATATTTGTCCATTCCCCAATCTCTATTTACCAGTATGTTGATTAAACAGTAAAATAGAAGGCTTGCTGTTAATAGATCTACAATGTTAAAAGAAATTTTTTCAAGTTTTTTCTTGAATAGGAGATATATAAGTTGTTTGGCCACAACCAGTAGTAGGATAAAAACGAACAAAGAGCTTGTCAATTCATTTGCAAGTATATCACCCGAAATACTGTATAACAATGGGAGTGAGATGATACATAGCCCGATGATATAAGGAACGATCCTCGACATGCTAATTGAATAAACGATTGTACCCGCTATCTTTATACCATTTTAGTCTCTGATAATAATTATTCAAATCATCTCTTGACTTCAATGGAATATATGAACTCAGTCCACAATATGTGTTGATAAAAAAATCCCCCATGAACTCATCAGTGTGCGCCTTGTATAATACAACTTTTTGCAGTTGGTTGTCAAAGGGTTCTGTTTGGCTATCCGGGAATGCTTTATGTATAAAATCAGAGAAATCAAAGATATATTGTTCTTCATAACTATCTAACCGCTGTACAACAGAACGATTGAATAAGTCCATATTGATTGAATTGCCACCCAACAGCAATGATGTTATTTCTGCTAGTTTTTCCAGTTCATTTGTGTTAATAACCGATATAGTAGCAGAACGATATATTCCCGTTAATTGCCGGTAATAATCCATATATTTTTTTGCCACTTTTTGTAAATCCGGCGAAGCAGCTATTAAATCCGGAATAATCATGTCATAAGGAAAACCGGTGTAAAGCGTTTCGGTGGAGGATGCAATTATATAGTCAGCATTATCCTTCAATTCATAGGCAACTTCTACGGATCCCATCAGACAAGCGTCAAATAGGATGAAATCAAATTTTACAGGCAATGCATCTGATAATTCTGTAATATCCATTTGCAGACCTTTTTCTTCTCCGAACGATCTCGTTTGGAAATTTGGCGGAAGCCAGGAGCTGCCATGCGACCATAAAACGAGTCCATATTCATTGGCCGGGTACATGCCAATCATGTCAACCAATACCCTACGCATATTCTGTACTTCAAGGGAATTGAATTCTTCATATTGCTTTATTACTATTTCTGTATCCGCCTCAATTTTTATCAGATAAGGTTTCTCTTCCGGGAGATTGACAAACACCAACAGATTATTTTTACCATCAACCGGATATGAACTCTTCATCTGCTCAATATTTCTTAAGGCATTATCAGAAAGGTCATTATCCGCCGCCATATAGATCAATACAGTGCGATTAACCCTATCATCATGATCCGGCTTATCGCACCCGGACATTAATAAAAGAAACACTACATACAATAATGAGCGACTATTCCACCTCACCCACAATGATTTAAATCCAGACCTGTTTGCCATCTTTTACCATAAAATAGTTGTTACTTTCCGTATCGTTTCTCATATCTCTGAGGTAAAATATCGCATTCAACGGCACTTGAAAACGGAGCAGGTTCTGCTCAGCATTCTTTTTCTCCAGAACTTCCCAATCATCTCCGTTCCAGTAATAGAGTTCATACCTATTGTTATGAATAATACGATTGTCCTCAATACGAGGCAAGTAATGAATTCCTGTTATAACCTGCGGTGTCCCCAGATCAAGTCCCGTCCATGCAAAATCAGCTTCGGCGGCATCAAAATAGGTATATATGTCGCCGTCAAATGCTTTATCAGCGGTAGCGGGTGAATTATACCATGAACCGGGAGTCCCGATTCGTTTGCCTTCAAGCTTACGTCCATTTTTACCTAAAAATTGTATTTCTGACACATTGCAATGTCCTCCTTTGGGAGATATGTAACGCAGGTACCGGTAAGGGGTGGGATCAGTAATCCCCACCTTTTCATAATCGGCACCCGGCATCTCTTTAATGATATACAGCGCTTTCTTATCAAAAAAGTCTATACGGTTTGCCCCTTCAAAGACCCCCTGCTGCATGCGGTACAGCCATGGATGGTTCTTTCCTGCATCATATATATAGAGGGTTTCACGCTTCTCCATATCGGGCTTGAAGACCTGCAACTGTCCACTATCATTGAGACGAAATGGATATCCGGCAGGAGTATATGCATCACCCGCGTAAAATATGGGTAAATAGAGCACATTTTTTCCTATACCGGAAAAAATCATTTTCCCGTCTTTCATCTGTCCTTGGTCGACAACGGTAGACGCTTCCTTCCCCATCGAAAGTAAAAAAACATACTGGCTCTCCTTGTTATACGGATGCATAAATTGTATGGATAACTCCACATTATAATTACATCCGTCGTATTCCGAAGAGACATCTTTCATATACCGGTTGCGCAGTTCAGGAGGGATAAGACTATCAGCTTCATTAATGTGGTTTTGTTTGGCAAATGTATTCCTGTACACTTTGCTTTTCCGTAGTTGCGTCCCCAAATGGTAATCACCGGGATTGGTTTCCGCCCCCATAAAAGAGATATGCTTTCCATCGCTGTCGCAAACAGAATTCCATGAATGCCCAAGCTTCCTGTTCGGCCATTGTATCGTAAAATCTCTGGTTACAGGTATGCCTAACGCCCTCATTACAAACATCGTCAATGCCCCCATTTCATCACATGTCCCCCTTGGTGTGCTCATTAACATTGAATAGTTCATTGCCGGCATGGGATAGTTCACCCAGATAAATGCCGGCAATTGCTTGTTCACCATTTCGCATGCCTCAACCACGGTTATATCAGGATGTGCTTTGAAGTAGCTGTCCAGATCGGCAAACGCGACGAGGACTTTTTCACGCCAGTTCTCCAATGGCTCATTACCAACCCTGTAGGGAAGAATCTCTTCACAAAACACATCAAAAGGAATATGCTTTCCCCAGGGCTGCTCGCGCCACATCCTGAATGCCAGGTCAATATTATTGATCAGGTATTCGGATGTAATACACTTTAAATCTTCTTCAACTTTCAACTCTCCCCAATCATATTTTGTCAATAGCTCTTCCTTGTTTGGTACATTATCCCAGCGATACAAAGCGGAAGCGATGTTTTGCCATGGGGTATCATAATATTCCGAATATTTCCCGGGCATGTTGGCTATTAAAAATTGTGCGGCCTTCAATTTCAAACTATCCTCGGGATTCTTACCGTAGTATTCCAGCACCTCTGTTAATTGGCTATGATTATCCCCCGCCCCGGATAATGCTTCCCTTATTTCAGGAGGATAATCGGGACGGGGAGTACAGGAGACAAAGAATACAACTACACAAAAAAAGATAAATGGCTTCATTACCTTAAATTTTAATCGATGCCTCTCCAACGTCATAGATTACTTTATTTTAAATGTGTAAGTTCTGCCTGAAAACGCGTTGGTCACATTTTTAGCCGGGATATCATAATATGCCGAGAAATGGGCTTCCACACTTGCCACTTGAGCAGGATCAGCTATCCCGGCTGCGATTTGACTAAAACTATAGTCAAGTCTAACACTCGATTTAGGAGCTATTTTGATGACACTCGGGGCACCGGTGCCTTTTATTATAAAAGGGTAGCTCCTTGTGGCGAATTTGACACCTTGTTGATTCAAAAGCTCAAATTTAACTGATGAAGAAGGATTGCGGACACTTATCTCATGATCAGATGTATTACTAAGAGTAATGATCATGTTTTTAGCATAACTATCATACCCCGGATAAATCATCAGATCTTGCTTCGTGTTAATGGTCAGAACTTTATGGATTTTTTCAGATATATTTTTTTCCGGAATTAAATAACTAATGAAACAGCTCGCATCAACGGAATAGATTTCCGATACATTCCGACGCGACGGAGCCAAAGACTTTAAAGTAAACTTAATCGTTTTGGCTGAACGCGGGCTGATATCTACAAATTGTTGATAGTTTACTCCCTCATAAAAAACAGCCTCATACATCGAGATTTCTTTACCTGCTTTATCTTTAAGATGAAATTGTACATAGCTCCCGGAAGTTCCACCTCCAAAATTATTGCCTATTCGCATTGGGTTATCCGTATTGTTTGCCAGATGAATTAAAATCGTACTTTCATATGGCAAATAAGTGGCACTTATAGCGAAGTCGGATTGCGCCGTTAATCCTATTGGCAATAAAATAATTACACAAAAAAAGGCAAATGGCTTCATGACCTTCGATTTTAATCGATGCTTCCCCGACGTTTACAATTACTTTGCATTAAATGTATAAATTCTATCTGAAAGAGCATTGGTTACATTTTTAGCCGGGATATCATAATATGCCGAACAATTGACTTCCACGCTTGCCACTTGAGAAGGATCAGCTACCCCGGCTGCGATTTGACTAAAACTATAGTCAAGTCTAACTTGTGATTTAGGTGCTATTTTGATAACATCCGGGGCACCGGTGCCTTTTATTATAAAAGGGTAACTCCTTGTGGCGAATTTGATACCTTGTTGATTCAAAAGCTCAAATTTAACTGCTGAAGAAGGATTGCGGACGCTAATCTCATGATCAGATGCATTACTAAGGGTTATAATCATATTTTTAGCATGACTATCATACCCCGGATAAATCATCAAGTCTTGCTTCGTATTAATGGTCAGAACTTTATCGAAGAAATCATATTTATTTTTTCCTGAAATTAAATAGTGAATGTAACATCTCGCTTCCACTGAGTAAACTTCTGATACATCATAACTCGACGGAGTCAAAGACCTTAAACGATACTTGATCGTTTTGGTTGAACGGGGGCTGATATCTACAAAACGCTGGTAGTCCACTCCTTCTAAGAACCCAGCTTCAAAGAGTGAAATTTCCTTACCTGCCTTATCTTTAAGAATAAATTGTATATGACTCCCGGAAGTTCCACCTCCATAATTATTGCGTATTCGCATTGGTTTATCCGTATTGTTTACCAAATGAATTAAAATCGTATTTTCATATGGCAAATAAGAGGCACTTATAGCGAAGTCGGATTGCGCCGTTAATCCTATTGGCAATAAAACAATTACACAAAAAAAGGCAAATGGCTTCATGATCTTCGATTTTAATCGATGCTTCCCCGACGTTTACAATTACTTTGCATTAAATATATAAGTTCTAACTGAAAGAGCATTGGTCACATTTTTAGCCGGGATATCATAATATGCCGAAAAATGGGCTTCCACGCTTGCCACTTGAGCAGGATCAGCTACCCCGGCAGCGATTTGACTAAAACTATAGTCAAGTCTAACACTCGATTTAGGAGCTATTTTGATGACACTCGGGGCACCGGTGCCTTTTATTATAAAAGGGTAACTCCTTGTGGCGAATTTGACACCTTGTTGATTCAAAAGCTCAAATTTGACTGCTGAAGTTGGATTGCGGACGCTAATCTCATGATCAGATGCATTACTAAGGTTTATAATCATATTTTTAGCATAACTATCATACCCCGGATAAATCATCAAGTCTTGCTTCGTATGAATGGTCAGAACTTTATGGAAGTATTCATATGCGTCTTTCCCTTGAATTAAGTAGCTAATGAAACAACTCGCCTCCACTGAATAGATTTCCCCTACATTCCGACTCGACGTAGCCAAAGACTTTAAAGGATACCTGATCGTTTTGGATGAACGGGGGTTGATATCGATAAAAGGCTGATAGTTTACACCTTCAAAAAAAACAGCATTATACACTGTAATTTCCTTACCTGCCTTATCTTTAAGAATAAATTGCACATAACTCCCGGAAGTGCCACCTCCATAATTATTGCGTATTCGCATTGGTTTGTCCGTATTGTTTGCCAGATGAAGTAAAATTGCACTTTCAAATGGTAGATAATCGGCACAGATATCGAAGTCGGATTGGGCCGTCAACCCTACTGGAAATAACGTCAGTAAGGCCACTAGTAAATATTTTATTTTCACATGTTATATCAATGATGTGCTTTAAAGTAGCTGTTTATTAGATATTTCTCCAACGTCATAGATTACTTTATTTTAAACGTGTAAGTTCTTCCAGCAAACGCGTTGGCAATATTTTTAGCCGGAATATCATAATATGCCGAAAATTTTACTTCCACACTCACTTGAGAAGGATCAGCCAGCCCGGCACTTAATTGGCTTAAATCATAGTCGAGCCTTACTTTCGAATTTGGCGCTATAATGATGACATCCGTGGCGCCAGTGCCTTTTATCAAGAAAGGGTAGCTGTTTGTTGCGAATTTAGTGCCTTCTTGATTAAGAAGCCCTAACTTAACTGCTGAACCCGAATTACGGATCTTCATCTCATAATCAGATGTATTCTTAATAAAGACGATCATGTTTTGTGCTTGACTGTCATATCCTGGGTCGATCATCAAATCTTGCTTCGTATCAATAGTCAGGATTTTATCGAAATAATCGTATTCATTTTTTCCTGAGATTAAATAGCGAATGAAACAACTCGCTTCAACTGAGTAAACTTCCGATACATTACGACGCGACGGAGTCAAAGGCCTTAAAGGATACTTAGTCGTTATGGCTGAACGCGGGCTGATATCTACAAAATGTTGATAGTTAACTCCCTCACCAAAAACAGCCTGATACTCTGAGATTTTCTCACCTGCTTTATCTTTAAGAAGAAATACAACAAAACTTCCGGAAGTTCCACCTCCAAAATTATTGCGTATTCGCATCGGTTTATCCGTATTGTTTACCAAATGAAGTAAAATCATGTCTTCGTATGGCAAATATGTGGAGCTTATAGAGAAGTCGGATTGGGCCGTTAACCCTGCGGGCAATAACGCCAATATGGCCAATAGTAAATACTTTGTTTTCATAATCTCATAATTATTTATTATAATATTGTTCCGCTATTTTTAAATCTTGCTGATGTTTCCAATATACGGATTTCCGTTCCTTCTCATATGCAGATGAAACAATTAAACCATTGTTCATTTCCGCTTCATAAGCTGATATCTCATTTTTATAATATGCGGGATCATTTATTACAAAAACTCTCATTTCGTTTTTAAATTCAATATCAGAATATGATAATTCATTTTTGTAAAAATCCTCTACAAAATTAGGAATATCAGAGTAATTTATTGCTGAAGGCAATTTCTGTGGAGTCAGACTAGAATCCTTATCATTATTCACATGATAAACCTCATGCCATATGATTGAAGTCTGATCGTTGAGCGTGTAACCTCTATTGACAAAACTCGCACAAATACCTATTGTTCCATCTTCCTCTTTTCTAGCACTAGATGTACATTGAACGGCTATTTCAATCTCATAATCATTTAAATCAATTCCCATCTCCTTTAACTTTTCATAAATATCAAGAAGAATTTCGTTAACCTTTTTGGTTATTTCATCGTAGTCTGAATTAGGACTGGATAATATAGGAGGTGAGGATGGTTGTTGATTTCCACTACCACCTCCTCCTCCAGTGTAGGGCGGCGGCGTAGGAGGGACATACCCTGGGGGATATGACCCGGGAGGATACTCGGGAACAGGGGGATCATTTGGAGGAGGTAATGATGGCGGTGGAGTAGGTGCGGGGGATGTGAAGATAAAATCGTTCAAGACAATTGTATACGCAACACCTCCATATTCTCCGTTTTTTGTCATTGACCTTACATTTCTTTTAATACGACCGGCACCCAAGAGTTGGGACATCTCATCAAGGTACTCATTGAGATCGGCACTGGCATAGAACAATGATTTTTGTTGAACCATTTTTCCATTGGCATACTTTTCTACCGATATGGTGTAATTGGTTGTGACAGTAGAATATACTACTGTACCACAAAATTTACTGTCTGGGTCTGCGCCATAGAAGGTTTTGTCTATCTTGCTGCTGTTCTTCGTTGCATTCTCTTCCGACGGAATAATGGTCGCGATATAACAGCTATAAATACCAGTTTCCTGGTTCTTGACAACGACCAATTTTTGCAGCATGGCAGTGTAGTAGGTATCTCTGAATTCACCGGATGTAGTATCAACATCACTATAAAAAGAGCCCTCATAAGTCGCTTCGGTTATTAAAGGAACATTTACTGCCATCGCACCGGAGTGGAAAAAAACTTTGGCTTTGTCCCATTCGGGGGCAATGTTCCCGGGATGTAATCCGGTTGGTTCACCTTCCATTTCAATGGAAGCATACTCTTCAAAATAATTCCGGGCTTCCAGAATCAAATGAAAACCAGGATTTTCGTAATCTTCAAAATTATTGATGTCTTTTTCGCATGAACAAAGTATCAACAATGCGAATGAAAGAGACGACATCCATAATGAGATGCATTGCTTCATCATGTTGTGATTTAAGTTTGTTTATAGTTAATTATCGTGAATCCGTAGCTAGTACACAAGAAACCGATTACTGTAATTAGATATTAGATTCAATCACAAAATTGTATTTGCTTATTTGCAATCTGAGTGGGTATATTGATATTTTTCAGTTCTATTGGGTTTAACAACAACAACACAAAATACATGACAATTGCAAAAAGTAACCTCCATGAGGGGATCAAACCGTGTAAACGGTAGCTTTATTCCAGCCGTTTGTGATTATATGCAAGTTTGCACAATGACCGATCATTGTTCTCGAACTATCCAGCCAAACTATACCATGAACAAGAATAAAATCTTTCATCAAAGTAATATATAAAAATAATATAAAACAATAGCAGTCATCAAATTTAACGGTAAAAATAGGCTTAAAGTGTATATAATAAGATGGTTGACACATGCGTTTTTAACGCCTCTTTATATGGTAACTAAGATTTTTCTGTCGGTAAATATTGCCTTCCTGTTTAATTCAGTTTAAAAATCCACCACCTTTGGTGGTGGTAATGTTCTTTAGGGCTACGCCTAAAATAACTTTGCGGGATGAGTAAATGCAAGCAGCAAAGTCATGTAGTCTGGAAATGTGATTACCACGTTGTTTGGTGTCCCAAAAATCGATTTCGTATCTTGACAGGAATCGTCAAAGATTTGGTGGAACATGATATTCGGATGCTTTGTGAGTGGAAAGGCTGTGATGTCCTTGCTGGAAACAAAAAGCAGGAGAAAAACTATTTCGCCTTTCTCCTACCCTAATCACCATCGGAGGGTGGTTTGTATTGATCGATCCGATTACATATCTGTGATAAGCTGATACTTCGGTACCAAT
>Ga0265295_1006639_pt1 | contig 13879 bp, 11 predicted proteins | sample Munlansysbiofilm_FD_192503 | JGI IMG/M metagenome (GOLD analysis project Ga0265295, IMG submission 192503) | Leachate microbial communities from a municipal landfill in Southern Ontario, Canada - Methane capture system biofilm | ecosystem: Engineered > Solid waste > Landfill > Unclassified ... | reverse complement strand
CCAGCACTTGGGTGCCAACAAGAATACGCCCTTGCTGAGCACGGCTTTCGACCCCATCTTTGCCAAAATACTTCACCCAAGCATTTTCGTTGGTTGCGCGATCCGTCTTTAGAAAGCGTGAATGCAGAAGGCCACAGGAAACACCGAATTCACCGGCTCGGGCTGCAAGTATTCGATAGACAGTCTGGGCTTCGTTGACTGTATTCTCGATCCATAGAATCTGTTGTCCGACCTCTGCTCGCAACAGGACTTCTTCAATCGAAGATGCCTCAGAATGGTGCCCGATACTGACAGGAACGTCGGTAATTTTTCCCGACTCAATTTCCTGAAGCTCACCTTGGTTTGGCTGTGCCGTAATCAGGGGGTAGGCGTCGGCCTTTGGAGTTATGCCAAGCAACTTGGAACGCCGTTCTTGGGTAAGCGTCGCGCTCAGAATAATGACAGTGCAATGCAAGCGGCGCAGCGCTTTCACCAGAGCGTCTAGTATTGTGCCGGTGAAGGTGTCATAGGAATGTACTTCATCAAGGATCACGACCTTGCCAGCCAGACCGAAAGTACGCACAAAGCCGTGTTTGACATTCATCACTGCCATGAGCGCCTGGTCGACTGTTCCAACCGCAAAAGGTGCCAGAGTGCCGCGCTTCCCCTGAGAGAACCACGCTCCTCCAGGGCTGGCATCTTCACCCATCTCGAAACGCTTGAGCCAAGCGTTTCCGTGGACAAGCAATGACTGTTTATGCGCTGACTGATCATCAAGAATGTGGGTCAAGAATTCGTTAACGCGGCCATGTATTTTATCACTTGTCAACTGGGTAGGAAGAGCAAAATAGATGCCTGTGGCCAGACCTTGGTCCAGTAATTGATAGGCTGCATAAAGTGCCGCTTCGGTCTTGCCCAAACCCATCGGCGCCTCAAGGACATATACTCCTGGTTTTGTTGCGGCATCAATCAAGCTGAGTTGCGTCTGCTTGGGAGTAAATGGGAAAACCTCGGAAAAACACAAACCTGACTTTATCTTGGGTGGGATGAAACCAGCTAAATCTAGCGCCGCCTCAACCTGTTGCCGCCAGTCCTCGTGTGGGTTTTCAAACAGAGCTCCCGAACCGATCCAATCCGCAACAGTAGTCAAACCGGCTAAAACTCTTGCCTGAAGATCGTCCTGAATGTCGGGATAATCCGTGGCTAGATCATGTTTGAGATACGTCAGAAGTTCACAGCGACGGTCTTGCCAACTCTGCCCACCGAATACACCGCTACTTGCTTGCCAAAGAGCCAAGTTGGGTGAACAACCATGATGCTGACCTATAATTTGCGGAATATAGCCTCCGACATTACATGCCTCTGCTGTTACCTGGCTCACCCCGGCATGGCCACCCCATTGCTTTTCAGTTTCAGGGTTGAATTCCTTTAAGGCTGCCAGTATGGTCGCTTCTTTCTCTGTCAGTGCGGCATAAATTTTTTTCTGGAATGTTGGGCTGACTTTGCCTACATCATGCGCGGCGGCGATCAACTCGGAACCTTTAGGAAACAGGGCGCTACGCAACCAATCAGGCATCCGCAGTAACAGCGCACGTGCAACTGCACCGACAATTTGACAGTGCTCAGTGACGATTCGTCCTGACAAGATAGTGCCCTGTGCAGTTTTATAGGACTTAGCTAGGCATCGCGCCAATTGAAGGGGTGGGTTGGGTTGAGGCTTGGCAATTATGGCCCGATGTCTTCCGAGCATTTAGACTCCTTTTACATTTCTGCATTACAGTTTCATTTTTGTCTTTTTGATAGACTAATTTTAAAGCACAGGTTCTGGAAAACTGTTTAGGGTGCTTTTTGTAATAAGAAATATTTATACTATCAGAATCGGTGTGGTTCAAGGTTTTTAATTTTGCGTATAAGCAAGGAAGTGACTTGATGTATTGACCAAACTCTTCACACTTATTGTCTAGGGTTTGCCTGTTAAACTTCTTGCTTACCCCTTAATCTGTCCACACCACCATCAAATAACCCCCACCTGCACCAACGTTACCGTGATCCCACTTATTGCCAGCCATAGCAGCCCCCCTTGGGTAAATGTGCGTAACCCAACCTGACGTAACAGGGCACGGGAAAGGCCGCTGCCGATGAAGAACAGGCTAAGTACCATAATATGCTTTGCCCCTATGCTTAATAGCTGCCATAGCGGCTGTGCTTGGGGAATAAGGGTGTGGATGGCGGCGGCAACTACAAACAGCACGATAAACAGGGGTACTTTTACCCGGCTTTCAGTTTTGGTCATGGCGCTAGCGGCGAGTGCCAAGGGTACTATCCACAGGGCGCGGGTGAGCTTGACGGTGGTGGCGCGTTCGAGAGCTATATCACCGTAACTGGCGGCTGCTCCCACTACGCTGCTGGTATCGTGAATGGCGATTCCGGCCCAGGTGCCGAACTGCTCTTGCCCCATGCTTAAATAATGCCCCACAAACGGAAACAGTACGAGCGCGACGGCATTGAGGGTAAACACGGTTGCTAGGGCGATGGCGGCTTCATCATCTCTGGCGCGGATGGTTGGGGCGATGGCGGCGATGGCACTGCCGCCGCAGATGGCGGTTCCGCACGCAATCAGGATGCTGGTGCGGGCGGGTATGTGCAGCAGGCGGCCCAGTGCATACCCAAGGCCGAGGGTGAAGAGGATGCCACCGAGAGTTACGCTGAAGGATTCGCGCCCCACCTGCCACACCTGGGCGAGGGGGAGGCCGAAGCCGAGGCCGACCACGGCGGTCTGTAACAGGATTCTGCTTGCCTTGGCGCTGTGTTGTGGCCAAGGGTTCTGCCCCAGCAGGCCGAAGATTATCCCCATCCCTAGGGCGAGTGCCGGATTGATTCCAGGCAACAGGCAGAATGCAGCGGCAATGGTGAATGTGATCTTTGCAGTGTTCGGCATATTGAGATCTCCGTTGATAGTGTTCGGTTTGAGTTTTGGGGTAACATTAGCAGGGTTTTTGTATAAATAAAAATCGATAATATTTTACAAAATCAATAATTTTATTTATACATATGATGGATATGCAAGCACTTGCGTGAAGTTGTATATAACCAAAAAAAGCCGAAGGGAAATAGGAATGAATACGCTGACACTGCGACGGCTGGAGATCTTTGTGCGGGTGGCCGAATCTGGTCATGCAACAGCTGCGGGCAAGGCGTTAGGGCTGACGCAGGCGGCGGTCAGCATGGCGCTGGCACAGTTGGAAGAATACCACGGTGGTCCGCTGTTTCAGCGGCGGAGGCGGATGCTGCATCTGAATGAAAAGGGGCGGATGTTGCTACCCCTTGCCAAGGATATCCTCAGCCGGGTTGAGCAGCTGCGTCTTATGTTAGATACCTCGTGGGATGAGCCGGTTGGGCATCTGCATATCGGTGCCAGCACCACCATTGGCAATTATGTGCTGCCGCTGCTGATGGGGGAGTTTGTGCGGCGCTACCCGCGTGCGCAAGTGCAGTTGATGGTGGGCAATACCGAAGCGGTGGAGCAGGCGGTGACTTCTTCTGCGCTGGATGTTGGACTGATTGAGGGGCCATGTCACACTGCGGAGCTTGAGTGTATTCCATGGCGCGATGATGAACTGCTGGTTATCTGCGCCCCGCAGCATCCGTGGGCTGATGCAAAGCTGATTAGACGCGCGCAGTTGAAAGGCGAGAACTGGATTGTGCGCGAGCCCGGTTCTGGCACGCGCGAGGTATTTGAAGCGGCGCTTGGATTTGAAGTAGCTCAACTCGAACAGCGCTTGGAGCTGGGTCACACCGAAGCGATTAAGAAGGCGGTTCAGGCAGGATTGGGGGTCAGCTGTTTATCACGCCTGGTCCTCGAAACAGAGCTTGAACGCGGGCAGGTGGTCGCGGTAAATACCGAACTTAAACTCTCACGTCAGCTGAGTATTATAACTTGGCGCGCACGTCAGCATGGCGCCCTGACTAGAGCGTGCTTGAACATGCTCCGAGGTGAACTGGGTGGAGCGGAACCTGGTGAGAATGAAACGGGGATGTGAATGCGAGAGTGGACGCGCGCGCCAGCAAGCACCTGTCGCGGAATCAGAACAGTTGCAACATTTGAAGTGTTTTGTTAGGTTGACGCGTCAATTATTGCATAAGGTTTAATGATAAGGGAGAATGTGGATGCGTAAAGTACTGATTTTGATTGTTTTGCTCAGTGTATGTGCTGTTGGGTGTGCGCCTGCAAATATTACCGCCGTAAGTTGGCCATCAAAAATAGATGGCGACAATGTTCAAACCCGGTGCGAACGCGTCGATATGCGTAGTTCTAGCCAAATGAAAAAAGTTTTTTCACAATATGATGGATGGAATTTGGTATATATCTCTGAATATACAACTGGGAACAAACTCGGAACCGACGCAGCTGTGTGTTTTGAGCGCAAAATAAAATAAAAGCTGAGCAAATATAGTCGCAATAATTTGATATAATGCCGGTCGCCAAGTGTGGACCGGTATTTTCGTTTGTGCGTCCGGCAGGGCGCGCAAAACAAAAGGGGTCACGCGTGGAAGCGTAACCCCTTTTATTTGTTATGGTACCGAAGGCCGGAATCGAACCGGCACGCCCAGAAGGCATCGGTTTTTGAGACCGACGTGTCTACCAATTCCACCACTTCGGCTTAGGCAGGGCAGATTATAGGGATTGAGGGTGTGGGGGTCAAGGGTTTATCGCGTTTCGATGCACATTTGTTACAATAATGTTCACAACCCTTTAGTTGCGGGTGTAAGTGGTTACATTAGGGTAAGGATTAAATAGATGGAGGAACAAAAGCAATGCATGAAGCCATGTACTGGATCCGGCAGGAAGATGGAAGTGTCAGGTGTGAGTTGTGTCCGCACCGATGCAAAATCACGGGGGGTAAGCGCGGAATCTGTAAAGTGCGGGAGAACCGCGACGGCATGCTGTACAGCCTGAATTATCACCGTATCATTGCGAGCAATATTGATCCGATAGAGAAAAAACCTTTGTATCATTATCGTCCTGGTAGCAGGAGTTTTTCTGTTGCAGCGGCGGGGTGTAACATGCATTGTGGCCACTGTCAGAATGCTTCGATATCCCAGGTTGAAGGTTCGGTGCCGGGAGAGAACATTACCCCAGCACAAATTGTCGCCGCAGCACAGCAAAATCAATGTCGCACCATCGCTTACACCTACACCGAACCGACTATTTACTATGAAACCATGCTCGAAACCGCGCAGCTGGCGCGCCAGGTCGGGCTTGAAAATATTGTTGTGAGTAATGGCTATATTGAAGAAGCGCCTCTTGCCGAGCTTGTCCCATTGGTGCAGGGGGCCAATATAGATTTAAAGGCGTTCGATGATTCGATCTATCGGCAACTATGTGGTGCAAGGCTGGCTCCGGTGCTCAAGAGTCTGGAACGCTATAAGCAAGCAGGCATATGGCTAGAGGTTACTACCCTGGTTATTCCGGGCTACAATGATGATGATGCGCAGCTTGAAAAAATCGCCGGCTTTATAGCTACAGAGCTTGGGCCCGATGTGCCCTGGCATGTGAGCGCATTTTACCCAACCTATCTTCTCACAGATGTTCCGCCGACTCCGGTGGAGTCAATCCGGCGCGCCTGCAACATTGGCACTCAAGCCGGTTTACACTATGTGTACGCGGGGAATGTGTCCAATGAGGATGAAAATACCCGGTGCCCCCAATGTAAAACTGTTGTGGTGCGTCGCCATGCATATCGAGTCAATGAGAGCGTTGAAAAAGCGATGGATGAGGGGAAGTGTCTAACCTGCGGAGCCCGTATCGCTGGAGTATGGAACGGAAGTGGGAATTAACTTCTACGCGGATAAAAAAGATGGAGGGTGCTATGCCTGCTATACCTGATAGGCGCCGTATAAATGACGGGCGTTATGCCGACGACAGGCGCGGTGGTAGAAATCGGCGCCGCGGGCCCGATTTTCTGCGGCGCTTATTACCGATTATTGCCACCGCTAGCTGGGCATGCACGATATTGGCATTTTTTGTGCTGAGTTGGGCCAAGCCCGAGACTCTGACCTTTGTCAGAGCTTTTTCGAAGCAGCCCGTATCCCCTGTTTGGGATGCAAAGTTGCTGAACTATGTGTTCTGGTTTTTGTCCGTCGGCATCATTGTAGCGGTGAGTGGGTATATGCTCAACCTCATGCGTACCAAACGCAAGGGGGATAATCTGTACATTTCCTTTATTCTGGTCAGTTTGTTTGCCTCAGCTTTTCTAGTGTGGCTCCTCAAGCTCTGATGTGCGCTCTGATTTATTCGGCGTCGGTTTGTTCTGGGCCACGTTTTGGTGGGTGACCGGCCTGCGCTTTTAGCTCTTGATAGTAGCGTAGGCGCTCTCCAATATATTTTTCGTAGCCGCGTTCCACTGGGGCATAGAAGGTAGTACCGTGCAGGGCATCGGGCAGATATTCCTGCGCCAGATAGCCGGTGTCACTTGAGTGCGCGTATTGATACCCTTTGTGGTAACCCAGCTCTTGCATCAGTTTGGTGGGGGCGTTGCGGATGTGGAGGGGTACCGGTAGTGAGCCGCTTTTGCGTACTTCGGCCAGGGCGGCATCGATACCAGCGTAGGCAGCGTTGCTTTTGGGAGCACTGGCGAGGTAAGTGGTTGCTTGCGCCAGCACGATACGTCCTTCGGGCATGCCGATCAAATGTACCGCCTGCTGCGCCGCTACCGCCAACTGTAAGCCACGCGGGTCCGCGTTGCCGATATCTTCTGCGGCTAGAATAACCAGCCGCCGCGCAATAAACATGGCATCTTCTCCCGCTTCGATCATGCGCGCGAGCCAGTACAGCGCCGCGTCTGGGTCGCTGCCGCGCACACTCTTGATGAACGCGGAGATAACGTTGTAGTGTTCTTCGCCGCCTTTATCGTAGCGCAGAGATTGCTGACTCAATGCTTCGTGCAGAAATTTTACATCTATGTGCTGCCCCGTGCCCAGCTGAGCGGCAAGTTCCAGATTGCCCAAAGCGATGCGTGCATCACCGTCGGCACTGGTGGCCAGATGGGTCAGGGCTTCTGGGGTTATATCTACATTGGAATTGCCCAGCCCTTCCGGAGCCTTGAGCGCACGCTGCAGCAAGGTTTCGAGTTCACCTACGCTCAAGGGCTTGAGGGTAAATACCCGGGCGCGAGAAAGCAGGGCGGAGTTGACCTCGAAGGATGGATTTTCGGTGGTGGCACCGATGAGTACTACATCGCCGTTTTCTACCGCAGGGAGAAAGGCATCTTGCTGCCCTTTGTTCAGGCGGTGGATCTCATCTACAAATAACAGGGTACGCGCACTGTAGTGGGCGCGATCCGCGCGCGCCTGATTGACTATGGCGCGGATCTCTTTTACCCCATGCATGACCGCAGAGAAAAACACAAAGCGGCTGTGTGAATGCTGCGCGATAACCCGCGCCAGTGTGGTTTTTCCGGTGCCCGGCGGCCCCCAGAAAATTAAAGAGGTAAGCTGATCGTGCTCAATTAAATGGCGCAGTGCTCCCTCGGGGCCGAGCAAGTGTACCTGGCCGCACACCTCATCTAAGCGGGTGGGGCGCATCCGTTGCGCTAGAGGCGTATGTCCATCGCTGATGGTGTCGCTAAAAAGATCCATTGCCTTATCTTCGCATCGCTTCAAATGGGTTTAATTTAAGGGGTTCAGGTTTTTGAGGTTAGGCTTGGGGGTAAGCAGAACCCCGAAATATTGAGCATAAATATGAAAGATTAAATACACTCACAGGCGAATGTAACACAAGGATGTTTTGCACCTCAATGTTTGCGAAGATAAGGGGGGGTATGCTAAATTGCGCTCTTATTGCAAACGGGTCGGATTGCACAGGTTTGTGCATCCCTCTGAAGTGTGCCCGGGTGGATGGTGAAATTGCCATGGCCGTAGTGATATGGATTGAAAGGAACTGTTATGCAATGTATCGGGCTGTACGCTAAACGAACCAATCCGGACGCCATAAAAGTCGCCGAAGAGCTGTGCCTGTGGCTGAAGGAACGCCAGGTAGATGTCTTGGTGGAGGAAGAGCTCGGCGCCGATATTCATGCGACCAACCCGACGATCACCTTTAACTATGACGATGCCGACGCTATCCCCGCACGGGTAGAATGCATCGTGGTTCTGGGTGGAGATGGCACCCTGATTTCGGTGGCGCGTTCGGTTGGCTCTCGTGCCGTGCCTATTCTGGGGGTGAACCTGGGTAGCCTCGGATTCTTAACCGAGATCACCTTGGAAGAGCTGTATCCACAGATGGAAAGAGTGCTGGCGGGGGATTTCTCCGTCTCAGAACGGATCAGGCTCGACTGCCACATCAAGCGCGACGGTGAAGATGTTGCTCACTATCAGGTGCTTAACGATGTGGTTATCAATAAAGGCGCCCTGGCGCGGATTGTGGATATTGAAATTTGGGTCGATAAAGACTATTTAACTACCTTCAAGGCGGATGGTCTCATTATTTCTTCACCCACAGGTTCAACTGCATACAACATGGCTGCAGGGGGTCCCATTGTGTATCCAGGGGTAAGTTGTCTGATGATAACCCCTATCTGCCCGCATATGCTTACCAACCGACCTATCATTGTGTCGGATCGCTCGGTTATAACGGTAAAGATGAGTTTCGATAATGAACGGGTATTTTGCACTGCCGACGGTCAAGTGGGGATGGCGCTGCAGGGCCGCGATGAGCTAGTGATAAAACAGGCTGAGGTGGGAACCCGCCTGATAAAGAGTGCGACCAAAAACTATTTTGAGGTGTTGCGCACCAAACTGCGCTGGGGAGAACGATAACCCGCATGCTGAATGAGCTGATAATTCACAACCTCGCCGTAATTGAACGGACCGAGGTGAGTTTTGCTCCTGGTTTCAATGTCCTGACCGGAGAAACCGGGGCGGGGAAATCCATTATTGTCGATGCGCTGGGGTTGCTGCTGGGACAGCGCAGTCGCACCGATTTGATCCGTACCGGACAGGAAAATGCCGGAGTTGAGGCCGCATTTAACATCCGGGCGCAACAACATATACAGAATTGGCTGCGGGACAATGATCTAGTAAATCCCGGCGACGAACACCTTCTGCTGGTAAAGCGGGTGTTATCGCGTCAGGGACGTAACAAGGTGTATGTCAACGGTTCAATGGCGTCTTTGACGCAGCTGCAGGAATTGATGCAGCCACTGGTAGCTATCTACGGCCAGCATGAACAACAGCAGCTACAGCGGGTGGAAAGCCACCTGCGTCTGCTGGACGCCTTTGGCTGCTGTGGCAGTGTTGCTGGAGATTATCGCACGGTGTTTCGCCACTGGCAGCAACTCCAACGCACCCTGCAACAGCTGCGCGCCGAAAGTGCGGAGCGCCGCGATCGCATGGATATGCTGTTGTTTCAGAGTAACGAACTACGCGAAGCTGAGGTTAAGGCAGGGGAATACGTGGAACTGGAGCAGGAGCACCTGCTTCTGCGCCACGGTGAACGTTTAAGTTCCGTTACGCGCAAGGGATACATGACCCTGTATGCCGCTAATGGCGCGATCTGCGAACAGCTTGGCACCTTGAAGGGAGAACTCGAAGGGATCCTCAAAATCGATCCTCGCTTAGGTTCCGCCCTTACTGCAGTCAGCGATGCCATGTACGGTCTGGAAGATGCAGCGCTTCAGCTGCGCGACCACGCAGATACAGTGGTGTTTGATTCGCAACGCCAGCAGGAGGTGGAGCAGCGCTTGGCCATGCTGCAGGGGCTGCGGCGCAAGTATGCCGCTGATGAAGCCGGACTGATACTCAAGTTGAAACAGATGGACGCAGAGCTGGAGCGGCTAGACAACAGCGCCACTGAAATACAGGGTTTGGAGCAGGAGCTGGAACAGAGTAAGCAAGTTTTGGAACAAGCTGGTACACGACTGAGCGAAGTCAGAGCTGCAGCCGCCAAGCAACTACAGGATATTCTGCACTTAGAGCTTAAAGGGCTGGCAATGGCACATGCCCGCTTTGAAGTGCGCTTCACTCCCAGGGCACAACCCGGTGTGGATGGAATGGAAGAGGCGGAATTTTACTTCAGCGCTAACCCTGGCCAGGAGCTGCGCCCTTTGGCGGCGACAGCATCAGGGGGCGAACTCTCCCGCGTGATGCTGGCTCTGCGCAAGGCTGCACCCGGTTCCGATACGCTGGGTACGGTGGTATTTGATGAAGTGGATGCTGGCATCGGGGGAGAGGCGGCCACCGCAGTGGGGCAGCGTCTGCGTGATGTTGCTGCGCGCAGCCAAGTGCTTTGTGTCACCCATCTGCCGCAAGTAGCGGCGTTTGCTACGACTCAATTTCGCATTGAAAAAGTGGTTGAAGATGAGCAGACCAGCACCAGGGTCCAGCATCTTGAGGCAGAGCAACGAGTCAGTGAACTGGCGCGGATGCTTGGTGGTTCCTACAGCGGGCAACAGAGCATTGAACATGCACGCGCCCTGCTACAACATAGTGCACAGTACAGTACAAAGCACAGTCGAGGAGACAAATGATTCGTAAAGCACGTATAGAGGATGCCAGGGCCATTCATAAACTGTTGTCTGAATATGCATCAGCTGGAAAAATGTTACCGCGTACCCTTGCAGGAATCTATCAGACCATTCGTTCTTTCTATATTTACGAAAATCAGGGGCAGATCGCCGGCATTGCGTGCCTGCAGATATGGTGGGCCGATCTGGCGGAGGTGCGTTCACTCGCGGTTGATGCTGCCCACGCAGGCAAAGGGTGCGGACGCCAGCTGGTGGAGGCATGTCTGCAGGAGGCCCAAAAGTTAGGGATTTCACGCGTATTTGCCCTGACCTATCAGCAAGAGTTTTTCTCCCGCCTGGGGTTTGAGGTTATCGAAAAGCGCGAACTGCCGCAGAAAATTTGGGGTGATTGCATGCAGTGCCCTAAGTTCCCAGACTGCGATGAAATAGCCATGGCGAAAGATATTCCTCCTCGCGCGCAGTAGAAGAGTGTAGTCACGGGTACAAGCGCGAGGGCGCCTGCCTTTTGTTCATACCTTGTAGCCGTACTTATGCCCACACTCGTAGCCGTCGATTTTACCTGAATAGCTTTTTAGAATCCTGAGAAATATATGCTGCAGTTACAGAAAATAGAACTTACCTTCCCCGGACACACCATTTTTTCCGGAGTGAGCTGGCATTTGCGCCCAGGCATGCGGGTTGGACTGTGTGGCGAAAACGGTGCCGGCAAAACCACGTTGCTGAAACTACTGTCTGGCCAAATTGAGCCAGACAAAGGTGACCTCATGCTGGCCAAAGGCACCACTGTGGGATACTTGCCACAGGAGGGACTGTTTTATCGTGGTCGCAGCCTGTATGCCGAGGTTGAAAGTGCCCGCATCGAAGTGCTTGAACTTGGGCGCGAAATGAGGGCGCTGGAACAGCAGATTGCACAGAGTTCAAGCGAGGAACAACTGGAACGCTATGCCGAAGTGCAAGAGCTGTTTCACCAGCAGGGTGGCTTCACCCTCGAAGCAGATCTAGCGCGAGTGCTGCATGGCCTCGGATTTACCAGGCAGGACTGGGATAAACCCTGTGAGGATTTTTCTGGCGGTTGGCAGATGCGCATTGCGCTGGCGCGCCTGTTGCTGCAACGCCCGAATCTGTTATTGCTTGACGAACCTACTAATCACCTGGATCTACCGGCGCGTGATTGGCTTGAGCAATATTTGAGTAATTATCCTGGCACGGTAGTTCTGGTATCGCACGACCGCTTCTTTATGGATCAAGTGGTGGAACGCATTGTTGAAGTATGGAATGGGGTACTGACGGAGTATCCTGGCAACTATTCCCTCTATCTGCAGGAACGCGATCGGCGGGTTGCTGCCCTGCGCGCGGAAAAACAACAGCAGGATGAAGAGATCGCCAAGGTAGAAGCCTTTATCAGCCGCTTTCGTTTCCAGGCCAACAAAGCATCCCAGGTGCAGAGTCGGGTTAAGCAGCTGGACAAAATCGAGCGCATCAAGATTCCACCGCAGCGCAAAAAAATCGCATTTAAATTTCCCCAGCCGCCACGCAGTGGGAAGGAACTGATAGTACTCAAGCAAGCCGCACAGCAATATGGCGACAATCTGGTGTTGCACGATGTAAACTTAAGCGTAACCAAAGAAGAACGCATTGTGCTGGTTGGCCCCAACGGTGCGGGTAAATCAACCCTCATGCGCCTGCTTTCTGGAGTTGAAAAGCCTAGTTCCGGCACGCGCGAGCTTGGGCACAATGTGGAGATGGCGTATTTTGCGCAGGATCAAGCACAGGTGCTTGATGAAAGCAAAACCGTGTTGGAGGAGATAACCGCACATGCCCCGGTGGATATGGTGCCGCGCCTGCGCGATGTGCTCGGGAGTTTCTTGTTCAGCGGTGATGATGTACACAAGCCGGTTGCGGTACTCTCCGGTGGTGAGCGTAATCGTCTGGCGCTGGCCATTCTGCTTCTACGTCCGGCAAACCTTCTCCTGCTTGATGAGCCCACCAACCATCTGGACCTGCAGTCTAAAGATGTGTTGCTACAGGCTTTAAGCTCTTATAGTGGTACACTGGTGTTCGTTTCGCATGATCGCTATTTTGTTGATGAATTGGCGACGCGCGTGGTGGATGTAAGTGCCGGAATGGCAGCATCATATCCGGGCAATTATGCCGATTTCCTACGCACGAAACAGGCTGAAGGAGTCGACGAACACAGCAGCGACCGCGTCGAAACCCTACAGCAAGGGGGTAATTCGGGGAATAAACCCGATGCAGACAAAGAACAGCGCAAACAAGAGCATGTGCGGCGGCGTGAGGAACAGAAGCGCGTCCGCAAGCTTGAAAAAGAGGTGGAGCAATTGGAGCAAGAAGTTGCCCAGCTCGAAAAACAGCAGGCGCAACTGGAGCAAGAACTTGCCGATCCTCAATTGTACGCCGACCATATTCTTTTTAATGCCAAAACTGACACCCACACCGGTCTGCAGCAGGAACTGGATAGCTGTTACACAAAGTGGGAAGCCAAGCAAGAAGAACTGGAGAACGCTGGAGTATGTGCAGATTGATACTGCCTCGTGGCATAGTGGTAAAGCAGTTTGACGATTCGAAACGGGTGAAGATACCGCAGATGTTCGAGCGCTTTACCCCCAATCGTTTCAATGGATATGTGCAGTTCGATTTTGACGTAGACGCAGGGGTAGTATGTTTTCAGAATGGGTATATTGTCGCGGTGTTGTTTGAGCATGGAGCAACACGCATTTGCGGAAACGAAGCGCTTTTGGAGCTGTTTCGGGCGTTGCACCGCGATGCAGGCGTCATTAAGGTATATCGCGTTGAAAGTGAATTAGTGCCGTTTTTGGAGCGGATGTGTCATGGCTTGCTCGAAGCTCGAGGTCAGCTAGTACGTTATCTGGATACAGAGCGTTTGTTGACTTATCTGGAGCACGAACAGTTTGACGGCTGTATCAGGGTTTACACCAGTACTGAGGCAGACTTGCTATTCTACCGTGGTGGATGCGCCGTAGGCTTTTTCCCCGATGGTGCTTCAAGTTTGCAGGATCATCTAGATATCGCCCATTCTCTGGCACGCGACCCAGGATGCCGGTATGACCTGATTCGTACTGCGGAAATAGCGCAAGATGCGGTTACGTCTCTTAATCTCAAGTACGATATAAATCTAGAAAAAGAATGGCTCATGACGTGGCGCGAGTTCAATATGTGATGTTGGGGTTTGTTTTTTTAAACTTGAATAAGCAGCAAGGGCGATTCGTGAATCGCCCCTTGTATGTTATGCGTAAGTAAAATCCGTCATTCCCACGTAGGCGGGAATGACGATAGATTTGCCGGGAATGACGGTGCCTGCGCCGCAAATCACCCCCCTGCTCGCTGCGCTCACCTTC
>Ga0265295_1006638_pt1 | contig 13880 bp, 10 predicted proteins | sample Munlansysbiofilm_FD_192503 | JGI IMG/M metagenome (GOLD analysis project Ga0265295, IMG submission 192503) | Leachate microbial communities from a municipal landfill in Southern Ontario, Canada - Methane capture system biofilm | ecosystem: Engineered > Solid waste > Landfill > Unclassified ... | reverse complement strand
GTTTCGTTTTTTGACAGGTTGACACTCAGGCCGTCGATTCCTATCAGCGAGAAGGCGCGTTTTCCTGTGAAAAGAGAGGTTGGAGCGGGTGTTACCACAAGCGAACGCGCGTAGAGGAAGAGGCGATCCCTGAAACCAGCGGGACTTTCTATGGTGATCTTTTCCAGATAAACTGTTGTGCCTGAGAGGGCAAGAGCTCCCAGCTTTACGGGTTGGCCGATGAATCCGGACAAGGCTCTTTCAAACAGGGGGGGCGCCAGGGGAGTGAGAAGCAGCAGTCTCAACATGATGAACAGGGCGAAAAATAGAACTGAAGCCCATGTAAAGACGTTAAAGGCGATACTGCGGATGCGATGTCCGGTATTATTGGGGAGGTGGCCGTCAGTCATGTCCATTCCATCGGTTTTTCATGGATCCCGCTGTGGAAATCGTCCCTTTACGATGCAGGCAGCCGCTTTGTCTTCCGTGGAATGATCCTGGAAAAGCCAGTCTCACGCAAAGACGCAAAGAACGCGAAGGAAAATCAAAGACCTCTCAAATCAGGCTATTTACCTGGCCGGTGATGCCGGCTTATTCCTCAGCTATTTGAATTTACTATGCGTCTTAGCGGCTTTGCGTGATCAAATGCCGTTTCCGGGATGGCTCATACCGGACTCATCCTTCTGTCCGGGTTCAGGCCCGGCTCGGGAATGTGGGGACAAAAAAAGCCCCGCGTGGACGGGGCGTTTATCAGTTCTTGTTTTTCGTGACGGTCTGGGCGGAAAGGCCGCCGGAAGCGTTGTCCGGTTCTTCCGGGGAGGTGTGACGGCTTTGTATCGTTCCGACAGGGAATCACTCAAAATCACGGATGCCCATTAACCCTTTTTTCCGGAACCGCCCGTTCATGCAGTATGTTTGAACCCGTCTCGTGTCCCTTTGCAAATCATTTCTTTTTGACGGGAGAGGCCACCGTGCTTTTGAGCGCCTTGCCGGGCCTGAACTTGGGTACCTTGGCCGCTGCAATCTTTATTTGCTTGCCGGTTCGCGGATTTCTGCCGACCCTTGCCTTGCGGGTAGCTACCTCGAAGCTGCCGAAACCTACAAGCGTTACTCTGTCTCCGTTCTTCAGCGCGGCGCTGACCGCGTCAACGAACGCTCCCACTGCCTTTTCCGCAACCACCTTGGTCAGGCCCGATGATTTTGCCACGGTTTCAACCAGTTCCGCTTTGGTCATACCAGCCCTCCTCTGGGAAATTTGAATCAAATCGCACCCTACTATATACACAATATTTCAGTTTGCAAGGGTTAATTTAAGGCGAAAACAGCATTCGCCGTGAATAAAAAAGGTCGGAAAAACATATGGTTTCCGTCCCGTCCCGGCCTGGAAGCGAGTCAGGGAGCCCATAAAGGAGTCATGTGGTTTCCAATCTCCTGATATTATTGCTCAATCTGCTCTTCGGACGGCGGAGGAGGCTCCTCTCCGTCCTCGGGCGGATCGGGCTCTTCGTAACGCCTGGGTTCTGTGCCGGAAAGGAAACATTCCCTGACACTTCCGGGCGTGCCCTTTGCGGCAAGGTGTCCGGTGCGGGGGTTGATGGAAACGAAAGTTATCTCCGGCGGCGGGGTGAAGGATTCGGCTGGAATATTCGCCAGGGCCTTCTGCATGAATCCGGTCCAGATAGGCGCCGCGGCCTGGCCTCCGGAGCCCCCGGCACCCAGTGATCTCTCCTGGTCATAGCCGACCCACACGCCTGTAACCAGTTGCGGCACGTATCCGATGAACCATGCGTCCTTCATGTTGTTGGTGGTGCCGGTCTTGCCCGCCACCGGCCGGCCCAGAGCCTTTGCCCTCTGGCCGGTTCCGCTGGTAACGACATTCTCCATCAGATTTGTAATGATGTAGGACGTTTCGGGAGATACCACGGGCACGGCGGTTGCTCCGTAGGAATATTGGTACGGTCCGGTTACTATCTCTCCGGTTTCCGTGGAGGTTGCGGAGGTGATGTTGGTGAATGCCGGGATCCTGGGAGGATCGACCTGTTCAATGACCCTGCCGTCACTGTCCTCGATCCTGGAAACGAAATAGGGGGGAAGCCTGAAGCCTCCTGAGGCGAATACGGAATACGCCGAGGTCAGCTCCAGGGGGGTGAGACTGGACGAGCCAAGGGCAAGGGTCAGGTTCGGGGTCAGGGGAGATGTTATCCCCAGTTTCTTGGCGTATTCGACGGCGTAGTCGACACCGATAGCCTCGAGAATCTTGACGCTGACCACATTTATGGAATTGGTCAGGGCTGTGCGCATGGTCACCGGCCCGCGATATGTGTTGTCGTAATTCCTTGGTTTCCATGTGTTTGCGCCGCTTCCCGGGTATTCCACGGGGGAGTCGTTGAAGACCGTTGCCGCGGTCATGTTCCTGTCCAGGGCGGCGGCGTAAATGATCGGTTTGAAAGCGGAACCGGGGTTTCTCCTGGCCTGGGTTGCCCGGTTGAACTTGCTGCGCCGGAAGTCGTATCCGCCTATCATGGCTTTCACGGCGCCGCTTCTCGGATCCAGGGCTATCAGGGCTGCCTGGGGAAGCGGTTCCTGGTCCAGCGAGAAAACTGCCCCGCGCCTGTTGCCGTCAGGGGCTGCGACGGAGACATCAATAACGGAACCTAATGAAATGGTTCGGTTTTTTTCCTTGTTGTCACTGCCGTAGCGGTTCACGAGAGAGAGGCGTCCGGCCCATGCCGTGTTTGCTCGGGGGAGGATTCCGATCCTGTCTCCGACCCGTACCGTGATGTCGCCTTTTGACGGGTCTACTCCCACGACCACTCCCTGGTAGGTCTCGCCCTGCTTCAGGGCGGGGGTGTCGATTTCCTTTTCAACCTTGCGGCAGAATTCCTCCACGCTTCCCTGGTCCAGGTATTGGATCGGACCCCGGAATCCCTGGCGTTTGTCCACGGCTTTCAGACCGCTGGCTACGTTTTCATGGGCGGCCGTCTGCATTTCCCAGTTCATGGTGGTGTAGATCTTGAGTCCCCCCTTGTACAGGAGGTCTTCGCCGACCTTCTTTTCCACCTGGATGCGAATGTATTCAAGGAAGTATGCCGACTGGAGGGTGTTGGCCTTTTTGCGGGAGGTGATGACGACAGGGGTCCGGCGGGCGTGCTGCGCCTCCGCCTCTGTTATGTACCCCTCCTTGAGCATTCTGTCCAGGACGTAGGCCTGGCGTTCGCGGGCCCGATCCAGATGCTTCAGGGGGGAGTAGAGTTCCGGCCCTTTGGTGAGACCAGCCAGCATCGCCATTTCGGCCAGATTCAGCTGGTCCACATCCTTGTCGAAATAGGTCTCCGCGGCCATCTGGACGCCATAGGAACCTCCCCCAAGATATATCTGGTTCAGATAGATATAAAGAATGTCGTCCTTTGACAGCCTTTCCTCCATTCTTTTCGCGAGGATGGCTTCTTTGAATTTCCGGGAGAACTTTTTCTCGGGTGAAAGGAGCATGGATCGCGCCACCTGCTGGGTTATGGTGGATGCGCCCTCTTTTTTACTGAGGGTCAGGACATTCTTTATGGCGGCGCGGAATATGCCCAGGTAGTCAAGTCCCTTGTGATGAAAAAAACTTGAATCCTCGGCGGACACGAACGCCTGTATGAGTTTTTTTGGCATTTTGTCTACGGGAACCACCTTGCGGCGTTCCAGGAAGAACTCTCCCACAAGGGTTCCGTTGTCACTGAAGACCTGGGTGACAATGGGAGGTTTGTAGTCGGCCAGTCTGTCTACCCTGGGAAGGGCGGCGGTCAGATAAACAAAGTAACCGGTTGCGCCCAGAATGAAGAAGAAGATGAGGATGGACAGGGTCACCATCAGGATTTTCAATACATTCCTCCGTGGTTTTTTCCGTCTGTTCCGCGCCGGTTTGCCGTATTCACCATGTTGTGTCATGTGCGTCAATCTCCAAATGATGTCCATCCGGAAACTTCGGATGTGACACTATTGATAATCTCGCCAATTCTATTTGTCATGCCCGAATGACTTTATCGGGCATCCATGATTCCGATAGGTTACAGTCTGGCTTCCCGATCGAAATCGACTCGGGAATGAGAATTTGCGAGAGCATCACTATTGGTTTCCGGATAGAAACTAATTAAAAACTGAGCCCTTCAGGTGTGGCAGCATAGCGTACATTGTTTCGCTAATTCAAGGAATAACTGCGATGCGCAACTCTCTTGTTACTTCAGCCACCTTTCCCACTTTTCCCTTGCCTTGAAGGACTCGACCGGTATAATACCAAGGCATTTTCTTCCTATGTCTGTGAGGCCCCATGAACCGTTTCTCCCTCGAATCAATCCGCAATATCGGCATAATTTCGCACATTGATGCCGGCAAGACCACGGTGTCCGAGCGGATTCTCTATTATACGGGGGAAACCCACAAGATGGGCGAGGTCCATGACGGACAGGCGGTGATGGACTGGATGCCGCAGGAGCAGGAGCGGGGGATTACTATTACAGCAACCGCCACCAGTTGCCGCTGGAGGGATTATCGAATCAACCTGATCGATACGCCCGGACATATCGACTTCACCATAGAAGTGGAACGGAGCATGCGCGTTCTGGATGGGGCGGTTGCTATTTTCAGCGCCGTGGAAGGGGTTGAGCCCCAGAGTGAATCGGTGTGGCGTCAGGCGGACCGCTACGGCGTGCCGCGCATCTGTTTCATCAACAAGATGGACCGGCTTGGCGCCGACTACCGCACGGTTCTGGAGCAGATGGAAAAAAAGCTCGAGGCGCGTCCCCTCCTCATGCAAATTCCCCTTGGGAGCGAGGCCGGGTTCAACGGTGTCATAGACCTTCTGACGGAAGAAGCCTGGCATTTTTCCGAATCAGACCAGGGGACGACGGTGGAGCGAACGCCCATAGGTCCGGAGTTTCATGAAGAGGTCCGCGGCGCGAGGGAGGCGCTCCTTGAAGCCGTCGCCGACCTGGACGATACCATTCTTGCCGATTATCTGGAGGGGAAGCCCGCGGATCCGGCGCGGCTGAGGGATGCCATCCGCGCTGCAACCATCGCCTGCCGCATTTTCCCCGTTTTTCTCGGTTCCGCGTTGCGTAACAAGGGGATCCAGCCGCTTCTTGACGCAGTGGGCGCCTATCTCCCGTCACCTGTTCACGTAAGCCCTGGGCGCGGTTACGTGCCGGAAACCGGTGAGATGGAAGATATCCGATGCGAGCCTGACGCCCCCCTGCGCGCCCTTGCCTTCAAGGTATTTTCCGACGAGGGACGTAAACTTACCTTTCTTCGTCTCTATTCCGGCAGAGTGCGGGCGGGCGACATGATTCACAACAGCAGCCGGAGCGTGAACGAAAAGATTTCCCGCCTCTTCCGGATGCATGCCCACAAGCGTGAGCGCATCGAATCGGCCGCGGCGGGTGATATAGTGGCGGCTGCCGGTCTCAGGGATGTGTTGACCGGAGATACCATCTGCGATCTCTCTCATCCGTTGGTACTGGAGGGGCTTTCCGTTCCGGAACCGGTAGTGTCCCTGTCGGTTGAGCCGAGGGGACTGGAAGATCGTGAGCGGCTCCCCCTGGCCCTGGAAAAACTTCAGTGGGAAGATCCGACCTTTCGGGTCCGGGAAGACGGGGAGACGGGACAGACTATCCTGGCCGGGATGGGCGAACTCCATCTGGAGGTCGTAGCTGACAGGCTTTCCCGTGATTTTGGTGTTAATATTAAAACAGGGCGTCCGCAGGTGGTGTACCGGGAAACGGTGAAGAGGACCATAGAGCGCCGGGAGGTCTTTCGCCGCGAGGTAGACGGAAAGGTTCAGTCGGGAGAGATCCTGCTGCGCATCTTACCTCTTGAACGGGGCGCTGGACTGAGGATCGTCATGCCGGACCCGCTTGAATCGAACCTGCCCGCCGACTTGTCCGAACTCCTGGCCGCCGGCCTGGAGCAGTCCTGCCAGGCCGGCGGCGCCGGCGGTTATCCGGTAACCGATATCGAGGTGCGGGTGCTCGAGTCGCCCTTCGAGCCGGGCGTCACCACCGAAACGGGCATGCGGGCCGCCGCCCAGAGAGGGCTGTCCATGGCTTTGCGCGAAGGCGGTGTCCTCCTGCTGGAGCCGCTGATGGTCCTGGAGCTTGTCACCCCGGCGGACTATACCGGCAAGGTGATAGGTTCCCTGCAACAGAAGAGGGGTCATGTGGAAGGGGTTGTCTCCCGAGGCGCCGTGGAGGTGATCAGGGCGGAAGTCCCGCTGGCGGAGATGTTCGGCTTCATGACCGAATTGAGAAGCGCCACCAAGGGGCGGGGTTCTTTTTCCATGGAGTTTTCCCGCTTTTCCCAGGCGCCCGCGGAAACCATGAGACGTTTCGGATTGCCGGAATAGATTGCCCCCACCAGCTGCCCTCCATGATTTACCAGGCGGATATTTCCCGCGAAAATGGCGCTTCGTTACCTTCCGGAGATGGTAATGACCGAAAGAAGAGATCAAAGGCTTATGCTACGGACTGGAGAAGACAAGGCCGCCCAGGCCGTGGCCGCGGCCCTGGGCGACCTTGTGAAGGGGCTTAAGGCGATAACCTTCTACCCTGATAGCCACCCCCTCCGCAAAGAAATTCTGCGCCGCTCCTATCAGTCGGTAATATCTCTCATGAACGGGCAAAGCCTGTGCCTTCTGGCATCCAGAAACGGCCTCTCCATTGCAGGCAGGGATGATGCAGTGGACAAAACCCCCATTTCCAAATCACTGGCCAGGGAACTCTTTTCCCGGGAGGTCCAGCGTCTCACGCTCCTCCCTGACATCACGGCCGACGATTTCACCCAGCTTCTCCTCCTGCTGGCGACCGATCCGAGGACTGTTCTGGCGGGAGGCGGGATGCAGACCCTTCTGGAGAAGAGGGGGGTGCGGACGGTCATCGCGAACGAGATCAACGTCTCCGTGGTCTTTACCAGGCGGAGCTTGGCTGAAGATCCGGAGTCGGCCCTCCCCGCGGGCATGGAGTCCAAGGGGGGGGACAAAGAGGGGAAAAGCGATACATCTTCCGAGGGGATTCCCCTGCCTCCTCTGCCCGACCCGTCTATTGAAGAACTGATTGACCTCATGGAGAAGGAAAGGGATGACGGGCTTTATGACAACCTCGCCGGGATGCTCGCGGCCAAAGGGCAGAAGCTGAAATCGGAAGGGGGGTTCGACGGGATTTTCCCCGTTCTCCTGGCCCTTCTCAACCAGAATGCGGATGAAACGAGGAGCGAAGTCTGCCGGGAGAAAGCCCTGGAGGTCTTTCAGCGCCTTGACGGGGGAGAGATGACCGAGCATCTACTGGACCACCTGGAGGAACCGGATTTCAACCGCAAAGAGATCGTCTACATGATCCTTCATTGTCTCGGAAGGGAAGCGGCCGAACCCATTATTGGACGAATTGTCACAACTCAGGACCCTTACGCCAGGAAATCATTAACAACGGCTCTTCTCCGGATTGGTTCCCCTGTCATAAAGCCGCTTTTGGCCATGCTCGCGGACGGGAGGAGGCAGTATGTGCGGACCGCGGTGTCGCTGCTGGGCGAGACCGGAAACCGCGACGCGGTCCGCGGGCTTACCATGACAGCCTACCACGCGGACAAAAGGATACGCTTCGAGATAATAAGCGCCCTGGCCCGCATCGGGGGAAAAGAGTCCACCGAAGTTCTCATGGACCTTCTTCATGACAGCAGCCGCGCAATCAGGAGGCAGGCGGTCCTGTGGCTCGGCATCACCAGGAACGAGCGAGCAGTCCAGCCCCTCGTAAATCTTATTTTCAAACGGGATCTCACGGGTAAATCCTTTACCCTGAAAAAGGAGGCTTTGCTGGCCATAGGGCGCATCGGGGACAGGCGCGCCCTTGAACCGCTATTCCGGGTGATGGGGAAGAGGAGCTGGTTTTCCCCCGGCAAATGGGAAGAGCTGAAGCTCATTGCCGTGGAGGCCATTGGCAGGCTGGGGGGGGACAGCGCCAGGGCTTTTCTGCAAAAGACGAGCGGACGGGGAGGCCGGATCGGAAGGGCATGCCAGGCGTCGCTGGAAACCATGGAGGATAAAGCGGGGGATAACCGTGAGTGAGATTACACATGAGGCCGCCCAGCGTCTCGCCATGCTGCTTACCGCCTCCATCAAATCCGTTGTCTTCTATCCCAGCGCCCATCCGGCGGTGCGGCAGCCTTTACAGGAGCTTTGCGAGATCCTTGAAAGAATGTTTGGCGAGAAGTCCGAGATCCACCTGGGCGTGGTGGAGGGTATCTTCTTTCTGGAAAACCACCTGTTTGTGAGCCCCAACTCTTCCGTGGCGGAACTGGCGGATCGTCTCTCCGGGAAAGGGGTCGATGCCTTCACGCTCTTTCCAGGCATAACCCTGGATGATCTGTTCCATTTCGCTTCCCTGTTCGCCAGGCGTGACATCACGGCCGAGCAGATGACGGCTGAGCTGGAGCGCATAGGCATCCGTACTATCCGCCTGGGTATCGATGAGCTTGTGTACGGCGATTCCGCCGAAGGGGACGGACTGGCGCCGTCAAAGACATACCTGGATGCGCTGAATGCCATCCGGGGGACCATGAGCGAGATAGAAAACGGCCGCATTCCCGACAGCGGCCTGATTAATGCCGTGGTGGACGACATGGTCTCGCTGGCTATCAAGGACCATACCACTCTCCTTGGTCTCGCCATGATCAAGAACTACGACAATTACACCTTCAATCATTCCGTGAATGTGGGGATACTGTCCCTCTCCCTGTCGGCGTTTCTTGGGAGGGAACGGGGTTTCCTTCGCGATATCAATACCGCCGGTCTGCTCCATGACATAGGGAAGACCAGGATAGACAAGGGTATTCTCAACAAACCCGGAAAGCTGTCCGCCGAAGAATACGAGGAAATGAAAAAACATGCCGAAAAGGGGGCGGAGATCGTCAGGGGAATGAGGGACATCAACCCCGCTGTGGGAGACGCCGTACTGGGCCATCATATCAGGCGCAATCGCACCGGCTATCCGGAATGGGCCAGGGACATGGATTTCGGGGAGATGACCGAAATCGTCGCCGTTGCCGACTGCTATGACGCAATCACAACGCTTCGGGCCTACAGTCTTCCCGTGCTGCCCAAGGTTGCCCTGGACATCATGCGCAGAACCTCAGGAACCTCCCTTGACGGCGACCTGGTGAAGCAGTTTGAAAAGATGATGGGGGACTACCCCGTGGGAACTCTCGTCCGTCTGAATACCAATGAGATCGCCCTGGTGGTGAGGCCTCATCCCATGGAAAGCTCGATTCCGGGCGTGAAGGTGATCATGGGTGCCGATGGAAAATCGCTGGAAAAACCGAGACTGGTCAGCCTCGTCAATGAATCCGGAGCGCACAGGGTGACCATTGTAGCGACGGTTGACCCGGTTATGAAGAATGTGGACGTGGGCCGCTATTTCGCGGCATGACCCGCAGCCTGCCCAGGGCCGTGGCCGCGGCTTCGCGGGTTCTCGGATGAGGTGACCCGAGGAGCTGAATGAATCTGTCCTCCAGCGCTCCGTCTCCCAGTCGTCCCAACGCCATGGCCGTTTCGGCGTCCAGCAGGCCGTCTCCTTCATCGAGAAACGGGGTCAGCAGAGGGACCAGGGAAGGGTTGGCGTAGTTTCCCATGGCCGCAATGGCCTTGGCGCGGATGGCGGGGTTCGCATCCTTCAGTCTTTCCTGGAGTACCGGGAGCGCAGCCGGAGGGGCCAGGACGCCCAGGACTTCTACGGCGACGGATCTGATGTCGTCTTCCGGACGGGAAGCGCAATAGAGCAGCGCGGGGAGCGATTCCTCACCCCCGATGCGGCCCAGGGCGTACAGGCACCTGATCCTGGTTCCCAGGTCCCCTTTTTTCAGCGCATCGAGGATCTCCGGCAGGCTTCCCATGCCCTCGAGACGCTCCAGCGCCTCGGACGCGGCCGCGCGAACCTCTTCACAGGGGTCGGACAGCAATGAAGAAAGAGCGACCCGTCTTTTCCTGGTAGATTCAAAATGGTTCATATGGGTTCCGATAGTAGCAAAATGAGCGGATTTAGCAACAACATCTTGGCGGCATTATTCCCAAAGGCCAGATACTTACAGATCATTCCGGAAAGGGACTATATGAAGGATAATATGAAGGCGGCCCTCATGTCCGCCCTGATACTGCCTGGAGTAGGGCAGATCTACAGAGGCAGCCGGTTGAAGGGCGGGCTGATGGTCCTGTCCGTTACCATTCTGCTCATGACCGCTTTCATTGTCGGGGCCATGGCGATGCAGGACGCGCTCCGGGGGACCGTTGCATCGGGAGCGGTCGATGCAGCGGAGATTGCAGGTCGTCTGCGCGCCTGGCTGCCGGCGGTGTACTGGTTGGGGGGAGGCTTGTTATGCCTCTGGATATACGGAGTCGCTGACGCGTTTCTTGCCGGGGACAAGAGAGAGGGCGAGGCGGGGCGTCAGCTTTCACGCGAAAAAACCGATGACGGGGGTATGTGACGGTGGTTTTAATAATGAATTGACAAATAACCTTGTTCTGTGGGATAAATTTTTCTAAACAATCGGTAAGGCCCCGTTTCCGGGGCCTTGTTTTTTACATGAGCTGGCTGGAGATATTCTATGAAGTACGCGAAGATTCTGTCCACCGGCGGGAGGGTTCCCGACCGGGTGGTGAAAAATTCGTTCTTTGATTATCTGATAGAGGATGCGGACGACTGGATATTTTCCAGAACCGGCATCCGCGAAAGGCGTTTTGCCTCCGAGGAAGAGGCCACTTCCGACTCGGCAACCGCGGCGTCGTTACTCGCCCTGGAAAGGGGAAAGATAGACCCTCTCTCCCTCAACTGTATCATTGTAGGCACATCCACTCCCGATATGGTTCTTCCCCCCACCGCCTGCATGGTTCAGAAGAACATCGGAGCAGCCAACGCCTTTGCCTTTGACATGAACGCCGTGTGCAGCGGCTTTGTCTATGCAGTGGAAGTGGCCGACAATTTCATAAAATCCGGGAAATACAACAGGGTCCTGGTCATCGGTGCGGACACCTACTCCAAGATGCTCAACTTTCAGGACAGGTCCACCTGCCCGCTGTTCGGAGACGGCGCCGGCGCCGTTATCCTGGAGTCCACAACGGAGCGCACCGGGATTCTCCATACACACATACAGAGCGACGGTAACCGCTGGGACCTGATCAAGGTTCCCTCTTCCGGTTCCCGAAAGCCCATAACCGCCGAGACCATCGCCCTGAGGGAAAACACCTTCAAGATGGCGGGGAGAAGTGTATATACTTTTGCCACTGACATCATACCAAAGCTCATCGCTGGGGTCTGCGAGGGCGCCGGTATCCGGCCGGAAGATCTGGACTTCGTCATCCCCCATCAGGCAAACAGTCGCATCATCGACGTGATTACGAAAAAGACGGGGATTCCCGGTGAGAGGATCCTTCTCAACCTGGACCGCTACGGCAACACCGCGGCCGCATCCGTGGGTCTCGCCCTGGACGAGAATCTGCGCAACGGTGTTATCCGGGAGGGCAACCTGGTGCTTATCATGGGATTCGGAGGCGGGCTGTCATGGGGAGGGATACTGATCCGTATCTGAACCGGTTCTGATGTGGACAACGTCATGACGAGACCCGCGTCTGCGGATGAATCAGCGGAGGGCCCTCGGCCCGCGGCGCCATCCCGTTAAAGCTCCCACCCTCTTTTCTCTTTTTACCCGAAACGAAATCAGTTTTTTTATGAAGCTGTCCAGTGCTTCCGGTTCGATCTCCCTTGGCGCGGCCTCCAATGTCTGGACGATATAACCAAGGCCTACATTTTCTTCTTCCTCCGACCTCAACAGCAACTCCCTACGGTCTCTTGCAACCCGGGTTGTGGGTAAGGATGAGCCATCAAGGGAAAGGGAGTGTTTTTCAGCGCTTTAGCAAGAGCCTCAGTAATGACGGAAATTACGGGAAATTCCGGACAAGGCCTGACACCGGGAACCTGTTCGAAAAACACGCAAAGGAGTCCGACCATGATAAAGGGAAGCAGTATTCGAAAGACGGATTACCCCATTGACGACATCTTTCTCGATCGCTGGTCGCCCCGCGCCATGTCGGGTGAGGATATCCGCGAAACGGACCTGATGACGCTCTTCGAGGCTGCGCGCTGGGCGCCTTCCGCATACAACAATCAGCCGTGGCGCATTCTCTTTGCGCGTCGAAGTGGCGAACACTGGCCGATCTTTTTCGATCTTCTCTTTGAATCCAACAAGGTCTGGGCACGAAACGCCGCAGTTCTCCTGCTGTTCATTTCAAAGACGACATTCGACTACAACGGCAAACCATCCGTCACCCACTCGTTCGATACGGGCGCAGCATGGCAGAACCTGGCGCTACAGGGTTTTTCCATGGGATTCGTGGTCCACGGCATGCAGGGGTTCGATTACGAGCGCGCCAGGACGGCGCTGGACATCCCCGAGGGGTACCAGGTCGAGGCCATGGCGGCCGTCGGCTGTCCGGGTGACAAGGAATCCCTGCCGGAAGAGTTGCTGAAGCGTGAAATCCCCGGCGACCGAAGGGAACTGGAGAAAACGGTAAGCGAAGGGACTTTTCACCTTTGATTGCGATGCAGCGCCCGAAGAAGGATGACAAACCGAAGAGACATTAAGCGACGGGGCCAAGGGGAGGTCCAGAGGGACCCATTGAATAACAGGACTCCATTGGCCATCCAGAAGATTGCCGCGGTATCGAAAGGATACAAACGAATTATCCTGAATACGGTGGTTGGAGGAATAGTTAGTTCGCTCCAACCGCCGAGTCCATGTCCACAGGCGGCTTGTTGGAGCTGATGGTAATGTTTTTCGTAAAGAAGTCCCCTCGCCCCTGGCGGGAGAGGGTCAGGGAGAGGGGGAAAAGCGCTGAAATATCGCATGTCGCCCCTTTTCACCCTCCCCTCCTACCCCCCCCGTCAAGGGATGAGGGAGTGCTTCCCGCGCTTTTGCATGAGGCTCGCAGGAACGGAAAAGGGGGTTCCGCGGATGTCTGAAGCAAGGAATGTGATTGCTGTTCTGGTCGCCATGCCCGAGGAGGTCCGGCCCATTGCGCGGAGGTTCGGCCCTTTCAGGAGGGAAATGCTGGGCGCCTTCCCGCTGTACCGTTTTAGCAGGAAAGGGATGGAGGTCTGGCTTGTCCGTTCCGGCATGGGGTGGAAGAGGGCGTCCGAGGCCGCTTCGCTCATCTGCGCCCATCGTCCCAGCCTCATAGTATCCGCGGGATTCGGAGGCGGCGTCAGGGAAGGGATTGCAACCGGGGATGTGGCGCTGGCGGCCGGGGTAATGTCCCTGTCGGGCGATGCCGTCAACCCCGTTGCCCATATGGACAACACCAGTATGCTCGAATATCTCAGGGAGAGTTTTCCGTCGAGCCCCTTCAGGATTGTGGAGGGCTGCGTCATTACCTGTCAAGGTATATGGCGGAAAACGGAGGTGCGGAGGCTGCTTCCTGAAGGCCTTGACCATCCGGTCCTGGATATGGAGACGGCGGCCGTGGCCGAAGCGGCCTTGGGGGATGGGATACCGTTTCTTGCCGTGAGATCCATAAGCGATGCCTGGGACGAGGAGCTCCTCTTTTCCATCGAGGAGATCTCCGACAGGGACCTGAACATCAGTATCCGGCGGGTGCTTGCCGCCATGGCGCGGGATCCCCGTATATTGCCGCAGATGATCCGCCTGGCGAGAAACGGGAGAAAGGCCGGAAAAAATCTGGCGCTGGTTCTGGAAAGGATCATGGGAAAGGGATGACAGACATGAAATCCCAGGTTCGGCATTTGGAGACATCCTTCGTCACTCCGATCGCCATCTTTCTGTTTCTCTAAGCTCATTTCGCTGAGAGCGGCAACGAATAAGGCCGAAGTCGT
>Ga0265295_1006637_pt1 | contig 13880 bp, 11 predicted proteins | sample Munlansysbiofilm_FD_192503 | JGI IMG/M metagenome (GOLD analysis project Ga0265295, IMG submission 192503) | Leachate microbial communities from a municipal landfill in Southern Ontario, Canada - Methane capture system biofilm | ecosystem: Engineered > Solid waste > Landfill > Unclassified ... | reverse complement strand
TTGTCAATTCGGTAAACATGGGATCTCGTCTTGTCGGCCTTCGGAGAGATACTGGCGATAAAAGCCGAATTGACAAAGAATTCTTCGATTACTTCCGGAACAAGGCGGCGTTCTTTTGCCTCTTCAGACTTGCCGACAATAGCGGAAAGATTCAACTCACGCTTAGCAAGACCTTCAAGGGTACTCTCCGTAATGCGGCGCAGCCGTTCGGTATCTACCTGGGCGACGATACGGTCCTTAACCACATCTTCCGTGAGATTGCGGGCATAGAGGTCTCGGATCATTTTTTCTAACTGGTTGGCTGGGAAAATATCACCGAGAACATTGAAAACTTTCCCCGTTCGCTTTGGGTCAAGGTCATTCTCGATCTGTTCTATACGGTCGAAGAGTTTCTCAAGAACACGTCCCTCACGTGTATTGGTGGAGACAAAATTCAGGATCAAACAGTCCTTGTCCTGTCCATACCTATGGATTCGCCCCATCCGTTGCTCAAGACGTACAGGGTTCCACGGGATATCGTAGTTGATCATGAACCAGCAAAACTGGAGATTGATACCCTCGCCGGCGGCCTCGGTGGCTGCGAGGACCTGACACGACTCCCTGAATTCGCGTTCGGCATAAATTCTTGAACCAAGGGTATCCCTGTCGCCTACCTTCATGCCGCCATGTATCTGCGTTAGATTAAGCCCCCATTCGCGGAGTTTCCCCATCGGTCGACCTTCCTTGCCGTCTCCGGCAAGATAGTCAAGGGTGTCCTTATGTTCCGTAAATAGGAGCATTTTCATATTTGCATCTTTGAAGACTCCGTAGTCGGTGATGACTTCCTTCAGCTTCAGCAGTTTAGTCTCGACCTCCCGCTTTTCAAGAAACCTGGCCTGATCAATGAGCTTGCCAAGTTCCATGATCTCATCCCGAAGGGCTTGGGGATCAACGGAAGCGACAACATCTTCCAGCTCTGCAAGAATCTCCTCCTGCATTTCGTCCGTGAGTTCGTCAAAATCCTCGGGGAGACGCTTGTTTAACTGCGCCTGCCGATAGGCCTCTGGATCATCGAGTATTTTTTCTCTCTTTGCCTTCATGCGCTCCAGAGTCCGGTGTACAGCATAAAGGCTTGATGCAAAGCGCCTCTGAAGCATAGCCATTGTGAACCCCAGGGCGCGGCCACGAGCTGAATTGTCGGAGGCCGCCTTGATCGACTGGTCTTCCACATAGTGGGTAAGGGCATCGTAGAAATCGAGTTCTTCCGCATCTATGGTAAACGGGATGGTCTTCACATTTCGGCGTGTGAATAGGCTCTTTGCCTCTCCCGTATCGGGATCTGGGAATGTCACCATTGCCTCTTTGACACGACGTAAATAAAAGGGAGCCTGCCTATCTTCCATGGCCTTTTCCAGGCTCGTGACATCGCCATACACATCCTTATCCAGGAGGCGCAGGAACAGGCAGAAATTTTCTGGGTCTCCCTTATGAGGGGTCGCGGTCATGAGCAGATAATGGTCAGTACGTTCGGAAAGGGCGCTACCAAGCTGATAGGCGAGTGTTTTCTTGTCCTCGCTGTAGGCGCTCATCTTATGGGCCTCATCCACGATGATAAGGTCCCAGTGACTCCTCATGAGGCTTTCAGAGGCATCTTCAATGCGGGACACCCATGAGACAGAGGTGATAACCTGATTCATCTCCTGCCACGGGTTTGACCCATACTTACCGCGGAGGATGTAACGGTCAATAGGCGTGAACTGCTCACGGAACTTGTCTTTCAACTCACGCTGCCATTGGAAACAAAGGTTGGCTGGAGAAACAATGAGTATTCGCTTTATCAACCCACGGATTTTTAATTCTTTGATGAGCAGGCCTGCCATAATGGTCTTGCCTGCACCAGGATCGTCCGCCAGGAGGAATCGTATTCTCGGCAGCCGGAGAAAATAGTCATAGACAGCCTCAAGCTGGTGTGGCAGTGGATCGACACGGGCAATGGACAGTGAAAAATAGGGATCATATTCGTAGGCAAGCCCCAATCTAAGGGCTTCGATGCCGAGCCTGAACCTGACAGCATCTCCGTCAAAAGGCTTCTTGTCTGGAGGAATGATTTCGAGCTGGGCAATCTGTTTCTGAGTTAGGATCGGCTGATGAACTTTCCCTGAGGACATGCCTTCACAGATCAGCTTGACCAAATCCCCCATGGGGATAATTGCTATAACCTTCACCAGTTCAGGAAATATAGATCCGCGCAGGAGAGTATTCGCTTGAATATCGAGTTCGCTCATTTAACCTCACTTTTATGTATCCATATCATAATCATTGAGTAAATCACACCCATGATTACTGATTAACGTTCCCCATTCTTACGGGGATTTGATATTTTTCATAAAATAGGACAGTCGGAATCGACACCAACGGGAACTTGCCTCAGCATGTTTCATGCCGAATATTAGGGATGTGAACTTGGGAGCCCCACCGGGGGCGGACGGGAGACGGAGCTTTGATGCGGCATGTCGCATGAAAGCGTAGCTCCTGGGCGGGCGGGGGTAGAGCCTGCGGGAGTATGGGATTTTGAAGGGATTCATAATCCCATATTGCCGGTGGCGGACACTCTTCCGCTGATGTTCTCAATGTTGTAAAGAAAGGGGCGGGCACGCGAAGACAGAGCCGCCAGGCCGCAGGTCCGAAGCCTGCCGAAGTGTGGCCGCATGGGCGGGTGGGAATATGACGTAAATGCCGCGGCGAGCTTTGGTCAGGGCCATGGAGCGTCCGTAGGGAGGCCAACGCAGAGAGGGTTGGGTGAATCGAAGTGCAGTAGGTTTTTCCCCTTCCTTCCCCCCAGAATGAACAATAACCCTTTCCTTATCGCGTGCCGCTGCCCGGAGTCCGCGGAGTGGAAGGGCTGCCGCCGTGCGAGGACAGCGGAACGAAGTGAAGCACCCGCCGCACAAGGAAGCCCTGGAACGCAGCGGTGGAGGAAAGCAGCAAACGCACAGGGAAAAGGGGTTGATTAGGGGGCCTGGGGGGCAAAGAAGGGGAAAAACCGTTACTCCCGGAGGACGCGGAATGGCCCTGACAAAAGCACAAAGCGGCCTTCCTTATGAAGGGTCTGTCTGAAGCGAAGCGGAAGACCTCTTCAAAGAAAGGGCGTGGCGGAACAAAGTGAGCACACGCCGTGAAGTATGAGGCGGTTTTTGCCGAATTCTGAACACCTCGCAGAATCCCCGAGTTTATGAACGTAGCGCCGCGCGGAGCGCAATCTTAAGAGGAGTGAATTAACGAGGGGACAGGGCAACCCCTTCCCTATGGGTTGCCGACCCGGAGTGTGGCGGAGGCCGCACGGAGGCATAGAGCCAAATTTATTTGGCGGGTAAAAAATGCAGGCATCCGAAAAAGAATGAAGTATGAGGCGTTCTTCGCCGAATTCTGAACACCTTTTAGATAATCCGCAGCGTATGAGTGTAGCGCCCGCGGGACGCGAATATTAAGCGGAGCGAATTCGCGAGGGAGTCCTTGATCCGAAGTGCGAACGGAGGATCTATAGCGAAGCGAGGAAAATGCCGCCCGGGACCACTGTTTGCGGTCCCACCCTGCAAACAGTGCGACGGGGCGGCTTCCATATGGAGCTGAGGTGCCAAGATGGGATAGGTGGACGACGACAAGGAAATTCAACCGACCAGATAACATATGAACAAAAAAGCAGGATGCATGACATGCGAAGCATGGCGGGCATCCTGCGTACCTTCAAGCAACACCCCCTGGGGGTTAAATATCCACAGATTTTTATGTGTGAGGTTAGCCTCGTTTATAAAACGCGGTGTTTTTTTCAAAATATGAGTCATTTCCAATTTGCATCGGAATGAATCTAAGAATACAGAAAAGATTGACTCCATCTACCAATGCTTTAAACAGATAGAGCTAGACTTTATCTGTTATCGTTCGAAATAGAGTAACAACCAAGCTCACCGGCAGCAATGAAGCGCAGCGGAATTGCTGCCGGTGGAGCGCCTTGTTGGGCACTCTATTCCTTTCTCCAGCGAGTGATCACGTCCGCGAAAGTGACATCACGCCAAGGCTCTTTCCACTCCTTGTGAAAACTGACGCTACGTGAATGCGGTTCCGGCTTCGGCAAGGGCATCTGCACAACGGCTGGTAGCAAGACAGCGTCACCCACGACAACGCACTCGCCGGGGGCAAGGTTAGGAAGAATGTCCGTGATCCCGCTTGAATTGTCCGGGAATAGCCTCTTGACGTAGTTCTGATCGGCGTTGTTCGTGAGTCGGAGGGCGAGAAAGTTGTTGCACTGCGCGAAGATTGTTTCGGAGACTTCTGACGGGCGTTGGCTCACGACCATAAGGCTGAGACCGTATTTTCTCCCCTCTTTCGCGACACGCTCCAGGGACTTGCGTGATGATTGATATGCGACGTCATCTTTCTGCGGAATGTAGTTGTGGGCTTCCTCGCAAACGATCATGACAGGTATATTATTCAAGGCGTTCTTTTCGTGGCGTAGTTTGGAGTAGTGGAAGCAGAAATCGAATATCAAACGGGATACAAGACTCACCGTGATACTCAAGACCTCAAAGGGAATTCCACTGAGGTCCACGATCGTGATATTCGCCTTGTTCAGATAGCCGACGAACTGCTTAATGATCTCCTCAAAATCTTCGCTCTTGAAAGGCTTCTTGTCAGGCTTGGTCGGGTGAAGCAAGAATCGTAGGCGCTTGTCTGCGAGCTTGGTTTCCAGACGCGACACGAAGCGGTTAAATTGACCGTTGAACGGACCGTTTGTTGCCTTGTCGGCCTTGGCAGTAGAGGCGGTAACGAATGACTTGGTCGCATCAAAGTAGATGCTACGGTCAGGTACCAGAGTCCCATCCACCAGTTTCGGCTGATTTTCGTTCTCAAGGCGACCGATCACTTCTCGGTTCATGTTCTCGATGTACTGATAGACTTCAGCAATCGAGAAGTAGACCGGGGTATCGTAGGTCATCTCCTTGATCCCAGCATTGTATTTTTCCTTGTTCAAAATGACTGCTTGCTTGAACTGGCTGACTTGGTTATGGGAGTTCTCCTCGTTGCTCTCGATGAACATGCTCTCCAACTCCTCGGAGTTCATGAGCCAGTAGGGAAGCTGAAGACTGTCTATGTCGAGGCGATTCAGTGTGAATGCCTGCTTCTCCTGCAAAGTGAATGCGGCCGTATATTCATCATGGATGTCGAAGACCACAACGTGGGAGTTATTCTGTTTCCCGATGTTCGTGTTCTTCTCATCGGCGATCCCCACCACATCTTGAAGAATCCGAGCGACTGTGCATGACTTTCCAGAGCCGGTGGAACCTACGATTGCGACGTGCTTGCTAAAGAATCGGTCGCCATGGATTTTCATGGCTGTCGCCTTGTTCAGCGATAATTGACCGAGGGGAAACTGATAGTCGGCATCTTCGGCAAAAAGCTTGTCGAGCGTGTCCTTGTCTGCCGGGAATGCTGGCTCAGTTGGCACGGGCAGGAGAACACTCGCGCGCTCAAATGTGTTGCCGTCAACGAGGGTGCCGACTGCCTGGCATTCAATGTGAAACTGCCATTTTGGCTTACCCTCAGCGTCCTGGCTGAGAACGCCACGCACATTGCGGACAGCAGCAACGGTAAAATCGTTGTTCCCTTGGGCAATGCGCAGGTAGCGACCCACCTGAAGGGCCGTCTTGTGCTCTTCGAATACTTTCAAATCGTCAATAAGAACGACGATTGCCTCCGGGGAACAGGAAAGAACCTGACCGATTCTATTCGTAGACATTGCTTACCCCCATGACATACTTGATTTCCTTCATTGTTGCTCCTGCAAGCCGCTCGACATTCACGTCGACTGTATCGAGTGAATTACAGTCTGGCTCGCCGATGATGAACAGATCGTCGCATTTCCTGTTGTTCAACACTTCGCCGTGGTCGTGCCAACTCAATATGCGAAGAGCGAATTCATGTTTGAGTTTGCCCCCCGTTCCCTTGGAAGACAGCGGCTCCCGAAAGAAGAAGGGCTCTTCAAACTGCGCACCGACATAGCCGTCCGTTGCGCAAATACCTTTTGCGTACAATCGGTGTTGGATGTCTTGGATCTGATCCCTCGTTGCACAGAGGCATAGTATGGGCGTATCGGTGTGGGCGGTTTTGAAGTGGTATTTGTCGATGTAATCGCTTATGAAAAGGACGATCTCGGTGTCGTAGTCCTCGATACAGCTGGGGTTGATGACGAAGTAGCGCAGCCGCGCATTCTTATCCAGGTGAACTTTGAGTTGCTTGCGCCGCACTTGAAGCAGCTTATCGCGGTTCTTGAGCGCCAGTGTCCATCGTGTGATGGCCGTTGTGCGAATAGCCTTGAGATCAGAAAGGAACTTCTTCTTCGTGATCTGCCGGTCGGCTGGGTCGTGCTTCACGCTGAGCGTGGCGATCATATTGATCGCGTTTGGATATGCGAGAGTCTCGATGTCGCCTGCCGGAATTCCGTTCGCCTCCAGTTCCTTGCCGACCTGTTTCGTGATGTCATCATAGCTGGGTCCGAATTCCATAGTGAACCGGCCTTCGAAGCCGTCGAGGTCAATGCCTGAAGGTACTGCCTTGACGTGCTTCGCAAGCTCCTTGTCTTTGGATGCCAAGGCTGCCTGCAAGGTGGACTTGGCAACAGTGGGGGGCGTTATGCTAACCCCCGGAAAATGGGCAAAGAGAACGTAGTGGATGTTCGCAGTCGGATTGTCGGAGAAATGCTTGAGCATCTGGAGTAACGGCTTGTAGACCGCGCTCGCAGTGAAAGAGGTACTCGCCTCATGGTACTTGCACTGGATTGCCGTCAGAGACGCGGGGGACGCCACCTCGATGTCCTCTACAATGCCCTCGACGGTGATTGTATCATCATCCTGCGCTTTCAGTATTTCACAGGCAGTCTTGTTGAACTGGTATAAGAAGCCTTGAATCGTATAGTCAGCAGTACGCGGCATATTGCCTTTCCTTCATCTTAATGCCCAACAAGTTATTCTAAAGTTTCTGGATATCTCCTGATTAATTTGGATTTTTCAGTGAAAAAAGAAAACAACAAAAAATTTTTCTATAACTCATATGCCTTCTGGTTTTACCTATTCCATTTTAAATATGCCTAATTGCTTGTAAATCTCTTAACATAAATTATGCAACAACTTTTTTCTCTTTCTGGATATCATGTCATAATTAAGATTCTTCCGAAGATGGAGATTTCCTTATGTTGGCAACAGTATCTGTATTACAAGGAATACCATTTGTAATTTTGTATGATAGTCCAAATTATTGGCTGACACATTACAGGAAGTAATGGTCCAATATCATTACCTCCCACGATAGATCAACGGTGGAATTAATAAAGAAGTCCAGCCTGATGAAACAAGCCCACAGAGAGGATGGTATGACCCCCCGGCGGGTAATTATCCAGAAGATCGAATCATGGGACTTGTCGTATTTACAAGACGCACCAAATTTTTTAGAAAAAGTGGTCACTATTCAGTAATATAATCAGGGAATCCCCGCGCCATGATTCAATGGGTGTCCCTCTGTATCATCGTGTGACCGCTACAACCACAAAATAGCGTTTCCTTAAAATTCATCATCATACTCATATTTACTTAGCTCCTGCTTTACAAGATAGCGGATGTAACCACTCACCGATCTACCGTCATACCAGGCAATCTCTTGCAAGGTCTCCTTTTCTTTCTCTGTCAGCAAAGTAACGACGCGATATTTCTGCCGATCAGGATTTTTCATATTTTATTCTCCTCAAAGTAATTAAATCATCTGTCGAAATAAATTTAAGAAATCAAAGATTTTTTAAAATACGTCATTATTCAATAATATGAATATAATAATCTATTAATATACTGCTTTCAACCCTCTTTTTGCATGGCTTGGTCACAGTATTTGCAAGTTTTTGTCATTGATAAATCATATTCATGAAAGGGGATAGTCCGACGTGCCTAAAAGCGGAATTATCCCACCGCCTGTCCTTTCACAATAACCATCTTGGATGATTGTGAGGTGTAGAAATTGTCAAACAGGAACAAAGCTAGAATTGAGCAATATAGAAATATAATAAAAGATTTTTGTAATGGGACCGATACAGATCAAATTATAACAGAATATTTTAATAATCTTAGAAAGACCTTCTATTTTTCCAATACTTTCATTAAAAAAACACAAAAAATATTCCCTCCAAAGAAGATATTCTTGAATAAATTTAAGAAAAGGGAACGTAAACTCTTTGATCTGATTTTAGAGAGAGACGAAATCTGTCTTTCTATAAATGGTTCGATACCCAGTGCAAATTGGTTTCGTTTCAAAAAATATAATTCAAAAGAACAAATGTTTGTTTTCGAAGAATCTAAATCCAATATTGATTACTTAGAACATTATACAGAGCATCTAGTTCCACGAGATGAAATAGAAGATTATTCTGAAAATAATATTGATAAAAAGGATTTAATTTCCATAACCGATATTCGAGACAGAAGATTAGGGTACCTGAGAAAATTGGTACACCTTGAGGAGTTAATTGAAAATCTAACGGATAAACTAAAAACAGGAAGTATAGCGGAGATTGAAAGTAAGGCCGTGGAATATGTTGATAATATAAGTTTTACGCATGATTTCGTCTACACTTGTCAAAACAAGCTTAAGGATGCTCTTTTACAAATGATCAGCCATAAAGAAAATTTTTACAAAACTGAAAGATTTAAAGAAATATTAACGGAATATAACCAGATTAAAAGACCCCGAACTGTTGTTGTCAAGGATGATAAGCTCGAAGAAGTATGTCCGTTTGACGACGAAAACTACTTTATGTTTCCTGATATGGCTTTCTATCGTAAGCAGGGTGGATGGGGATTAGAAAAGATTTTCCATGAACCTTTAATCTACTTTCTTGTTGAACTCCTTAAGGAATATGGACCTTTAAGGATCAAGAGATGCGCGCACTGCAATAATTTTTTCTTTGTAAAACGGATTGTTGAAAATAATCGGTTTTGTTCAGATAGTTGCCGTGTTTCATATCATGGGGAGCTACAGAAAACCCCAGAGGGGAAGAAAAAAAATAGGGAAAAGCAGAGTGATCGCCGTGCAAAAGAGAGAAAAAAAAATCAAGATATGAGAAGGAAAGAGCGGATAGAACACCTTATATGCAGTGGATATTCACCAGAAGATGCTGAGAAATGGGCAGATGATGATTCGTAACTACGCTTGTTAGCGTAACTACGCCAACAAGCGTAGTTACGCAACTAAGCGTTATTATGCGATAAATTGATATTAGTTTGAAAAGGTATATCATGACCCCGCAACCATGAAAGTGGTTCGGGGTTTTTTAGTCTGAATAACAAATAAAAAAGGAGTCGAGACATGAACAACACAATCATGAACCAAAATGAATCAAATGAGCTGTCAACTGAAGCCGAAAGCACAATGAAACTAACTTTTTACGATGAAGATGTATGGCACCATTTCGTTGCACCGGACGAAGTTGTCGAAATGCGCATCCTGAAAGCAACAGGGCGATTTCCTTCGGGCGAATACTTCCGGAGGCAGACAATATCTGGATACTTTGATGATTATACTAGCTTCCGCAAAGCGCTGGCAATGATTGAGAACTTTGAATATTCAGGGGCTTATTTCACTCTTCACATGATCGATCCAAGATTGATAGGGAGAGCATTCAATCGCTTGAAAATTAGTGATTTAACAACAAACGACAGCAATATCCTCTATTATAACTGGCTTCCTCTTGACTTTGATCCTGTGAGACCGGCAGGAATCTCATCTTCTGATTCCGAACTGAAAGAAGCACTAGCACTTCGAGATCATGTTGTTCCGGTAATCATGGAGCGTTACGGATTTGATCCTCCCATCCTAGCTATGTCTGGTAACGGTTGCCATGCCCTTTTCAGGCTTAATGATTGGCCTGCTGTAGAAGAATATCGGAATTATGTAAAGGGAACTATTGGCGCTATCAGTGATGAATTTAGCACGGATAGAGTGAACATAGATAAATCAGTCTGGAATCCGGCAAGGATTTGGAAATTGTACGGCACACAGTCCAGAAAGGGTGATCCTGTCCCTGCTGGAAAATTCCGGGAAGCAAGACCCCATCGCGAATCTTACATTGAATCTTTAGGATACACATTTGATTAACGAGGATAAACATTTGATTAACATAGAGAAAATCCGGGCAGATGCTAAGGCCTATAAAGAAAGGGGGGATCAGAGGATAGTAACCTCTGGTCCCCGAAACAAGAAATTAAACGTTGAAGAATATCTAAAGCAAAACGGGGTTGACGTCAAGGAAAAGAAGAGAGAAGGCAACTGTAATAAGTATATCCTACATCATTGTGTTTTTGATGAATCGCACACTGGGAAGGATGCCGCGATTTTCGAATTTGATGATGGGAGAATGGGGTACCACTGCTTCCATGATTCCTGTTCAGACAAACACTGGAAGGATGCAAGGCAGGTTATATCCGGCACTAAGCACCTTCATGAGCTGAAGTTTAGCAATAAACAGCTGGTGGAGCGGATCAATGCCACTGAGGACATAAACGTTCTGATGAATGTGGCACATGATGCCCAAACATCTGGTTTATCTCAGACCGAATGCTATTCACTGCTTAAAACCATTGCTAAAAAGATCGGTGTTCCTGTCAGGACCTTGCAAAATGACCTGCAAGATGGAGAAGACAATTCAGGTAAGCTCTACAGAATCGATCACCTGGAAGTAGCAAAAATGATCGTATCGGAATTCGGTCGGGAAAATCTGGCTTTTGTCTATCGATTGAATATTGTCAGGCGATGGAACGGACTGGTTTGGATTGAGTTAGATGATCGGACATTATATCAGGCAATCAGTAACTTTCTCTATAGAAGGACAGAAGGTGTTACAAAGAACCTGATTGAGTCAATCACTGACTTGATCCGCACCGATGTTTATCGTGAAGACGTGATTTGGGATGCGGACACAGGCATGATTCCTATCAGAAATGGTGAATTGGAATGGAACAATGGTATGTGGAATTTAAACCAGCACGTTAGGGAACACTACCGTACAACCTTAATTCCAGTGGAATACAATCCACAAGCACGAGCAACAATGTTCGAACAGTACTTGAACGAGGTGTTCGCCGGGGATCCCGATGCCCCAGAAAAATCTATCCTGATTTGCGAAATGATAGGGTATACGCTGACTACCTCCTGCATTTATGAAAAGTTTATTCTTCTAATCGGACCAGGTGCAAACGGAAAAAGTGTTTTATTAGATTTAATTCGTATTCTGGTTGGAAATGAACAGGTATCAGCAGTCCAGCCGAGCCAGATGGATAACAAATTCCAACGGGCTCATCTATGTGGAAAACTGGCCAATATTGTAACAGAGATCAAGGAGGGTGGTGATATTGCTGATGCGGCGCTGAAGGCGATTGTCTCTGGGGAATTGATGACGGGTGAGCATAAATTCAAGCCTGTATTTGACTTCCGACCATTTTGTACCTGTTGGTTCGGTACCAACCACATGCCTCACACAAGGGATTTTTCGGACGCCCTCTTCCGACGGGCCTTGATTGTAGAGTTCAACCGGGTATTCCAGGAGCATGAGCAAGACAAGAACCTGAAACGTAAGTTAGCGACTGAATTGCCTGGTATTTTAAACCTGGCATTAAAAGCATTTTCCGGTGTGATTCAACGAGGAGAATTTACCATTCCTGAATCTTGTTTAAAAGCAAAAGAACAGTGGCGGCTGGAGGCCGATCAGGCTGCTCAATTCGTTCAAGACTGTTGTGTGATGGAATCAGACGCTCGGGTGACTTCAGCCGGACTGTATAAGGCTTATCAAGGCTGGGCCCAAGCTGCGGGAATCCGACATCAACTAAGCAAGATAGATTTCTTAAAGCGTATTGAGCTCCTTGGCGGTAAACAAGGGCGGGAATCAGGCGCACGACTTCGCATAGGTATCCGATTGGCAGCACCTGACAGAGGGTAATATATGACACAAATGACGCATTTCTTAACATGGATATAGTTCTGTGTATATACCTCAAGTGCATATCATCACCGTACATATCCATCTTGGGAAATGCGTCACATACGTCATAGCCAACATTGTTAAGTGGCATGAAAAAGAATAACCATAGATCCAAAGCCTCCCAGAAAGTACCGGTGGCATACAATCCCTTGGGCAAGCGGCTGTATACGCTCAAAGAAGCCGCTGAATATCTTGGACGCTCTGATTGGGGGATGAGAGAACTGATATGGGCAAGAAAAATTCCTGTTGTTAAAGAAATGCATGGCAGAAAGATATTCATAGATGTTCTAGATTTGGAAAACTATGTCAACAAAAATAAATCCCTATACTGCTAACCGTCTACTTGACAATAGCACAAGCATAAATTATCATACCCCCATGATGGGGAATCGCCTGAAAAACATCATGGAACAGGAGAAGGTAACGGCATACCGGCTCTGGAAGGATATAGGTATCGACCAGGGCCAATTGTCAAGGTTTCTTCATGGAGAGGAGTCTATCTCACTGAAGAAACTTGAGCAGATTGCTGATTACCTCGGCTATGACCTTAAATTGGTCAAGCGATAATCGTCCCAGAAAGGAGAGTGAAAAATGGGATGTATTTACAGGCGAGGGAAAATTTATTGGGTTAAATATTATCGGAACGGCAAATCATATGCCGAATCAAGTCATAGTGAGAAGCAAGAAATCGCTAAAAGGCTCTTGAAGAAACGCGAAGGAGAAATATCCATGGGTGAATTACCCGGGATATATCTTGACAGAGTTTCTTTTGACGAGCTTTGCAGAGACCTGATCACGGATTACCGGATCAATAAGCGAAAGAGTCTGGATCGGGCGGAACTGGCAGTCAAGCACCTGAGCGAGATGTTTGGTGGCATGAGGGCGGTGGATATCAACACGGCGTCGATCAAGGAATACATCGAAAGCCGGATGCAAGTGGGACTGGCCAACGCCACGATCAATAGAGAACTTTCGGCGTTGAAACGGATGTTCCATCTTGGAGTACGGTGCACGCCTCCCAAGGTAGGAAACGTGCCTTATATCCCGATGCTGCGAGAATCTAACACCCGGAAGGGATTTTTTGAGCACCAGGACTTTCTGGCCCTCCGGGATACACTGCCTGAATATTTAAGGCCGGTCGTTACTTTCGCTTACTACACAGGCTGGCGTCGGCGTGAAATTCTCAATCTCACCTGGGACAAGGTGGATCTAAAAGCGGGTATTGTCCGGCTCGATCCCGGTGAGACCAAAAATGATGATGGCCGGACAATTTATCTGAATAAGGAACTGGCGCAGGAAATGCGTATCCTGCATGGAAAACGTCGTCTCGGCTGTCCATACGTATTCCACAACGAGGGACACCAGATCCGGGATTATCGGGACGCCTGGAGGTCGGCCTGCGGGAAGCTGGGTTTCCAGGTCAAGGACGAAAAAAGCGGCCGGATGATAGCGGGCAGGCTGTTCCATGATTTTCGCCGTACGGCGGTTCGCAACATGATACGTGCGGGGGTCCATGAACGGGTGGCGATGGCGATCTCCGGCCATAAAACCCGGTCGGTTTTTGATAGGTATAACATCATCAATCAGGATGATTTAAAAGAAGCTACGCAGAAGCAGGAAAAATATCTACAGTTACAAAATGGTTACACTCAGGGCACACTGCTAAATAAAAAAGCCTCTATTGGGTAGAGGCCAGACTCTAAGAGTTTGATTTTATTGGCGGAAGTGCATGGGAATCGAACCCACCTGGGACGGTTTTAGCGCCCCACACCGGATTTGAAGTCCGGGAGGCCCACCAGTGACCTTGGCACTTCCGTTGGAAAAGAGTAAA
>Ga0265295_1006636_pt1 | contig 13881 bp, 13 predicted proteins | sample Munlansysbiofilm_FD_192503 | JGI IMG/M metagenome (GOLD analysis project Ga0265295, IMG submission 192503) | Leachate microbial communities from a municipal landfill in Southern Ontario, Canada - Methane capture system biofilm | ecosystem: Engineered > Solid waste > Landfill > Unclassified ... | reverse complement strand
TTGTCCTCAAGTCTCCCCATCTCCCTATCTCCCCTTCTCCCATTCACCCCTTCTCCCCGTCCCTTTTGGTCTTTGGTCTTTCTCGTTGTCACGAGACAAGCTGTCCCTTTTCTGCGTCTCTCGTCCCTTTCCTAGAAATTAAACTGCCTGTGTAATATCCCAAACAAATGCCCGTATGCCGACTTCTTTATTTATCTCATCGATTCGTTTCACTTTTTCGAGCAGGGGCTCTACCCGATCCGCTTCCACAAAGGTAATCAGCGCGGAGTTCATTTCGGGCCAGGTATGCGTGCCCATGCGTGGCTCACCGGTTTCAGTGCCCCGCCCTTTTACCTCGTTCCACCAGGAATATCCATTTATTCTCAGTTGGTCCAGAATATATTCCACGCGCTCCGTATGTGCCTGGTTAAAAACAATAAATACAGCTTTCATAGTTAAAATTTAATTAATGTTAATCAATTTATTCGGGTGTTGGGTTCCTATGGTTCTTAGCCCGAACCCTGAATCCGCCGAAAATGCCGTTTAATGCTGTTAATGGCATTTTCGGAGGTGGTCGTAACTTTAAGAAAAACCGCTATTCAATGTTCTGAAACTTCCTTCTAAGTCTCATTACTTTATCTCGTTCACCACTGCGGGCAATTACACCGTACATTACAGGTACAATTACCATGGTAACGATGGTTGAAAATATCAGGCCACCAATTACAGTAATACCCATGGGACGCCATATCTCTGCACCATCACCGGTACTCAGGGCTAGTGGCAGCATTCCGAGAATGGTGGTCATGGCCGTCATCAGTACCGGACGCAAACGTGATTTCCCCGAAACCACAATGGCATCATAGAGACGCATGTCACGGTCGCGCATCAGGTTGGTGAAGTCAACCAGTACAATGCCGTTCTTCACCACAATACCAATCAGCAACACAGCTCCCAGCGCTGCTACAATACTTAAGGTAGTGCCGGTGATAAGCAGTGCAAATATTACGCCTGTAAAGGCAAAAGGAATGGAAAACATAATGATAAAGGGCATGGTGAATGACTCAAATTGCGAAGCCATCACAATAAACACCAGTATCAGGCTCATAAGCATCAGTAATCCAAGGTCCATAAATGATTCCTGCTGATCCTGATAGGCACCGCCCACCTGAATCATTACTTCCTGCGGTATTTGTGTCTCATTTACAATCTTATTAATATCTGCGGCGAGTATTCCTAAGGAGGTGTTATTCGGCTTGGCTGAAACCGTAACGACACGCTCTTTACGCTTATGCTCAATGGCAGGCGGACCCCAAAATTCTTCCACTCTTGCTATTTCTTTGAGCGTGATTTCCTGGCCTATAGGCGTTACTATGGTTAATCCTTCCAGCTCCGAAATGGAGTTGCGGAACTCCTCAGCCAATCTCACCCTGATTTCATATTCCTCACCTTCTTCCTTAAAGTAGGAAGCCAGCATCCCATTGACGCGGTTTCTGATCATGGTTGAAACGGTTGCGCTGTTCAGGCCATGCAGGGTGAGTTTTTCTTTGTCAAGAATAACCTGAAGTTCAGGTTTGTCGTTTTCGCGGCTTACCTTTACGTCGGTGGCCGTCCCCAGTGCCTGAAGCTTTAATTTTATCTCTTCGGCGATGGTATTGGTTGTGTTAAAATCATAACCATAGATTTCCACATCCACTTTGTTGCCGCCCAATCCACCGCCCCCGCCTCCTGTATTTACTGAGGCATTTACGACTTCGGGGATCAGGGCTACCTGTTGGCGCAAATCATCCGCAATTTCCCAAACGGTGCGGTCGCGATCACCAACATCCGTTAAACGGGCCATGATATTAATCATGTTCGAACCGGTAGTACTGAACAAAGAGGACATGCCTCCTTCATCTTCAGCTCCGGACGAAGAGGATAAAATAACCACTTCAGGGTAGCGTTCGTTAATTATTTTCTCGAGTAACCTTGTGGTTTTAACAGTTTCTTCCACCCGGGTGCCGGTTTGAAGTTCAATGGCCAGGCTGATTTGTGATTCGTCAGCCTCGGGCATAAAGTCGGTTCCCACAAACTTTGCGAGGAATAACGAACCCGCAAATATTAACAGGGCACTCACCATAATCACGGTTTTGTGCTTTAATGACCAACGCAGGGTTTTTTCATAAAAATTATCCACGGCATTAAGCACAGGCTCAACGGTACGTTGGTAGCTGTACCATTTGGTTGTTTTTTTTGGCTTGCTCATTACAAGCATTTTTGAAGCAAGCATTGGCGTAAGCGTGATAGCCGCTATGGTAGAAATAATTACTGTTATGGTAACAATCCATCCCAATTGCTTAAACATAACTCCCGTTATACCGCCTACCAGGGTGAGGGGGAAGAATACGGCAACGACCACCAGTGTGGTAATAATTACCGACAGCCAAACCTCGTTGGTAGCATAAATGGCAGCTTCACGCGGACTGCTGCCCCGTTCAATGTGTTTACTAATATTTTCGAGTACCACAATGGCATCGTCCACCACCATGCCTATGGCTATGGAAAGTGATGTAAGGGAAATAACGTTGATGGAGTTCCCTGTCATATACAGGTAAATAAACGCAACAATCAGTGAAATGGGAATGGTGAGTACGATAATAAAGGTTGCCCTCCAATTTCCAAGAAATACCAAAACCACCAATGCCACAAAAATAAATGCCCACATAAGGGTTTGTGAAAGGTTGTTAATGGAGCCCTTGATAAAGGTGGAAGTGTCCACAATCAATTTTATCTTAACATCAGGGGGCAGCGTTTGCTGAAGCTCTTCCAGGTTTTCACTAATCTGACGCGCTATTTTCACGGTGTTGGCGCCTGATTGTTTGAGTACAAACAATCTGATACCGGTTTGACCATCGATTTTTTCTTCCAGGAAAAGATCCTTAATGGTGTCTCTTACCGCAGCCACATCATGCAGATATACCGGAACTCCATTCTTATTTCCCACCACCAGGCTACTGAGTTGTTTACTGTCCGTAAATTCTCCCTGTATCCTTAGCTGGTAATCCATTTTACCCATTTTTATTTTACCTGATGGCATATTCAGGTTCTCGCCGGCAATGGTGTTGCCAATTTGTTCGATGGTGAGGCCATAGGCATCCAGTTTTCTGGGATCGGCATCTACATATATAAAACGCTTGGGAACGCCAATCAATGAAACGGAACCCACTCCTTCGATACGGTTGAGCGGATTGATTACTTTCTCTTCCAGAAGTTTCTCCAGACCGGGATAGCTCTCTTTAGCTGTTACCGCGTAATAGACAATCGGCATCATATTCGTGTTGAACTTAAATATAGATGGCCGGTCAGCTCCATCGGGGAGTAAGTCGTAAATACGGTCAATTTTATCGCGTACATCGTTGGTTGCTTCATCAAGGTTTACCCCCCAGTTAAATTCAAGGTTTACTACCGAAATATTATCGCTCGATGTGGAAGTTACTTCTTTAATGTCGTCCACTGAATTGAACGTGTCCTCCAGGCGCTTGGTGATATTGGTTTCAATATCAGCAGCGTTGGAGCCCGCATAAGTGGTCATCACCGACAAGAAGGGAGGTTCAATTTCGGGATACAGGTCAATGGGTAGCTTTGCCAGGGAGAAAATCCCTATCACAATTATGGCCGTAAAAACCATAAATGTGGTGATCGGCTTGTTTACCGCGGATTTATAAATGCTCATTGTTTTATGTCTTTATTGATATTAATGTATGGAGTTACTCCTTCTCAATCTTTACTTTAACGCCATCAAGCAAACGGCCCTGGCCGCTGATGATGATTCTGTCACCTTCCTTGAGCCCTTCGGAATTAACTTCCACCAGATCATCGTAACGACTGCCTAAGGTAACACCTACTCTGTGGGCCACGCCGTCTTTTTCTACAAAAAGGTATCGTTCGTTGGAGCCCTGCATTTTAAGAATGGCTATGGACGGGAGCAACATGGCTTCTACCTGATCAAAATTGATGGTAATTCGGTTGAACATCCCCGGACGAAGCAAACCTTCGCGGTTGTCAATTTGTATTTCAATGTTAAAGGTCCGGCTCGTGGCATCAATGGTTGGATAGATATTAAATATTTTCCCCATGATGCTTTTGTCCCGATAAAGATCGCTCTTAACGCTGGTCTCCATGCCTTTTTTTATCATGGGGAAATAAACCTCCGATACCGGAACTATGGCTTTAAGTTTTTCAATCTGCACCAGCGAAACAATGGCAGCCTTACCTATTTGTGGCAGCGGTGCACCGGAATACATTTCGCCGGCTTCAAAATATTTGCCTGAAATTACTCCGCTAAAGGGAGCCCTGAGTTGGGTATTGTCTTTGAGGAAATTCACATTACTGCGGGCAATTTCAAGTTGCGATTGCATTTGATCGTACTGTTGCTGAGGTACGCTGCCCACTTTTTGCAGGGTGTCGAAACGCTTAAAATCAATTTCCAGATTTTTAAGTTGGATTTCGGCCTGGTGCAGTTGGGTGCGGTCCATTTGAACAATCAAATCGCCTTTGTTTACCCTGCTACCCACTTCCACCTTTATGGCGTCAATGCGCCCGGGTGAGGCCGGCGCCATATGCAGTTCCTCGAAGGCCAGCAGTGTTGCCGGATATTCTACTGAGCGGGCTACCTGCTTTACTTCAAGTGTAGCCACTTTTACCATTTCCACTTTTTCGGTGGTTTCCGGGCTGGTTTTCCCATCTTCCCCTTTGCTCCCTGAACATGACAAGGTAATGGCTGCGATGGCTAAGATGCTGAAATTAAGTATTTTATTCATTTTTGTTGTGTGTTATCGTTGTTAATTGAGGTTTCCGTAAAGTTTTTGCAGTTGCACGCTTGATTGCAACATTTGCATTATAGCTGAAATATAATCGGTTTCGGCCTTAACATAGTTGTTATCAGCGGTAATCAGGTCAAGCCCTGAAATTACCCCTTGTTCATATTTGAGTTTCAGGCTGCTGTAAACCCTGCGCGATACTTCCACATTCTCTTTCTGGTTATTGTAGGTTTCCAACGTATTTTTGTAGTTAAAACGCAGTTGCTTTTCCTGGATTCTTAGTTGATCATTCAGAAATGACATATTGTTGCGTGTGGTTTCCAAATCGATGCGGGCCTGCTTTATTTTTGAGTTGCGCAAACCGCCGGCAAAAATCGGGATGTTCAGTTGTAAACCTACTATGTTGGACGGGGCCACGTCAAAATCAGGTTTTAATATTTTGTAGGTATAGCTGTAGAATCCTGCCAGGGTGGGGAGGACGCCTGCTTTTTCCATGTCAATCATTTTTTGGCTTACCAATTCCTGTTGGCTTAACATTCTGAAGTCAATCTGGTCTTCGGGTTTAAAGGTGAGGTCAATCTGAGCAGCATCTTCAGCATAAGCAATCATTTGTTCCACCGTTTCGGTAAGTTCAAGTTCTGTATCAACCGAAACGCCCAATTGTAAACGCAGCATATTGGTTGCCAGTTCCAATTGTCGCTCCGATGAGCGGACCGCATTTTTGAGGGTGTTCACCTGAACCGTAAGCTGATCAAGGTCAGTTTGTTCAATTATGCCAAACGTTACCAATGCGCTGGTTTTGTCATATAGCCCTTCGAGATTCGTTAGATTTTGGTTCAGTAATTTAAGAAGTTCATCAGAAATCAATACCAGGTGATAGCCATCGGTAACCTGCGTGGTAATGTCCAATGCCGACTTCTCATAGTTCATGTCAGCAAGCTTATTGTATAATTTTGCAATCCGGACACCTACAATATAATTTCCGTTGAAAATGAGCTGGTTTACATTTAGATTAAAGCTGCTTTGAGGTTTTATTTCGATTTCAGATGCGGGCATGTCTTCCATAAACCGGATGGACATTTTGGCGCCAAGCGCGTTTGAGTAATCGGCTGCGGCATTTACCTGTGGCAATCCATTGGCAATAGCCTCTCGTACGGCAAAGGTTGCTTTGTCGCGTGCCAGGTCTGCATTTGTCATGGATATGTTGTACTCCAGTGCCGTTTGCCTGGCGTCTTTTAAACTCAGTGTAAGTCGTTCCTGGGCGGTGAGGTAGCCTGAAGTGCCCAGAAGTGTGAGAAATATTAACAGTTTGGTTTTCATTGGTTTACTTATATAAGTTCAGTTAGGCTTTCAAAATAGTGATTCATCAGGGCAACACCCTTTTGGGTGCATATGCCCCTCAAATAGGGCAGAAAAATACTCCTGAGTACATCTTCAGGCTGAGGTTTTAAAGCTTTTATCCGTACGCTTCTTTCCATGAGATTAATCAATTCATACAGAAAGTTGTCCACAAGCTCAATCTGAATATCCTTTCTGAAAATTTCTTCACGTATGCCTCTTTCCAACAAAGTGTAGGAAGCGGAGAACTCTTTTAAACTTTCTTTGTGTGAATAAAGCGTCTCATTTACTGTGGAATAATACTTTTTCATGTCCTCAATAAAAATCTGAGAGTAGGAGTTACGATGCTCAATCTCCCGCTTCATAATCAAAAAAATTGCCTCAATCACATGTTGCGACTGGCCAATAATGCTGATCATTTGTTTGTTGTTAATGATAATCAACTCAATCAATGATTGTATCACCAAATCATCTTTATCCCTAAACAACTCATAAATGGTCCGTTTTGAAACACCTGCTTCGGAAGCGATTTGATCCATGGTAATGTTTCTGATGCCCATATCCAGAAATAGGCAGGAGGCCTTTTTGATTATTTTATCTTTTGTTTCCATATCGGAGATTATAAACTGCTGCAAAACTACAAAACTATTTTGGTTTTTTAGTTTTCTTAACAAAATTTAATAATCTTTAGGTTAGTATATTAATGTAGCCCTGTGATTTGAGGCGTTTCATTCTTATCAATTTGATTAATTTTGCCGCCCATATGTTTTTTTGATTTTATGAAGGAGGAATTATATATCCCTGTAGTTGATTATGATTATCCATTGCCGGAAGAGCGGATTGCACGCTTTCCAGTGGACAAGCGTGATGAATCGAAATTGGTTATCTTAAAAGAAGGAGAAGTTAGTGAAACGATATTCAGCAAAATTAATACCCGTTTGCCTGAGGATGCGATGCTGGTTTTCAACAACACCCGGGTAATACATGCCCGCCTTCGTTTTGCCACGGCACAGGGAGCTGCCATTGAAGTGTTTTGTCTTCAGTCGTTGGCTGAGGTTGCTCCAATAAATGGAAGTGCCATCTGGAAATGTTTTATCGGAAATGCGCGGAAATGGAAATCCGGATTGCTCCAAATGGATTTTTCTACACCTGAAGGGGAGGTTATACTCACTGCCAGTAGGGGATCAGCTCTTGAAGATGCGCACCTGGTTCATTTTAACTGGAATCCGGCAACCCTGATTTTCGAACAAGTACTTGAATACGCCGGCAAAATTCCTTTGCCTCCGTATATTAAACGCGCGGTGGTTGAAAGTGACAAGGAACGTTACCAAACCGTGTATGCCCAATACAATGGTTCCGTGGCTGCACCCACGGCCGGGTTACATTTTACCCCCGGATTACTTGAAAAACTCTCCGCAAACGGAGTGAGCCTCGAATTTCTTACATTGCATGTAGGAGCCGGAACCTTTAAACCCGTGTCTGCTGACAACGCCATTGAACACCATATGCACGCAGAAGAAGTGCTTATTGAAAAAGCCTTTCTCATTCGGCTGATACAATCCCTTGACAAAAATATTATCCCTGTGGGTACCACCAGCATGCGATCGCTTGAAAGCCTGTATTGGATTGGTGTGCAACTTATTGAAGGCCACATGCAGGAGCAGGATTTGCCCTTTATTATTAAACAGTGGATGCCTTATGAAACTAAGGTGATTTATCCTGCGGCTGAAGCACTCCAGGCCATCGTTGATTACATGAGCAGACATCGGCTAACCACAATCAGGGCTGTGACCAGCATAATGATTGTACCGGGATACCATTTCAGGGTCTGTAATGCGCTAATTACCAATTTTCACCAGCCGCGAAGCACCTTGCTTATGCTGGTTGCTGCCTTTGTAGGCAATGACTGGAAAAAGGTATATGATTATGCACTTTCGCATGATTTCAGATTTTTAAGCTACGGTGATAGTTGTTTATTGTTTAAAAGCAAGGGACCAGCCTGAGGCAGGCAGGCGGGAAAACGAGGGGAAAATGAAAAGTGAAGAGCTTAGAACAAAGAATTTCGTTTCGGTCGATCTTAGAAATCTGAAATCTACAACCCGCCTGACCGATGAATGACTGCTTCTTAATTAATATTATGTTGGTCAGTCGGGCAGGCTGCCACGGATAGCTATCGGTAATGCAATCTGCAATCTGCAATCTGCAATTTGCAATCTGCAATCCGAAATCTGCCTAAAGGGTAACAATTCTATGTTAACACAAAAAAATACGTCAATCATTTACTGGGATTCCTTATTTTTGGGCACCATTAAGTAAAAGGTCTATGACCGTGAAAATTTCAAATAAAGAAAAAGCTACATCTTCTGAAGAGAAGGATGATATGTCATTCTGGGGACACCTGGATGCCTTGCGGGGTCATCTTTTCAGGTCGGTTGTTGCCATAGTGCTCCTTTTTATTGTGGCTTTTGTTAATCGCGAATTTATTTTTGACCAGATCATTCTTGCCCCCCTCAACGATGATTTTATCGCCAACCGAATACTCTGCCGCCTGGGTGAGTTACTGAATATGCCCTCCATTTGCCTGGGAAATCTCAAGCTGAAACTGATTAATATCAGCTTATCCGGACAGTTTCTCATGCACATGTACATCAGTTTTTTTATAGCACTTACAGTAGCTTCACCTTATATCATCTGGGAAATCTGGCGGTTTATCCGACCGGCATTGTATGATAATGAACGCAAGCACTCGCGGGGGGCTGTGCTGGTGATGTCGCTGCTATTTATTCTGGGATTGCTTTTTAGTTATTTCCTGATTGTACCGCTTACGCTGAACTTTTTTGGCAATTATCAGGTAAGCGATTCCGTAACCAATCAAATTGCACTTACCTCTTACATCTCCACCGTGGTATCGGTTACTTTTTCTATGGGTGTGGTGTTTGAATTACCGGTATTTGTCTTTTTTCTGGCTAAAGTTGGGATATTAACTCCGGCTTTTCTGCGCAAGAACAGAAGATATATGATTGTAATCCTGCTTACTTTAGCCGCCATCATTACCCCACCCGATGTGGTAAGCCAGATTCTGGTAGTTATTCCGCTCTGGGGTTTGTATGAACTAAGTATTGTAGTGGCCGCCCGCGCACTGCGTATTAGCCAGAAAAATGCAGCCTGAATTTCTTTGGGTTGGTCATTGGTTTCATACTTTATTGTAACCAATTGAAAGAGATGACGTCAAAATAGCATAACCAACTAATTTTAATCGTTATGAACAATTCAAGACTTTGCCGCATTGGACAGGGAAGGGTAATAGCGGGAGTGGCCGGAGGAATTGCCGAGTTTTTTGGAATGGATCCCACCATTGTACGTCTGCTTTTTGTGTTGCTCGTAGTTTTTGGCGGGAGCGGCATCTTACTCTATATCATTTTATGGATTATACTGCCTGAAAAACCCATGTATGATCCTTACCGTATTTATACGCCACCTCCATCGCTTGCTGCTGATCAGGAGTTTAAGAGTGGAGTAGGAGAGACTTACGAAGGCTTTGATCGTGGCATTCCTCCACCGCAAGTGCAACCTGGCTCTACCGGTACAGATCGTAAAAAAATTGAGGGAAGTCTTATTGGAGGTACCTTGCTCATTTTTATCGGAGCCATATTTTTGGTTGATCGCTTTGTTCCCAATATAGATTTTGGCGATTTATGGCCAATAGTGCTGATTGCTTTAGGAGTCTTGTTGATATTTACCAATCTGCCCCGAAATAATAAAGACAATAATTTATACAGTGGCCCTGCTTCCGGCAATTCATCTGTGGAGAATTCTCCGGCTTCAAATTCACCTTCTGAGGATGAGCCACCGGTTTAATTCATCTAAAAATAATCAACAATGAGCTATAAAAAAATATTCTGGGGGGTGGTGCTTGTCATTATTGGCACCTTGTTTATTCTGAAAAATGTCGGAATAGTTTATTTTGACTGGGTAACCCTCTGGCGGCTATGGCCGCTCGTTCTTATCCTGTGGGGAATCTCCATTATTCCGGTGAAAGATTATCTGAAACTTATTTTTTCGGTAGTGGCTATATTGCTATCGGTGCTGCTGGTAAACCGCTATGACCGGACGGGGTATTATCGCTTCGGCTGGAATAATAGTGACCGCCGATCGGAATGGAGGGATAGTCAACGCCGCTACGATAAGGATTATGATGATGAGCAACAACTATTTCAGTCTTTTGATTCTGCCATTAACCGGGTGGAACTGAAACTTGAGGCTGCTGCCGGCGAATTTAAACTTGCCGATACCATTGACGAAGACAAGTTGCTTACCTTTTTCAAACAGGGAACAGTGGGCAATTATAGTATGACATCGCGCGATGATAGCAGCAGGCGCTACATTGAACTTAATATGCAGGAAAGCAAAATCAAGATGGAAAACCGGGGAAACCGGGTGAAAATCGGACTAAATCCCAAAGTGATCTGGGACTTTGATTTTGATATTGGAGCCTCTTCCATTAATTTTGATCTGAGCAGGTATCAGGTAGAAAATATAGATATTGATGGTGGTGCCTCATCCATCAGTCTGAAGCTTGGAGATAAATCTCCTGAGACTCACCTGAGCATATCGGCTGGCGCAGCTTCTATTGATATAAAGATTCCTGAAACTTCAGGTGCTGAAATTACAACGGAAACTGCTCTTACCAGCCGCGACTTTAAAGGATTTAATAAAGTAGAAAACGGATTGTATCGTACCCCGGGTTTCGAGGATGCATCAAATAAAATTTACATTGAATTTGATGCCGCGGTATCCAGCCTGAGCGTGAAGCGTTATTAAAGTTTTATCCACTTACTTTCCGATGGTTCACGGCAAATTCCGTGACCATCGGTTTTTTATTTGTGTGCGTTGTCAGAAGTGATTAGAAGTAAATAGTAGCCGAAACCTGAGTAGCTAAATTAAAATTTATCTTCCCTGGGTTTCCGTAACGATAGGAATCATCATCTGATTTAGTCAGGTTTCCCTGCATTTCAACGCCGAAACTAAAATGCTCAGACAAGAAATATTCTCCCCCGAAAGCCACGCCCACTAACAAATCCAGCGTGGTTTTCTGATTGACATCGTCAATAGAGGTTGGCCTGAATATCATCACACCTGCTTTGATGCCCACATATGGGGATAAAGTCTCCTTTTTCAGATAAAAACGTGGTGCCAGTCCAATGCCAAAATCCGAACCTGACTTTTCAGCATAGTTGTAATCGATAGCCGGGGCAAGCACAAACTTTTCGCCCATCCAGATAGGAACCATTATGCCAAACTGATTGCCTTGTATGCTTCCGGTAATTCCAACGCGGGTTTTTTCCTGAGCATTTACTATTGTTGATAACATTAGAGCAGGAAGAAGTAAGGAAATGAAGAATTTTTTCATGAATTTCAATAGTTAAATTGTTTTGATATTACAATATTGTCATACAGCAGAACATCCTTTATTTTGACATATAACCGGTAATAACCTTCGGGTATTCCAGTCACATCTAACACAATATTTTCGCCCAAAGTCTCGAGTTGGAACAATGGAGTACCTCCTGCATACAGTGAATACATCCCCTGATTAAGGACTGATTTTTCAGGCTCACCCAGCCGCCTTGCCGGAACCATCCATATCTTTTTCATTGTAGGGTAATCCCGTTCAAGAACATAGATATAGAGGTTGGATGATGAGGGATTTGGGTAAGAAGAAAAGAAATTTTTTGAGCTAGTGAAATCCGCACCATCATATAACTTTATATTTGGATTGCCCACATTGCCCATGGCCTCGCCCATAATTGAACGCATTTGAAATCCAGCGATTACAGGGACTTCAAAGCCGGGTAGGCGTTCCGTTGCTTCCTCTTTGGAACAGGCAGTTAACAGAATGGTAACCGCACAGAATAATAAAGCCTTAAAAACGCGCATAGTTTTGGTTAGTTATATAGAAGGCTGGAAACTGTCATAATCATTCGCTTTCGTTTTGTTCGGCCCCGGGTGCAATGCATTCCTTTCCCAGGAAACGGCTGAACAGGGCACACAATTCATCGGGCGCCTCAGCATGCACCCAGTGTGAAGCCCCTTCAATGGTTTCAATTTCAACATTCGGAAACATCTTGTTTATGAGCGGATAATCCTCCTCCTGTATATAATCGGATTTGCCGCCTTTAACAAAAAGTACAGGACCCGTATAGGTATCGGTGCTTTGAACACCCTCAAAAATAAAATCCATATTGGCGCTAATGGCCGGCAGGTTCAACCGCCAGTCAAAAGTGTGCCGGGTTTTGCGGTAAAGGTTTTTCATCACAAACAGCCGGATACGTGTGGAAGGAATACTCGATTTAAGCTGATCTTCCACCTGTTCTCTGGTTTCAACCTTATCTAAATCCACCGCCATCATGGCTTCTATCATTTCAAAATGTACGTTGCGGCCGGGATATTTTCGCGGGCTGATATCAACCACCACCAGTTTTTCTACCATTTCGGGATGCTCCAGCGTAAAAGTCATGGCTACCTTCCCGCCCATGCTGTGACCTATAAGAATGGGTTTTTCCAGCTCATGGGTGCGAATAAATTCGAGCAGGTCATCGCTCATGGCGAAATAGTTGAATGTAGCGCTGTGGGGCGATTTGCCGTGATTGCGCTGATCGGGAATATATACTGAAAATTTTTCGGCAATCTTACGGCCAATGCTTACCCAATTGTCAGATATGCCAAAAACCCCATGAAGAATGATTACCGGTTGACCTGATCCGTAATGCTTAAAATATAGTTTCATGGCTAAACTTTATTATTGTAATGCTTTCAGATAGCGACCAATGGTTTCTTGTAGCCCCAGATAAAGCGCATCTGAAATTAGGGCATGTCCAATGGAAACTTCGAGCAGGTTTGGGATGCGACTGGCGAAGAAATTCAGGTTGTCCAGGTTCAGGTCGTGACCGGCATTGATGCCAAGTCCCGCTTCAAAAGCAGCCTGGGCCGCTTCTACAAAAGGCGCAATGGCTTTTTCCGGATCCAGGTAAAAGTTGGTGGCAAAACTTTCGGTATATAGTTCTACCCGGTCGGTGCCGGTATCTGCTGCAGCGCGAGCCATAACCGGATTTGGGTCCACAAAAATGGAAGTCCGTATGCCGTGGTGGTGGAATTCAGCGATCACCTTTTTCAGGAACTCTTTATGTTTAATCGTATCCCAGCCCTGATTGGAAGTAAGCGCATCCGGAGCATCGGGAACCAGGGTCACCTGTTGAGGTTTTACTTCAAGTACCAGTTTTATAAAGTCGGGCTGTGGATTACCTTCAATGTTAAATTCGGTGGTAACCAATGGCTTAAGTGCCTTTACATCGGCATACCGGATGTGTCGTTCATCAGGCCGGGGATGAACAGTAATTCCCTGCGCACCAAACAATTCACAATCCATGGCTATCTTCAGCACATCTGGAATATTGCCCCCGCGTGCATTGCGGATGGTGGCTACTTTATTAATATTAACACTTAAACGAGTCATAATAGTAAATTTTTTATAAGCAAAGATATGGTTAATTATTCTTGCTCCAAAATACTATTTCTAGACAGGGACGAGGGGCGCTAAAAGGGACAGCTTGTCTCGTGACAACGAGAAGGGGCGACAAAAGGGACTGGGAGACGGGGAGAAGGGGTGAATGGGAGAAGGGGAGATAGGGAGATGGGGAGACTTGAGGACAAGGAGACGGGGCGACGGGGAGACAAGGGGACCCAAAAGCCAAGAACCCAAACG
>Ga0265295_1006635_pt1 | contig 13883 bp, 8 predicted proteins | sample Munlansysbiofilm_FD_192503 | JGI IMG/M metagenome (GOLD analysis project Ga0265295, IMG submission 192503) | Leachate microbial communities from a municipal landfill in Southern Ontario, Canada - Methane capture system biofilm | ecosystem: Engineered > Solid waste > Landfill > Unclassified ... | reverse complement strand
GATGAGGCATATTGGCAAAAACCCCGGCCCGGCTACGCCGGCCCGACCATCCAACTGGCGGCATAACCATCATGGCTATCCACCTTATTCCCGCCGCCAACCTGTCCTAATGACCGGAGCCAGCTCTCAAACCGAAGAAGGTGTGTGGGATTTTGTCCGAACCCACCTAAAGTATCTGCCAGTCACCAAGCGCCAGGGGCCACTAATGCTTTTCGTCCCCGAGCGCGACCCTCGCATCCTGTTCGACCAGATGATCGCATTCTATGTCCGCAAGGGTTACCCCGTGCCGATTTCCAGCCAGGAATTTCAGATCGGGCTGTCGCAGCGTTTCATCGAGCGCGACGGCATGTTTTTCCTGCCGGATCAGGTGGCCGAATACGACCGCAAGAAAATGACCTCTGGTGCCCCACAGCAGCTTTCGATGTTCGTCTCCGACGAGGCGTCCGCCATCCAATGGCTCCGCCAGCTCATCAAGGAAAAGCCCCAGACCTTTTCGGACATCAACCCGCAGTTCATGCAGCAGCTCGGTGGCTGGAGCAAGAACGAGGCCCAGCTCGACCTGCGCGAATTGCAGAATCAGAACTTTCTCTGCTACGACGGCAAAGGCCCGGTGCCCGAGCAGATCCACGCCTACCTCTCCACCAACTGGAAGGAACTGCGCAACCTGCCCAAAGATGATCCGACCCTGGTCGCCAAGGCCCGTGACCGTTGGTATGTGCCCGATCCCAACAAGGCGGGCGACCTGGAGAAGCTTCGCGAGAAGGCGCTGCTCAAGGAGTTCGAGGAATACAAAGAGGTCAAAAAGAAACTCAAGGTCTTCCGCCTGGAGGCTGTCCGCGCCGGATTCAAGAAAGCCTGGCAGGAACGCGACTACGCCGTCATCGTCGCCGTGGCCGACAAGATCCCCAACAACGTCCTCGAAGAAGATCCCAAGTTGCTCATGTGGTACGACCAGGCGGTAACACGGATGGGAGGGGAGTGATGCCTAAGTGCTCAGAACTGACTTGTAGAGCCAAAAAAATTCAAACCATGAATCGGAATGAAGACAATAGGCAACTTTGGGATTTTGTCCGCACGTGGATTTCTAAATTTGATTCAACAGACGAGACAAATGTTGCAGAGAAACTTATTTATCTCTGGGTTACCGTGAATGCCTGGGCATCTAAGAGCGTTCCTGACCTAACTAAAAACCACATTGACGCATATCTTGTGCAATGTATGGCGAAAGACAGGGAATTGTCTCAACGCTTTGATCATCTCTACAAAACTGACATAAACATAAAAACCAATATTGATGAATTCATAGGTTTAGCTCCTGTTTTTCAGTCACTTTGGCTTAATAATAAAGGCATTCAAATGTGGGATGCTGCCGAAAGTCGCTCCGATTTTGTGGCTATGGTCTTTGAGAACAAACCATTCATAACTAATAAAAATGATAAGGGTGAGACAAAGATTTATTCAGCATTTGCTCCCCTATGTGCACTCGACCATATTACTAATGGGGAGCCGATCCCAGCTGATTGGCCTCATTTACTGTCTATGATTTATCAGGTTCGTTGTAATTTGTTCCATGGTGGTAAAAATTACAACAGGGAGGCCGACCGTAAATTTATTGAACTTGCTTACAAGATTCTCTGGGATGTATGGAAGGATGAATTGCCGGCGGATGTTTTCCCAAGTAAATTACCTTGGGAAAGAATCCTTGTCAGGAGTGGATTTATAGTTAATCCGGAAGGCGGATGCATTTCCCTTGTAGACGAAACAGACCTAAATGTCGAATATCTAAAGAAAATTGTTAATTATGGTCGTTTTGGTGCGGTTGAAGATAAGATATTCACACCGGAAGCGAAACATATTGAGGAAAGTGTTTGGTTAAGGTCCATTGCATCATGCCATGGTGGTGCTGAAGGCGGCACAGCAGACGAACTCCCTATCATGGAGCCATTGATGGCAGGCTTGGTTCGATGGTTGAACCTTGTTGGCGTAGAGACCACGTTCAGTTGCGACGGACATGGGCGAAATTCTGCTAGGTTGGAGTGTAGAGACATAGGCTCGGCACGCATAGCCGCTTGCATCCTGAATCTCTCAGGCCAACAATTTCAGCAGCAAGGTCGACGGATTTTCCAATTACGAAATACTTCATCCTGTGGCAGTTCAACTGATGGTGCCATAAATCTGCTTGACGTTGCTGAGTGGTTGCATACCAATCAAGTGCAATTGGCTTCTACTGCGCAGTTGATGAAAAATATTCCACTTCTACGACCATCTCACCCTAGTGTTGCAACACGCCCTAACCGCAATCGGAGATGACAATATGGATATTAATGCCAGCATAATTGATCAGCAATTGACGGGGCTGTTGGAGAAACATTCTGACTGGCTTCCTGCGTGGGATGCCAATAAACAGCGGTCAGCTGCGTTCGTATTGCTTTGCATGGCAAACTGCCTTGATATCCCATTAGAAGATGCCGTTGATCTTCTAACCGAAGGCGGGAACGACGCTGGCGTGGATGGATTGCACATTGGCGAGGTGGAAGACGGTGAATTTCTAGTCACGGTCTTCCAAGGGAAATACAAAATCAACAACCTCGATGGTACAGCTAATTTCCCGGAAAATGGCGTCCAGAAAGCGGTGAATACCGTTCAAGTGCTGTTTGACCCGTTTCGCCAGGTCACTCTGAATGAAAAGCTTGCACCAAAGGTCGAAGAAATTCGTTCTTTGATTCGGGATGCGTATATTCCCAAGGTTCGTTTCGTTCTTTGCAATAACGGCGCTCGGTGGAACGATATCGCTCAAGGGTGGATAGATGAGCTGAAAAAAGACTTCCCGGACAAGGTAGAGTTCTATCACTTCAACCACGATTCGATTGTCAGAATCCTTCAACGCACCAAAGCAGTTGACGCCACCATTCAGCTGAGTGGCCAGCTGATCGTTGAGGACATGAACTATATGCGTGTCCTGCTGGGGCGCGTGGCTGTTCAGCATATCGCCGATCTTTTTGATCAACATGGAGATCGCTTGCTACAGAGAAATATTCGTCGCTATCTTGGTCTGCACAGCAACCGCGTGAACTCGGCTATTCACGAAACACTATGTTCGGACAAAGCTGATAAATTTTACTTCTACAACAACGGAATTACGGTTGTTTGTGACAAGTTCGCCTACAATGCCTTCCAGAAAAACGATCACAAAGTTCAGCTTAAAAACATGCAGATCATCAATGGTGGGCAGACCTGCAAGACGATCCATGAAACGCTGAAATCGGCGTTACCGAATATGCTTGGCCAATCGGCTTATGTGATGGTTCGCATTTATCAGCTTGCAGAAGAAAATAAGGATTTCGTCCAGGATATTACCTACGCTACCAATAGTCAGAACCCGGTAGATCTTCGTGATTTGCGCTCAAACGACGAGATCCAAAAAAATCTCGAACTGGGAATGAAGGATCTGGGTTATACCTACAAGCGTCAACGGGAAGAAGGTGGGTTTGGATCGAACGTCATTACAAGTTCGATAGCGGCTGAAGCAACACTTACGGTATGGCGGGAAAAGCCGCATCAAGCCAAGTTCCGAAGAAAAGAACATTTCGGAAAGCTTTATGATGAAATTTTTAGGGAGTTGAATGCAGCACAGGCCATCCTCGCCGTCCTGATTTTCAGAGATGTAGAAAACGAAAGGAAACGGCCATCTGCTGAAACGCCACCTGCCTTCATGCCTTACGCGTCCCACTATATCTCCATGCTTGTTGGCCGAGAGCTGCTTCATGACCAAGGGATAGCTCTCAAGGATGTTTCGCATCGCAATTTTGCTGAACTCCTTCAACGTCTCCAAGATAACGAGACAAACTACCATGCACGGGCAGTAAAAAAAGTTATTGATGCTCTCAAGGGATGCTACGGGGACCGGGACATTTCATTGCAGCAGCTTTCGGCTACATTCCGTCGTGGGGACCTTCTGGAAATGCTGGGTGTTGAAGGGAGCTAGGCTTGAAGTCGGCTTGGCAATACAGCACCGTTCATAACAGCGCCTGCAAGTTCATTGAAGAACAGACCGAATTCAGGACTGAGGTGAAAGTGCTGAGGACTGAGGAAAAGGCAGGAAAAAGCGTATGAGCAAAGTAGAGAGATTCGAGGATTTAATCGCTTGGCAAAAGGCCCGGGAGTTGACGAAGCGAATCTATGAGGTCACCCGGCAAGCCGACTTTGCCAAAGATTTCGGACTCAAGGATCAGATCCAGAGAGCTGCAGTTTCCATTATGTCCAACATTGCCGAGGGATTCGAGCGTGGAGGACGTGCCGAGTTTCATCAATTTCTTTCCACGGCTAAGGCCTCGTGCGCGGAGGTTCGATCTCAGCTCTATGTTGCGTTGGATGCCGGGTATCTCTCCGAATCTGCATTCGATCAACTTCAGTCGCTCGCTGAGGAAGTCGGTAAAATCCTTGGTGGCCTACGAGCTTCAGTCCAAAAACAGCGTGATCAAGAAAAAGGACTGAGTTGAAAGTGCTGAGAACTGAGATAAACACAGGCGAATTCTACTATTCGAAGAGTTTTCGATCGGTCGCGAAGGTGATTGAGAAAGGCACGCTTTGGGGAAGTGATTACGCCCGTGTTTGGCTGCCCAACACCGATGCCGTGGTCCGAGTCCCTGACTCCGATTTGTCTCCCCTCAGTCCTCAGTCCTCAGCACTCAGTCCTGATCATATTGCCTATGTGGCCGCCGCAGCCAAGGTGGCCGAGGTGCTCGAAGGCTCCACCAGCGCTACCGACGGCCATGTGCTGCTGGCTCCCATGGAGTCCAACGTCATTCCCCTGCCGCACCAGATCCACGCCTTGTCCCGGGCCATCTCCGGGGACCGCGTGCGCTACCTGCTGGCCGACGAAGTGGGTCTCGGCAAGACCATCGAGGCCGGGCTGGTCATGCGCGAACTCAAGCTGCGCGGACTGGTGCGTCGGACATTGGTCGTCTCGCCGAAGGGAATCGCTACCCAGTGGGTGGCGGAAATGCAGACCCATTTCAATGAACAGTTCCAGCTTGTGCTGGGCGACGACATCAGCACATTACAACGCCTGGCTTCATGGACGGACCAGCGGAACTCAGCCTGGTCGATGTTCGATCAGGTCATCGTCTCTCTGGATTCGGTCAAGCCCATGGACAAGCGACGCGGCTGGACCGCCGAGCGCGTCGCCGAATACAACCGCAGCCGGTTCGAGGATCTGATTACCGCCGGTTGGGATCTGGTGATCGTGGACGAAGCGCATCGGCTGGGCGGCAGCACCGACCAGGTCGCCCGCTACAAACTCGGCAAGGGGCTGGCGGAGGCCTCGCCCTATGTGCTGCTCCTTTCGGCTACGCCCCACCAGGGGAAGACCGATGCCTTCCATCGCCTGATGAACCTGCTGGATGATGACGCCTTTCCGGACATGGACAGCGTCTCCCGTGAGCGGGTGGCACCGCATGTCATCCGCACCGAAAAACGCAAGGCCATCGATGCCGACGGCAAGCCGCTCTTCAAACCCCGGCGCACACAGATGGTCCCGGTGGCCTGGGAGAGCCGCCATCGCCTGCAGCAACTCCTCTACGAGGCGGTGACTGATTATGTCCGCGAGGGCTACAACCAGGCTCTGCGCGAGAAGAAGCGCCACATCGGCTTTCTGATGATTTTGATGCAGCGCCTGGTGGTCTCCAGCACCCGGGCGATCAAGACGACGCTTGAACGCCGTCTTGAAGTGCTGAGGACTGAGCAACGAGGCCTGAGTGAAAAATCAGAGACCCTTTTCGATTCGGAAGACTCAGCCCTCAGTCCTCAATCCTCGGAACTGATTTATGACATGGATGGCCAGGAGCTGCTCGATGAGCTGCTGAAATCCCATGTGTCGGCCCTGCAGAGCGAAGGCAGCTATGTGGAGACCCTGCTGGATGCGGCGGTCCGTTGTGAACAGGCTGGCCCCGACGCCAAGGCCGAGACGTTGATCGAGTGGATCTACGAATTGCAGGCCGAGGAAAACGAACCGGACCTGAAGGTGTTGATCTTCACCGAGTTCGTGCCGACCCAGCAGATGCTGAAGGAGTTTCTGGAGGCCCGGGGGATCTCGGTCGTCACCCTGAACGGCTCCATGGATATGGACGAACGTAAGCAGGCCCAGGATGCCTTCCGCAAATCCCACCGCGTGCTGGTTTCCACCGATGCGGGCGGTGAGGGTCTGAACCTGCAGTTCGCCCATGTCATCATCAACTACGACATCCCCTGGAACCCGATGCGGTTGGAACAACGGATCGGTCGGGTGGACCGTATCGGTCAGCCCAAGACGGTGCGGGCAATCAATTTCGTGTTTGAGGATTCGGTCGAGTTTCGGGTCCGCGAAGTGCTGGAGCAGAAGCTCTCGGTGATCTTCGACGAGTTCGGTATCGATAAGACCGGCGACGTGCTCGACTCGGCCCAGGCCGGTGAACTGTTCGAAGATATGTTCGCCTCGGCCATCCTTAATCCTGGCGGTATCGAAACCTCCGTCGATCAGACGGTGGCCAGAATCCGCGATGAGATTCAGCAAGTGCGCGAGTCCTCCGCCATCTATGGCATCTCCGAAGAGCCGGACGTGCAGGCGGCTGAGCGTCTGCGCTCGCATCCGCTGCCCCACTGGGTGGAGCGGATGACGGTGGGCTATCTCAATTCGCACGGCGGCACGGCCGGCCGTAAACGCTCCTGGTGGGATCTGAATTGGCCGGATGGCCAGGAACACCGCAAAGCCGTGTTCAGCGCCCGGGACGCGAACCGCCTGACCGACGCAACCCTGCTCAATCTCGAAAATAGCCGCGTCCGTGGCCTGGCCTTGAACCTGCCGCAGATCGCGGCGGGCCAGCCAGTGACTTGCGTAACCATAAGCGGACTGCCAGCCAGCATCTCCGGACTCTGGGGGCTCTTTGAGATCCGTCTTCAGGCCGGAATGCACCAGAAAACACAACTCCTGCGCATCCCCATGGTGCGGCGGGGATATGTCAGCGTGTTTTTGAGCGAAGAAGGCAAACTGTTTCTGCCCACGGCCCGGCATATCTGGGATGCGCTGCAGACAGCGGAAGCCGAGGTGCAAGCCACCCTCGGGCAGGATGACTCTATCACCGCCCATGAGCGCTTGCAGATTGCCGCCGAACAGGCAGGACAGGAGCTGTTCGACGCCCTGCAGCAAGCGCACCTCGCCTCGGTGGCTCGCGAGGAGGAACGCGGCATCGTTTCCTTTGCTTCGCGCCGCAAGGCCATCGAGCGGGTTGGGCTGCCCGAAGTACGCCAGTACCGTCTGGCCCGCTGCGCTGCCGAGGAAAATGAGTGGCGGCATGAACTGCAATCAGCGCGGCAGATCGTACCGGAAATCCGGTCGCTGCTGATGCTGCGCATCGTCAAGGGAGGCGTTCAATGAGTAGCTGGCGAGACGCCATCCTGAACGACTTTGTACCGAACGTCAGCAAGCTGACCCTGGTCGCGGACCCGGATGGTCTGCTGACCGAGGAAAAACTGGCGCTGGGGCTTCGGGAGCGTGGGTTCGAGCTGATCGAGTTCAGTGACCCGGTCGAATTCAGATATGCCTATGAGTCCAAGTACCGCTCGATCTGGGATCAAGGCGAACATACCGACCTGGTGGTGATTCTCCGCTTGCAGGATGCCGAGCTGGAATCCCTGCCCTACGACCTGCTCCAGGCGGGTCGCAAGCTGTCGTTCAACCTGGGGGATCTCTTCCCCAACCTGAGCTATCCGGTCATCGAGAAGCTCGATCGAAGCCTGTTGGACGCGCTGTTCGAGGCCCAGCGTAAGTCGCCATCGGATCGCATGGGCGACAACGCCACCAAGGATTTCATTCTTCTTCATGTATTTGGGGTAGTTGCTCCTTTAGTAAGATGCGATGTTGACCTCGTGAAGACCCTTCTCTCTATTCATTACAAGAATGTTCATATCCCCCCGATTTTTGCCGAGCGGCTGGTGCAAGTGCTTCGTACCCAGACAGGGTTCAATGGCTGGCCTTTGGATGAGATTGTATCCGACGATGAAGCCTTCTTCTCCTTCTTGCAGGAACGCTGGCCGATCTTTCTCTCCAGGTTCGGTAGCGCCAACAAGGCATGGGAAGATTCGCCTGAATACGGGCTCAAGTATCCCGGCCCTGATCACCTGCCGTTCGACCATCAGGACATCAAGGTCTACATCGACAACCTGTTCCTTGAGGGGAAACTCACCCCTGTCCCGGCCAAGGGCATTCAAGTGGATGCCGGGTCCTGGGTCCGAAGCGGTATCGCCACGTCCGGCGTGGACGATGACGAGCTACGGATCTCCCGCCTGTTTGGCCTTGTCGAGAAGGAACTGCCCACTGCGGAGGCCCGTTACTCGATCTGGACCGCCTTCGCACTGAAATGGGCCGAACTCTCTTCGCTGGTTCATTGTGGCAATAGCACCGAGCATCAGACCCGGCTCAGGGAAATCGGCGACGCACTGAACACGACCTTTGCCGGTTGGCTGGCCGACCACTACTCCAGTCTGATCAACTTGCCGCCGACCAATCCGGCCATGCTGCACCATGTGCCGCGCCGCCTGGCTCGGGATATCGAGGACTCCGGTAGCTGCCGTGCCGCGCTGATCGTGGTCGATGGTCTGGCCCTCGATCAGTGGGTGACCATCCGCCAGCTTCTTCAAAAGCAGGACGGCAATCTGGTCATGCGCGAATCCGCGACCTTCGCCTGGATTCCGACGCTCACCTCGGTATCGCGGCAATCGATCTTCTCGGGCAAGCCGCCGCTCTATTTCCCGTCATCCATCAACTCGACCAACAGCGAAGAGAAACTCTGGAAGCAGTTCTGGGAAGGCCATGATCTGTCCCGGTTGGATGTCGCTTACCATCGCGGCCTCGGCGACGGAGATGCTGCGGGCATCCTCGACTCCTTGATCAATCCCGGGAAGACCAAGGTGGTGGGGCTGGTCGTGGACAAGGTCGACAAGATCATGCACGGCATGCAACTCGGCTCGGCCGGGATGCACAACCAGATCAAGCAGTGGTGCCATGCCGGGTTTCTTTCCGCGCTGGTCGGCCAACTGTTGGATTACGGCTATGAGGTCTGGCTGACGGCCGATCACGGCAACATCCAATGCGAAGGCAAAGGCCGCCCGTCTGAGGGTGTGATTGCCGAAACTCGCGGCGAGCGTGTTCGTGTCTATCCCACGCCGGAACTCCGCGCTCAGGTAGCTGGGGCCTTCCCGTTTGCCCACGAGTGGCAGCCAGTTGGATTGCCGGCAAATTATTTCCCTCTGGTGGCCGGTGGCCGCGACGCATTCGTGAACCCGGGAGATGCCATCGTAGGTCACGGCGGTGTAGCCATCGAAGAAGTCATCGTGCCCCTTGTGAAGTTTGAAAGGAGAACACGGTGATGGGCAAAAGACACGAAGCCATTGGCATCAAGCAGGCGATTCGTTTCGAGTGGATGCAGAAGGCAGCCAATCTGCTGCTGGCGGGGCTCGACGCCAAAGCCATCCGCCAGGAGCTGCATGAGTTCCTCGCGGACAGAAAAGGCAACGGCTCAGAGGGCGAGCGAAGCGATCAGACCCGGACCTTCGTGGTCAACAACCTGATGAAGATCTGGGTCTCTCCTGACCCCGAGTTGATCCCGTTCCGGGATGCCTCGCTGGCGTTTCTGCGGGAAAACCCGTCCATGGCCCTGGCGGTTCACTGGGGGATGATCTCGGCGGTCTATCCGTTCTGGTTCAACGTGGCCCGCCAGACCGGCCGTTTGCTGGCCTTGCAGGATCAGGTGACCCAGGCGCAGATCATCAACCGGCTCAAGGAACAGTATGGCGATCGGCAAACCGTCAGTCGCTATTCAAAATATGTGATTCGGTCTTTTGTGGCATGGGGAGCCCTGAAAGATTCAGAGGCCAAGGGCTGCTATGAGAAAGCCGCCCCGGTGAGCATAGCCGAGCCCAACCTGGCCGTCCTGATGTTTGAGTCCGCACTCCTGGCCACCCCGGAGGCTAGGGGTGCATTGGGGCTGCTCCTGAACAACCCGGCATTCTTCCCGTTTCAGCTGCCCGTGATGAGCGGTGATTTTGTCTCCCAGCGCAGCGAGCGTATCGACGTAGTTCGCTATGGGCTGGACGACGAACTGTTGAAGTTGAAAGATGGTTGACCAAGTGCTCTTACCTTTTCTATTTCCCAGGGGTCAGATGATTGCGTCGTCCACGTCTAAAAAATCCGCCCCTTAATCGCCATGATTATTTTCAAGATGAAAACTCGTTGGATTGTGCAATCCAAAAGCTATTTTATGGGTCAAAAAAATTCGTTCCGATCTATAAAAAATAGATTACATATGAATTATATTTTCTGCATGAATTTACCTAACTACTATCTGTTCGGAACATATAGTTTAATTACCAAACATTCCGCACAATTTCCATTAATTTTACGGTACTTAACATGTTAAGTTTTTTAATAACTTTTTCTCTATTATGTTAGGTACTTTAAGTCTATTTTTTTTAAAAAATTGAATGGTCAAAGTGCCAAACCACAATTCATACCAAACACTCGTTCGGTTTTTGAAAGTAATTCTGCTTATTATGTTAGGTACTCGACTATCGATTTCCGCATAAGGGGCCTACGGAAGGGTCCAAGTGTGTTTCAGCCCGCCCGCGATTCGGTGGGGATCAAACGAGCCGAATTGTCGCCCATACTATACCTATGATGTTAGGTACGCAGCGCCCTCCCCAGTCCGTTTTCTTGTTGATTTACGTCACCTTGGCCTTTCGTCCATTGAATCCCTCTTTTGAGTTCGACTTTTTTCGGGTGGTGGTCGATATGCCCGAAATGCGACATAGTCGTTTTCCAGGTCGACTATCTCGCATTTGAGAAAACCGGGAGGGATCGAGAAACGCCAAATGCGACTTAGTCGTTCTCCAGGTCGACTATGTTGCGGATTCCGGTGAAAGTGGGCCAGTGGTTCTGCTTTAAACTGGGCCATCGATTCCGGAGTAAAGCGGGCCACCTGTCGGAGCGAAGCGACGCTGGAGTCTTTTTGTAAATCGACTGTCAGTTTTGGTCAAGGCTGATGGCGTGTTTTCGCATCGAATTTCCTTTCAGTTCAATTTTGTAAGCGTTGTGGACAAGCCGGTCGAGAATGGCATCGGCCAGAGTCGGATCGCCAATCGCCTCGTGCCAAGCGGTGACGGGGAGTTGGCTGGTGACAATGGTCGATCTTTTGCCGTAGCGATCCTCCAGCAGTTCCAGCAGATCCCGGCGCTGCGGGTCGCTCATCGGCGTCAGGCCCCAGTCGTCCAGAATCAGCAAATCCGTCTTGGCGTAGCCGAGCATCAACTTGCCGTAGCGGCCGTCGGCCTTGGCCAGGCGCAATTCCTCGAACAGGCGTGGCAATCTCTGATAGAGGACAGAGTAGCCTTCCAGGCAGGCTTTGTGTCCTAAAGCGCAGGCCAGATAACTTTTGCCGATCCCGGTCGGCCCGCAGATCAGCAGATTGAGGCCGCGAGCAATCCAGATGCAGGCAGCCAGGCTTATGATCAAGGCTTTGTCCAATCCCCGAGAGGCCTTGAAGTCGAGATCCTCGACGCAGCAACAGTGCCTGAGCTTGGCCTTTTTCAGCCGGGTTTCCAGACGACGGTTTTCCCGTTCCGTCAGTTCCCGGTCGATCAGCAAGCCGAGTCGTTCCTCGAAGCCGAGGCTGCTTATCTCAGCCATCTGCTGCTGTTCGCCCAAAGCCTTGAGCATGCCGGTCAGGTGCAGGGTGTGCAGTTTTTCCAGTGTGGGGTGAGTCAACATTCTTCTCTCCTAGTGGTAGTAGTGGCCGCCACGGATATTGTCATGGACAATCGGGGCAGCCATCGGCAGGGTCTGTTGTCGGGGTTCCTGGTCAAGACCGGTTTTCAGAATCGACTTGACGCTTTTATAGCTGGTGGCCTGACCCTCCAAGGCCAGGTCGCAGGCCGCTTCAAGTCTTTCCGGCGTATAGATTTTGGCCAGACTGATCAGACCCATGGCACTGCGGAACGCCTGTTGGGCATGCTGACGGGAGGCGAGGATCGCCTCGGCCATGGTCGCCGTTCGCGGACCGGTTTTGGCCGCCCAGCGGATCAGGCGTTGCGGAGTCCAGTCGGCATACTCCTGCTGACCTTTGGGCATGTGGTCGTGAACGGTGGTGTGACGCCCTGGCTGGAAGGATCGGACATGCGAGGCAACCCGCTTGCGTTGCACAAAACATTCGACGCTGGTCGCGGTAATACGGGCTTCAAGCTGCCGGCCCCGCAGTTGATAAGGGACCGAGTAGTAGTGGCCATCGATCTCGACATGATAATCAATCCCGGCCCGCACCTTTTTCCACTGCGAGAAGGTGTAGGCCTCCGCCGGCAACGGTTTCAGGACCGGGCGATCAAGGGTCTCGAAGGCCTCTTTGCGTGAGCCGGGGAGTTTCTTGAAGGGGCGGCTGTTCAGGTCGGTCAGCAGCACACGGATGGCGGCATTGGCGTCGGCCAGACTGAAGAAGGTCTGCTTGCGCAGCCGCGCCAGAATCCAGCGTTCGACGATCTGCACACCGACTTCCGCCTTGGCCTTGTCTTTCGGCTTGCGGACCCGGGCTGGAATCACCGCCGTACCGTAATGTTCGGCCAAATCCTGATAGCTGGGGTTAAGGTCCGGTTCGTATCGGCAGGGTTTACTGACCGCGCTCTTGAGATTGTCCGGGATGACCAGTTCCGGGACCCCTCCGAAAAATTCGAAGGCGCGGCGGTGGGATCCGAGCCAGTCCGGCAGATTCTGGCTGAGAGTGGCTTCGGCAAAGGTATAGCTGCTGGCGCCCAGCACCGCCACGAAGATCTGGGCTTCGGTGATTTCTCCGGTGTGCGGATCGACGATCGGCAGAGTGTGACCGGCGTAATCGACGAACAGTTTCTCGCCGGCCTTGTGAACCTGCCGCATGGAGATCTTCAGTTTGCGCGCCCACTGCCGGTAGAGTTCGCAAAAATGGCTGTAACGGTAACCCTGCGGATGATCGCTCTGATATTCCTCCCAGAGCAGCATCAGGGTCACCCCTTTGCGCTTCAGTTCCGTGTGGAGATAAGAACAATCCGGCAGGGGTCGGTCGGAGGTCAAAACAGGAGCGGCGGGTGGAAACAGCAGGTTATAGAGTTGCTGATCGGTAAGGTCCTCGGGCAGCGGCCAACCAAGTCCGGCCATTTTCGCCCGGTGCAGATAATCTCCGACCGTGGTACGGGATATGTTCAGACAGCGGGCAATCGGGCGTTGACCCAGCCTACTGTCGAAATGAAGACGAAGAGTTTCTCTGATTTTGCGCATGGATAACCTCGTATTTGCCAACGATGCACCTCCTGGAAAATAAAATTTCCAAGGTTGTACACCAGGTTATCCAGCGTCGCATTCGATTCCGGAGGAAACTGGTCCACCGATTCCGCTACTCAGGTAAAAGTGGCCCAGTTTGGATCGGAATCAGTGGCCCAGATTACAGCGGAATGACTGGCCCAGTTTCCTCCGGAACGGGTGGCCCACTTTGCAGCGGAATCGGTGGCCGGATGGCTCCGGAATCCGCAACTATGTCGCATTTGCGGCGGGAGGCGGTTCGAGAGAGGGGGGGGTAGTCAGAAAATTCTCAGTAGCTGGTGGAGTCCTCCTGTTCGAAAATCCATTCAATAATAATGGTGGATGGATCGAGCATCCCCTGTTATCCTGCTCAAAAGCACTTTAGATCCATTCAGATATCTATTCAGAAGCGTCATGCCGCGACCGGTCGAACAGCTTCTCGCCCTGCTGCGAACGGGGGTCAAAAGCGCGAAAGAGCTGCAGCAGGTTCTCGGGGTCAGTCAGCCGACCTTGTCCCGGCTGCTTGCGGGCATGG
>Ga0265295_1006634_pt1 | contig 13886 bp, 11 predicted proteins | sample Munlansysbiofilm_FD_192503 | JGI IMG/M metagenome (GOLD analysis project Ga0265295, IMG submission 192503) | Leachate microbial communities from a municipal landfill in Southern Ontario, Canada - Methane capture system biofilm | ecosystem: Engineered > Solid waste > Landfill > Unclassified ... | reverse complement strand
GGGAATATTGGCACCCCTCTGATCGAAGCGGTAGATGGCGACTATACTGCTATAGTGGTGGAGTTGTCGTCGTTTCAGCTCGAAACAGTGGAACATTTTCATGCCCATGCAGCGGTCCTGCTCAATGTTAGTCCAGACCATCTGGACCGCTATCTTGATATGCGCAGCTACAAGCTGGCCAAGCAGAAAATATTCAATAATCAAAGCCCTAATGATCTCAAGGTGCTGAACCAAGATGACGCTCAGGTGTTGGCCATGGCACAAGAATCTCAAGCACAACCGGTATATTTTTCTTCAAGCACACGGCTTGAAACAGGTTTCAGTATGGAGCATCCCGAGCGTCCATGGCTGGTGTGGCGCAGTTGTGGGGAGGAAGCCAGGTTTGACCCTGCTGCACTTCAACTTAAAGGGGTACATAATCTCGAAAATGTCATGGCTGCCATGGCGATCTGCGCGCATCGTGGCCACAGCCTGGAGCATATTTGGGAAGCTACGTCTACGTTTACCGGTTTGCCCCACCGTATGGAGTTGGTGCGTACCCTGCGCGGGGTGTGCTGGTATAACGATTCCAAAGGAACCAATATCGGCAGTGTGGAGAAAAGCCTGCGCGGACTTGATGGCCCCGTGACCCTTATCGCTGGAGGGAAAGATAAGGGGGGCGACTATGCTCTGCTGCGTCCATTGTTGGAAGAGAAGCGCCCGCATCTGGTTCTGTTGGGTGCAGCGGCGCAGAAAATGGCGGCGGCATGGGCGGATATCTGTCCGATAACTATGGTCGCCTCCATGGAAGAAGCTGTCCTGCAGGCGCAAGCACATACTCTCTCGCCTGGTAGTGTGCTGCTATCGCCAGGCTGTTCGAGTTTCGATATGTTCCGCAGCTTTACGCAGCGCGGCGAGATTTTTACCTCGCTGGTTATGGCGCTGGAGTAGAACCCATGACGGATAAACCGGCAACCCCGCAGGCAAAAAATGGGGTAAAAAATGGTGCAACAAAACGGGAGTTCAACGTCACCATTCTCATTTTGACGCTGACGTTGAGTAGTTTCGGTATCCTTATGGTGTACTCTTCCTCCTCCCTTATGGCTTTGCGCGACTACGAAGACAGTCTGTATTTTTTGAAGCGCCAGGCGATGTTTGCGGCCCTGGGAACAGGCGTCATGTTGCTGGCGATGCACATAAACTATAATGTTTGGCGCAGGCTCGCTATTCCCTTGCTTATTTTAAGTACCATACTGCTCGCAGCGGTATTTATTCCTGGGGTGGGGAGCAAGGCTGGTGGTGCAGCGCGTTGGATCAAGTTTCCGGGTTTTACCTTTCAGCCTTCGGAGGCCGCTAAAATTGCGTTGATATTTTATCTAGCCCATTCTGCAACCAAAAAAGAGGATCGGATCCGCGACTTCAGATACGGGTTTATCCCCTACATGTGTGTATTGATGGTGTGGCTTGGTTTAATGCTGGCCCAGCGTGATCTTGGCGGGGCGGCGATTATGGCGGTAGTGACCGCGATGATGCTTCTCATAGCTGGAACCCGCTGGCGTCATTTGCTTCTGAGCTTAGCGACCATCATCCCCGTGGGGGTATATACGGTAATGGCCAAGGAATACCGCATGCAGCGGATTATGGCTTTTCTCGATCCTTGGGCAGATCCTTTAGGGGCAGGATTTCAGATTATCCAAAGCTGGATGGGGTTCGGACTCGGAGGTCTGTCCGGTGCCGGACTCGGAGAAGGGGAGCAGAAGCGTTTTTATTTGCCTGAAGCCCACACCGACTTCATATTCTCCGTCATCGGGGAAGAACTCGGTTTTATTGCCGTTGTCCTTCTTATCTGTATGTATCTGAGTATTGTGGTGATGGGATTGCGCATCGCCATGCACGCTGCGGATGGATTCGGACGCTTGAGCGCCTTTGGCATTAGCCTGCTTTTGGGGATGCAAGCCTTTGCTAATATGGCGGTGGTGATGGGAATTGTGCCGAACAAGGGACTGGCGTTACCATTTTTATCCTACGGAGGCAGTAGCCTACTATGCACTATGTTCAGCATGGGGGTACTGTTAAATATCTCCAGTCGCGTAAGTAGGGAGACTGCCAGATGAAGATGCTTTTATGCGGTGGCGGCACCGGGGGGCATGTGTTTCCGGCTCTAGCTTTAGCTAGGCGCGCTCTGGCACATAATCCCGAAAATGCAGTGCTCTTTGTGGGGAATCCGCGCGGAATCGAGGCGACCTTGGTTCCCGCGCATGGATACCCATTTCAGGGTCTGGTCTGCAGTGGTTTTGCGGCTCGCTCACTCAAACACAAGGTTGCAGCACTTAGAGAGCTGGTGCAGGCGGTATGGAAGGGTTGCGGTGTTATTCGCCGTTTTTCTCCGGATGTCGTAGTGGGCTTCGGGGGGTATGTCTCCATGCCTGTAATTGTTGCAGCAGCCTTGCTCAGGGTTCCGGTGGTGCTGCATGAACAGAATGCTGCGGCTGGCCTGGCGAACCGAGTGGCAGCTTACTGGGCTCGGCGCATATGCGTTGCATTCCCGCAGGCTCTTAAGGCGTTTCCGGTAAAAAAAGTTTATCTGTGTGGTAATCCCGTGCGCCCAGAATTGTTCTCCATTCCCTATGGTGGCCGCACAGACGCCATGCAGTTGCTGGTATTCGGTGGAAGTCAAGGGGCGCGCCCCCTGAACGACTGCATGGTTCCGGCACTGGGGTTGTTGTTACAGCAGTTTCCAGAACTGTGCGTTGTGCACCAGACCGGGAAAGCTCAATATGAAGAGATCATGCAGGCCTACATGGCCGCAGGATATCGAGACCGGGTTGAGGTGGTGGATTTTATAACCGACATGGTAGCGGCGTATACGCAAAGTACTCTGGTGGTTTGCCGTGCGGGTGCTACGACGGTTGCGGAGCTTGCTGCCAGTGGTAGACCCGCGCTTCTTGTGCCATTTCCGCAGGCTGCTGCGGACCATCAGACCGACAATGCACGAGCACTGGTGGAAGCTGGAGCTGCGGTAATGATTGCCCAAAGCGTATTGACCCCCGAAACAATGGCGGCCCAGATCAGCCTGCTGTTGCAAAATCGCTCTGAGTTGTTCATGATGGCGCGGCGGGCGCGTACAATTGCAGCAAAAGGGGCCGCAGATTTAATTCTTCACCAGTGTCGCATGGCGGCACGGAAACGTTAGTATTTGATATGTACGGAAGATTTAGACGCATACATTTAGTTGGTATTGGCGGCATCGGCATGAGCGGCATCGCCGACGTATTGCTAACCCTGGGATATGAGGTGAGTGGCTCAGATCAGCGCGAAACTGAAATAACCAGACGCCTCGAACAATATGGCAGTACGGTGTATTACTCCCATCGTCCCGAAAATGTGAGCACTGCCCAAGTGGTTGTGATCAGCTCCGCAATTACGCCGGACAATCCTGAGGTGGTCGAAGCCAATAGATTGATGATACCTGTGATCCCTCGGGCAGAGATGCTTGCTGAGCTCATGCGGCTTAAATATGGGATAGCAATTGCCGGAACCCACGGAAAGACCACCACCACCAGCATGGTTGCTGCCCTGCTTTACCATGCCGGGGTCGATCCAACTGCGGTAGTGGGGGGGCAAGTTAACTCTATGGATTCCAGCGCCAGACTTGGCCAAGGCGATTTTATGGTGGTAGAGGCTGATGAATCCGACGGTTCGTTTTTGCGTCTATCGCCAATAATTGCAGTAGTTACCAATATAGACAGAGATCATCTGGACTATTACGCTGATATTCAGGCTATTCGCGAGGTGTTTATCAGTTTCGTAAATAAAATTCCCTTTTACGGACTTGCAATTCTGTGTCTGGATGATCCAAATATTCAGGCTATGTTACCCCAGGTCCAAAAACGTTTTGTCACCTATGGCATGAACCGGCAGGCTGATTATTTTGCCACCGATGTTGTGCACAAAGATGGTGGGGTTGAGTTCTACGCTAATAACCGCGAAGGATGTCTAGGTAAAATCAGATTGGATATGCCGGGGCAGCACAATGTTCTGAATGCTCTGGCAGCGCTGGCGGTGGCGCGAGAGCTTGACATAGACCAGCGTACTATTGAAGCAGGATTCCGAACCTTTGCAGGAGTCAAAAGACGTTTTCAGGTTAAACACACGGACGGTTTCATGCTGGTAGACGACTACGGACATCACCCAGCTGAAATAAGGGCAACACTCAATGCCGCACGCTCCGGGTGGAATAAACGCCTGTTGGTTATTTTTCAACCCCATCGCTATAGCAGAACCAGGGCATTGTTTAATGACTTCATCCCGGCGTTCAACCAGGCAGATCTGGTTTATATCATGGACGTGTATGCGGCAGGTGAAGAGCCCCTAGAGGGAGCGCAAGGAGTGGATTTGGCTCATTCTATCGCAGAGCACGGCCATCGAGGCGTGAGGTATTGTGCCAGCGTCGAAGAGGTGCTCAGACACGTGAGCGAACAGCTTAAGCCAGAAGACATGGTGCTCACCCTTGGCGCTGGATCGGTATGGCAAATAGGGGAACGCTTGCTGGAGCAACTGAAGCAAAGACCATGAACTGGGACAGTGGCAATGTGCAGCATATGGCAGATACGTTGCAGCGGCAGGTTGATGCCGACATCAGTGTACGCCACCCTCTGAAAGGGCTTAACAGCTGGAAAGTTGGCGGCTGTAGCGATTTGCTGGTGCGTCCGCGTTGTCTAGCCGCGGCACAGCAACTGCTTGCCTTTCTCACTGCCCACAAATGGCCTTGGGTTGTGCTTGGCTCCGGCACCAATGTGTTGATTCCGGATGCCGGTTACCTTGGGGTGGTTGTGCAACTGAGCCAGCTTAAGGAAATTAAAATGCTGGCACCAGGACATTACCATGTTGAAAGTGGTGTTTCTCTACGAGAGCTGGTGCGGATGTGCGCGGAACATGGAAACAGTGGGATTGAAGATCTTGCTGCCATCCCCGGAAGTGTAGGCGGGGCGGTGGTTATGAATGCCGGCGCCGGAGAACATACCTTTGGCGCGGTGGTAACAGGCGTTCATGCTGTTTTACACGGGCAGTCGATGTATCGGGCGGGTGCCGAGCTGAAGTTTGGCTATCGCTCCAGCGCAGTTGGGGCAGAAATGTGTATACTTGCAGTGGAGATCCAACTGCATGCGTCTGACCAGGATGCCTGTGTTGCGCGGTGTAAACGGGCGCTTGAATATCGCAAAAAAGTACAACAGGTATGTTTGCCAAGTGCCGGGAGTGTGTTTCGTAACCCTCCGGGTATCTGCGCCTGGAAAATAATTGATAGCTGTGCCCTACGTGGATTCAAGGTAGGTGGAGCGCAGGTTTCACCGCAGCATGCGAATTTTATTGTTAACACCGGCAACGCAACTGCTGCAGATGTGGCAGAACTGATTGCGCATGTGCAGCGCGAAGTATTTAGTAAAACCGGAGTAGTACTGGAAACAGAAATACGTTTTCTTAATTTACGACAGGACCAAAGATCATGACACCGGAGGAATTAAAGAATAAAGCGATAGCAGTGGTGCTTGGCGGCGATTCCGCAGAGCGCGAAGTATCGTTGCGTAGCGGCGAAGCAGTGCTCAAGGCGCTGCAACAAAGGGGATATCAGGCTTTCCCGCTCGATTCTGCAGAGGATGCGGCGCAACAACTGCTGCTCTGTGGAGCCGAAGTGGCGTATCTGGCGGTGCACGGGCGGCACGGCGAGGACGGTACTATTCAAGGGTTGCTTGAGATGTTGCGTATCCCCTACACCGGTAGTGGTGTTCTCGCCTCAGCCATAGCCATGAATAAATTTGTGGCCAAAACTATGGTGGCAGCCGCCGGAATAGTAACCCCGGTTTCAGAACTGATTGAACCCGATACCGATATAGATTCATTTTGTGAGACTCATGCGCTGTTCCCGTGTGTAGTAAAGCCGGTGTGTGAAGGATCAACCCTGGGGATCAGCATTGTAAAAGACCAGGCAGAGTTAAAAAAAGCGATCACTATGGCGCGAACTTACGATGCCAGCGTTCTGGTGGAAGATTTTATCGCTGGGCGCGAAGCCACCGTGGGTGTGCTGGATGGGCAAGCACTGCCAGTTGTGGAGATTGTAGTCAAGAGTGGCTTTTATGACTACGCCGCCAAATATACCCCTGGACAGACGGAATATCTAGTGCCAGCGCCAGTGTCTAAGGAGTTGTATGCCCAGGTTCAGGCTGCTGCACAAAAGGCGTATTCTATTATCGGCTGCAAAGGTGCGGTCCGGGTTGATTTTATGCTGCGCGGGGAAGAATATTTCTTTTTAGAGGTCAATACTATCCCTGGTATGACTGAAACTAGTCTTTTACCCAAAGCGGCGGCGTGCGAAGGAATGAATTTTGCAGAGATCGTTGAGCGTATCCTGTATGGGGCCGCACTGGATAAATAAGACGGATGCAAATTCGAGAGATAGCATGGGCCAACGGGAGTACTCCATGAACCGGAAGTACAGACCATGACCGCATCCGGACGCAAACTTTCCGGCCCAAAGAAAAAAGACCTTAAAAACAGGCGTGTTGGACCAAGAAAAGACTATAAAAAGATCTTCAGCCAGATTCTGTACGTACTGTTGATGCTGATATGTGGAGTGGCGCTCCTTGCTGGCATGGGGTTTGCCATGTACCTGCTCAGTGCATCGGATGCGTTTAAGGTTGATAGTATTGAGGTCGAAGGCAATTTGCATCTGACACGTGAAGAGGTGCTTGCACTGTCAGATATTCGACACGGGCGTGGCACTTTTGACTTGGATCTTGAGCTGATAGGCAAACGCCTGGAAGAAAATGAGTGGATCCGCCAGGCGCAAGTAGAGCGCAAATTACCCCGCGGCATAAAGGTGAGGGTTGTGGAACACCTCCCCTGTTGTATTATTAATTTGGGTTATTTGTACTACGTCGACAACGAAGCGCAGGTCTTTAAGGTGCTACACCACGGCGATTCTCTCGATTACCCGCTGGTGTCTGGCTTCACACGTGAAGACCTTGCTCAGGAGCATACACCCGGAACCCGCTGGCTTGAACAGGTGGTTGAGGTGATTGAAGAGCTCAGGCGGCGTACGGTGTTCGATATCACTCAAGTAGCTCAGGTACATGTTGATTTTGAACGTGGACTTGAATTGTTTACCGTTACACACGGGATTGCGTTACGTCTGGGGAAGGACCACTTAAGCTCCAAGCTGGATTTGCTAGAGCATATGTACCCCGAGCTTAAAACGGAGCTTGGACAGATTGAATATATTGATCTGAATGTTCCGGGTAAACTCATCGTTAAAAGGCTGGATGAGAACAGGGAATGACCCTGAAATGGAGTAAAATACGGCCATATGCCGAATTACATAACACCTGCGTGATACTGTTATCTGGATGGCTCAGGGAAGGATTGGAATGAACAACCAAAAAGAAAATTTAATCGTAGGGCTGGACATAGGCACGACAAAAATCTGCGCAATCATTGGCAGCATTACCCATAACGATCTAGAAATCGTTGGGATAGGGACCAGCCCGTCTAAAGGGATACGTAAAGGCGCGGTGATCAATATCGAGAGCACCGTGGCAGCTATCCGCAAGGCCATTCAGGAAGCTGAGCTTATGGCTGGCTGTGAGATAAATTCCGCCTTCGCCGGTATTGCCGGGGCGCATATAACCGGGATGAATTCGCAAGGGGTAATTGCGATTAAAAACCGGGAAGTGACTGAGGAAGATATTCTTCGGGTAATTGACGCCGCCAAAGCAATTGCCATCCCCATGGATCGTGAAGTGATCCATGTCCTGCCGCAGGAATACATTATCGACGACCAGGATGGAATCAAAGAGCCCTTGGGAATGAGTGGGGTGCGCTTAGAGGCACGAGTGCATGTAGTCACAGGTGCTGTAGCCAGCGCCCAGAACATTATAAAGAGTTGCAACCGCGCCGATATAAATGTCGCCGACATTGTCCTTGAACCATTGGCTTCGGCGGAAGCAGTGCTGCTGCCGGAAGAAAAAGAGCTCGGCGTCGCCATTGTTGACATCGGCGGCGGCACAACCGACGTAGCGATTTTTGTGGATGGCGCCATCAAGCATACCACTGTGCTTGCCTTGGGAGGCAATCACCTTACCAATGACATCGCCGTTGGATTGCGAACTCCTATGGCAGAGGCGGAGCGGATAAAGCAGGCGTACGGATGCTGTTTCACCGATATGGTTGGGAAAGATGAAACCATCGAGGTGCCCTCCGTTGGCGGGCGTGAGCCCAGGGTGTTGTCGCGCCAGTTGCTGGCGGAAATCCTCGAGCCCCGGGTGGAGGAGATCTTTAATCTGATTAACCGCGAGATTATTAAAAGTGGATATGAGGATATGATTGCCTCAGGGATAGTGCTCACCGGAGGAACCAGTATTTTGCCCGGCATGCCGGAATTGGCGGAACAGATTTTCAGTATGCCGGTTCGGCGTGGAGTGCCGCAGGGGGTGGGTGGACTTATCGATGTGGTCAATTCACCCGTATACGCTACCGGCGTTGGTCTGGTGATATATGGTAGCCAGCATCAGGCGCTGGAGAACTTCAAGCGCGGAGAACAGGGACTGTTTGACAAGGTTATGCAGCGGATGAAAGAGTGGTTCGGAGAATTTTTTTAGGATGATTTATATAACGACCGGAATCCCGACGGTGTGCGATGCGCGGGTAGTGCTGAGTCGGCCAAACTTCAGGGGGAGCTATGTTTGAATTTGACGAAACGTTAGATCAATCGGCAAAGATAATAGTTATAGGGGTAGGTGGTGGCGGCGGTAATGTGGTTGATGCCATGATCGACGCCAACATTACCGGGGTAGAGTTTATTGTAGCCAATACCGATGCCCAGGCGCTCAAGCGTAGCAAGGCACCGACTAAAGTGCAGTTGGGCACCAAGCTGACCAAAGGCCTGGGTGCTGGGGCCAACCCCGATACCGGACGCGAAGCGGCTATGGAAGATCGCAGCCGGATCGCCGAGCTGCTTAGTGGTGCAGACATGGTTTTCGTTGCCTGCGGGCTTGGTGGTGGCACCGGTACCGGCGCGGCACCAGTTATAGCAGAAGTTGCCCGCGAAATCTCCGCCCTAACCGTCGGTGTGGTTACTAAACCTTTCTCCCGCGAAGGGCGCCAACGCATGGGCAAAGCTGATGCGGGAGCGGCGGATTTGAAAAAAGTTGTCGATTCCCTGATTGTAATTCCCAATGATCGACTTGTAGGACTAGCTGGGAAAAACACTAGCATCCTCGACGCATTTAAACCGGCGGATGACGTGCTGCGCCAGGCGGTGCAAGGGATAGCCGACATTATAACCACAAGTGGGGTGATCAATGTTGACTTTGCTGACGTCAAAGCGGTTATGAGTGAACGGGGTATGGCTATGATGGGTATCGGCATGGCCTCCGGGGAGAAGCGCGCCAGTGAAGCGGCGCATCAAGCTATCAGTAGTCCGCTGCTAGAAGATATCGATATCTCTGGGGCGAAAGGGGTGCTGGTGAATATTACAGGCTCCAGTAACATGACTATGGAAGAGTTTGATGAGGCTTCGCGTATTGTGCATGATAAGGTGCATGAAGACGCCAATATCTTTGTCGGGCTGGTAGTAAATGAGGAGATGGGTGATTCTCTGCAGATTACCGCTATAGCCACCGGTTTCGGTGCTTCCTTTGTGAAAGAACGCAATAAAATCGACGACGTAAAAGAAGATGCCGCCAGAAGAATCGGCACCAATGTAGATCTGGACGTGCCCACCATTATTCGCAAGCAGCAGCGTGATAGTGCGCGCAAGATGCGAATGCAAGCATCCGATGAAGATGAGTACGATATCCCCACTTTTTTGCGTAAACGGGTAGATTGAGTTTTAGCACGCCTTAAAGATTGTGCTTTAAGAATGAAAATGAATAGAAACGGGGGCTTGTACTCATGGGTACCTGCCCCCGATTTGTATAGAGAGAAAGACACGGTGATAAAAGTGAATGGCGATGGCAAATATCTACGAGCATAAGCGCCTGCAGCGTCTGAATCAGGAACAGGCTACTACCAGCACCAATCAGGCTGCCCGACTGCGTGTGGCGTTGGTGTATCCGAACACGTACTCCAATGCTATGAGTAATTTGGGTTTTCAAGGGGTGCACCATTGGATAAACCAGCACCCAGAGTGCGTATGCGAAAGAATATTCTGGCCAGATTCCCAAGAGTTGCGCCATCTGCAACAGACGCAAGGGGTGCTGCGTTCATTTGAACACAACCGTACCCCCGCAGATTTTGACGTGATAGCTTTTTCTCTGTCATTTGAAAATGACTATCTGCATCTGCCGTCTATGTTCGAGATGATGCGGCTCCCCCTGACTGCGCAGCAACGCAGTGCCAAAGACCCATTGGTTGTGGCCGGTGGGGTCTGCACTCTGATGAATCCAGAGCCTGTGGCTCCCTGGTTTGACCTCATGACCATCGGCGAAGCCGAAGTGTTACTCCCCCCACTGCTCGAAGCGCTCCTTAGGGGCACGTCACGCGCACAAATCCTGCACCAACTTGCAATGAAGCCTGGATTCTATGTGCCTGCACTGTACACCCCCGAATATACCCAAAACGGTGTGCAACGCTGGGAGATAGAGAAGCAAGCGTGTTTCCCGGTTAAACGCCAGTGGGTGGATGATCTCGACAGTAGCGCATGCCGAAACTTCATAACCACAACCGATACGGCATTCGGGGATATGCGCCTGCTAGAGGTATCGCGCGGCTGCGGGCGCGGCTGCCGTTTCTGCGCTACTGGCTTTGTGTATTTACCCCCCCGTGAGCGCAGCACGGCAACGGTTCTCGAACAACTGCGTGACGATTTGTGCCCTGGGATGACGGCTGGACTGGTAGGCGCGGCGGTATCAGACTATTCTGCCCTTGACGAGGTTGCCAAGCAAATCTGCAGCACTGGTGCTGCGATCTCCGTTGCCAGTCTACGGGTAGATAGCATGAATATGGAGCAGGTCGAAATGTTGCGTGCGACCGGACAAAAGACCATTGCCCTAGCTCCGGAAGCTGGAAGTCAGCGCCTGCGCGATGCTATAAATAAAAATCTGAGTACCGAGCAGATTGTACAAGCGGCACAGATGATCGCTGAGGTGGGAATACCGAATCTCAAACTCTACTTTCTATTTGGCTTGCCCACCGAAACGGATGCGGACATCCAGGCCATGATTGAGTTGGTAGAAGAAGTGCGTGGAGTGTGGCTCGGTGCCCAGCGTTCATTAGGGCGTTTGGGCGAAATAACCCTGTCGGTCAATCCGTTTATACCCAAGGCTATGACCCCTTTTCAGTGGCATGGCATGGAGGAATTGGCGCTTCTGAAGAAGAGGGTTGCGCTGCTGCGCCAATACGTCAAGAAAACCCCCAACCTGCAACTACAGGTTGAATCGCTTAAGGGCAGCCAAATCCAGGCATTTCTATCTCGCGCTGATCGCCGTGCGGCAGAAGTTATCCGCAGCATGGCTGCGGGGCAGAACCTTAAAGCGGCGTGTCGCACACATGGAATTAACCTCGACGCGGTTCTGTATCAGTCCTACCCATTCGAACATAAATTTCCGTGGGATGTTATCGACTCCGGTGTGGCGCGCACCTACCTGTGGCGCGAATATCAGGCGGCCTTGAAACATACATTGACCCCGGCTTGTCCTTTGCCTGCCAGCGGCTGTACCAGATGTGGGGTCTGCCTCTGAATGCAGTACAGAGAGATGTCATGTGTGGGCATGGGTTGCCGTTATGGTGGGATTAATTTCTGTAACATCCTCAAAAAGGAGAATACATATGAAGCAATCTCTGGGCGCACAGCCCTTGGTATTTCCCACCCCCGTATTTCTGGTTGGAACATACGCAGCGGACGGGCAACCAAACATGATGAATGCGGCGTGGGGCGGGATCTGCTGTTCTGAACCCCCGTGCGTCATGGTTTCAGTGCAACAAAAGCGTTATACCCATACCTGTCTGGTAGAGCAACAGGCCTTCAGCATCAATTTTGTGGGGACGGATCATGTTATCGCGGCGGATTATTACGGCATCGCTTCTGGCCGCGACATTAATAAGATAGAGATGTGCAACCAACATGTAAGCCGGGGTGAGTATGTGAATGCCCCTTGCTTAGATGAAGCCTATATGGTGTTAGAATGTCGTTTGAAGTCGAGCGTCGAACTTGGTTCACACACCATGTTTGTGGGTGAAATTCTCGAGGTTAAGATTGACCCGTCTTGCCTGGATGAAAAGGGCAACGTCGATGTAAAGAAAATGGATCCACTCCTGTTTATCCCTGGGGCGCGCGAATATTATGCGGTTGGGGAATTTATTGGTAAGGCTTTTGCGGTTGGAAGTGGAGTAAAAAGATCTAAATGAAATCGGCACAAAGGGCAGTAAACAACTACCCTCTATGCCGATTAGTGTGTGTGTGTAAGTGAGCTTAAAGAACGCGATACCGAAGCATATTTGTATCCGCATGCAGAGGAACAGTAGATGGACTCAACGAATAAGCACTCTTCCGGCAGGAATTTCGCTTTGGGTCACTTCCCCGATGATGGTGGCAGTTTCCCCTACCTGCTGCAGTTCCTTGAGCAGCATCTGCGCCTTGCTTGCATCTACAGCTATCAAGAGGCCGCCCGATGTCTGCGGATCGCAGAGTAGATCGAGGGCAAGTGGAGCCACGGCGTCCGTGTTGGTGAGGCCCCTACCATAGTACTGACGGTTACGGTAGCTCCCCTCTGGGATTAACCCGCTAGCGGCCATTTCGGCTGCACCTGGGTATGCCGGCAGAGTCGCGGTCTCAAGCAGGATTTCAACGTTGCTGGCCGCAGCCATTTCACTACAGTGGCCTAAAAGGCCAAACCCAGTTACATCGGTGCATGCACTGACCCCTACCTTAACCATCACAGCGGCAGCATATTTGTTTAGCCTGCTCATCCCCGCTATAGCCGATTCAAGCTCGTGTTCGTGTAAAATTTCAGCTTTAAGCGCAGTAGTGAGGATGCCGCTACCCAGTGCCTTGGTCAGAATCAATTTGTCTCCGCGTTGACATCCGCGGGTAGTAATGAGCTTATCTGGATGGACGGTGCCGGTGATGGCCATGCCGTACTTGGGTTCATCATCTTCGATGGAGTGACCACCGGCCAGAACTGCCCCCGCTTCGTGAACCTTGGCAGAGCCTCCCTGCAAAATTCGCGTGAGAATGTCTAATTCCAGACAGCGCGGAAACGCGACAATGTTCATGGCAGTTATGGGCTGCCCCCCCATGGCAAAGACATCCGAGAGGGCGTTTGCTGCCGCAATGGCACCAAAGGTGTAGGGGTCATCCACCACCGGGGTGAAGAAATCCACTGACTGCAGCAGCAGCACTGATTCACTGATGCGGTAGATGCTTGCATCTGCAAACGGAATATCTTCGGAGAGCAGGTTTGGGTTGTTGTTTGCGGGTAATTGACACAGAACCTGTGCCAGGGCCTCAGGGCCCAGTTTAGCTGCTCAGCCGGCGCTGCGCGCCATCTGACTCAGGGCTATTTTTTTACCGTCCATAGTTATTTAAGATCCATTTTATGCTTTGTTGAGTAGTTGAAAAGCGAAAATGTTGAAGTTCGCATGTTGGCAAATTAACTGCTTGGTTTGTCCGGCCTTTCAGGCTCGTTCAGGCAGTTTCCAGGCCTCACGCGCATCCCCCTTGCGCATGGTGTATTTGTGCGCGTCAAAGTATTCCAGCAGGGCCTGTACCGGCTTGCGCGCGCTGCCAAGCAGGTCGCGGTATTGGGCGAGGGTCAAGCTGGAGTGTTGCTTAAAATGCGCGATCAGGGTGTTTAGCGCTTGGGTGTAACTCTCAGGATGGATGAAGATATCCTCCGAGAGTTTTATTAGTTTAG
>Ga0265295_1006632_pt1 | contig 13890 bp, 8 predicted proteins | sample Munlansysbiofilm_FD_192503 | JGI IMG/M metagenome (GOLD analysis project Ga0265295, IMG submission 192503) | Leachate microbial communities from a municipal landfill in Southern Ontario, Canada - Methane capture system biofilm | ecosystem: Engineered > Solid waste > Landfill > Unclassified ... | reverse complement strand
CCCATGGTCCCGTCCATCTGCAGCAGCGCCCCGGAAATGACCGAACCGATCATCATCGACAGCGGCATGGCGAACATGAACTGCGCCGTGATGTAGCCCAGTCTCTGACGCGGATACCAATAGGAAAGGTACAAGACCACGCCAGGAAAGAACCCGGCTTCGGTCGCGCCGAGAATAAAGCGGATGACGTAAAAACTGGTCTCGTTATGAGTGAAAACCATGCAGGCCGAAACCAGGCCCCAGGCGGCCAGCAGCACGCCAATCCAAATCCGGGCTCCGATACGATGCAGAATGAGGTTGCTGGGCACCCCGAAAACGAAATAGCCGATGAACAGAATGCCCGCGCCGTAACCGAAAACCGTGGCTGAAAAAGCCAATTCCTGATTCATCTGCAACGCAGCGAAGCCAAGATTGACCCGATCAATGAAGTTAAGAATATAAGCAAGAATAAGATACGGTATCAGCCTCCACGTTACCCGCCGCATCGTCGCCTTGACGAATTCCGGAGACCCGACCACATATCCCGATGTATTATCGCGCGATATAATATCGCTTTCTATTGTTTTAGTGGACATAAATTATCCCCCACACCTCTAGAGTGCATAATCTAAGGATGTATTTTACTTTTTATTACTTATAGACAGCCACCCTGATTCCATTCGAATTCTATGATCCGAGACGGAATCGGGCTTCCCGCCCCGCCGGAACGACGAGGCGGAAGACCGCGCGAACGCCTTACGCCAAAACGTCCCTGAAGGTTTGAACGCGGGTCTTGATCTGCTCGAAGGCGTTCGCTTCCAGATCGACCTCGATCATCAGGTTGGGTATCCCGGCCTGATCGAGCTGCTGGTAGATGATTGGGAAGTCGAATTCCTCGGGTTCGCAGAATTTCATCTGCGCCATGACCACGCCGTCGGCTTTGTGACGGGACACCATGTCGATCAGCATCGCGCCGCGATGCTTGGAAGGATCGGTCGCCAGCGAGCAACCGTCCAACGCCTGCCACCATTGCGCCAGCCGGTAGAGCGGGTCGTCATGGCCGGAAGCGTCTGGAACGTCGTGACGGTACTGGCGCGATTCCTGCGCCAGATCGTCGGCGACGACGGCGAAGCCCGCTTCCTTGAAAATATCAAGAAAGCCGTCCGGCTCGGCCATGATCCCGGACAACACGATCCGGGGCCCCTTCCATGCCGCCTTGGGCAAGCGGTTCAGCTCATCGACCAGTTCGGTCACCAGGGCGGTGTGCCGGGCCTTGTCCATGAAGAAACGCGCTTTGTTGACCGCATGGCGCTTCAAGGGATCGATGATGTCCGGATGGTCCGCGGCAATGTCGGAAAAGGTCCGCATGATCCGCCGGTTGGCGTTGTAAACGGCGATGCTGCGCGTGATCGCCGCGTCGGAGATCGTCTGGCCGATGATGGCTTCCAGGCGTTCCTTCAGATTGCGGTATTCCTGCGCAAGATAGATGTTCGCCGCTTCCAGACCCCGATTCTGCGGATGAACGAAGGTCAGCGAGGGACATTTTCCCCGCCACATCTGGCTCATGCATTTCAGCGTGTCGCAGGGCGTGCAGAAAACGACCGCCGACAGGACGTCGTAAACGCCGCTGCATTCCAGCTCCATGATCGACTGAGCGATCGAGCAGGCGAAAGGCGGCAAATAGGCGCGCGCCTTGGAAATGGGCACATGCGCGCCCCACATCCCGACCGGCAGCAGGCCGGCGGCATGGACGATTTCTTCAGGCCCGTAGACATAGGCGAAACCGACCGCCCCTTTGCCCGTTTCCTGGATGAACGAGTCGATGGCTTTGCGCGGATGCGCGGCGACATCGTCGAAAGTAGCGAGAATTTCAGTTATCCGGCTCATGTCTTCGCCTCCTCACTTCTTGTTTTGCTGGGCCATCTCGAACAGGGACTGAATCCGTGTGTCGTATTGGGCCGGAGAGAAGTTGCGGGGATCGGTCTGGTCGCCGTCGAACATGACGTAGGGCAGACCGGTCCTGTCCTGAACCACCGAGGCGGTGTCGTTGTTCAGGAAGCACATGAGTTTACAGCTGCGATTCTGGTGCAGAACGACGCCATCGCATTTGGCGTCGGTGGCGACCTTGGACAGGACGCCGGCGCGATTGTCGAGACAGGTGTTGGTATAGACGTTGGAATAGCATTCCCCCATCGATTCCAAATCACCGGGCTCGTATTGCAGATTCCAGACGCTGGGATAGGTGGAGCCTGTCAGCAGCATTCCGTTCTGCTTCAAGGATTTAAACGTATGGGCCAGATGCGGCCAGACGGCGATTCCTTCCCAAACGAAGCGCATCTTTTCGTTGTCGCCGAAAGCGTATTTGCCGCTATCCAGCTTTTCCTGCAATTCGGCGACGAATTTCCTGAACGTCTTTTCGGCATATTCGGTGCTGCGCGCACAGACGATCAGCGCCATGTAGTTGAACAGATCGAACCCGTTCAGCGGCGACGGCTTATAGGCCGCCATTTCCGCGATCTTCAGCCATTGTTCGACCGAACGCCTCGTTTGTTTCTGAACTTCCAGGAACTTCTGGTGATCGAAGGCGCGGCCGCAAACCTTTTCCAGAACCGGAATCGCGGCTTCGATCTGCGCGGCGATGTATTTCTTCCGGTGCGGTTCGACCGGCATCTGATGATTGAAGGGCACATCGATGACGATGCAGGGAATGTCCAGCTCAAAGGCCAGGTTTTCGTACCATTTGAGCAAGGTGTTGCAGATGTTGTTGGTGCAAACGACCAGATCGGGCAGCGGAATATCCGCGCCGGGACAGTTGGCCAGAATCTCGGGCGTGATGCCGGTCCGGGCCTTTTCCTTCAGCAGCTCCATATAGGAGATGTTGATGCGGGCATAAGAACAGATGTCGTTTGAATAGCCGCGGCCTTCCGAATATTCCAGCATGTCCATCGCGCCATGCTTGGCGCCGATGCCGGCGGCGTGGGTTTCCGGATAACAAAGCGCGATATCCATCGCCACGAAGATTTCGGACGGGGCCACCGATGACGACCAGCACACCGGTTTGCCTTCTTTTTTGTGGGTTCGCGCCTTCTCGTCCAGCAAGGATTGGTAATACTGGAGCATTTCGCGCGAAGACATTTCATCAATATTGACGGTCATGACTGTCCTCTCATGGTTAGACATGTCTTGGACGTTCCCCCCTTTTCGGGGTGTGTTTCCTTGAGCCGGACTTGGCCCGTCCCGCACGCCCTGTGCGGGCGCGGGATGGGCCGTCTCCGGCGACCTAAAGCGTGAGATTCATAAGACCGGGCTGGAAAATCCGGGCGTCCATCACCCGGGGCGCGCCATCGATGATCGGCGCGAAATCCATATGGGCCAGGATGTCCTTTTCGACCGAAATGCCGGGCGCCACCTCGATCAGGTGAATGCCGTCGGATTTCAGTTCAAAGACCGCCCGTTCCGTGATGAACAGGACCGTCTGACCCTGCTCCATCGCCATCTTGCCGCTATAGGTGATCTGTTCGATCTTGTTCAGGAACTTGCGGATCGAGCCTTCCTGTTCGATGACCACCTGGCCATCCCGGATCGCAACCTTGAGTCCCTTGCCGGTGAAGGTGCCGCAGAAGAACAGCTTGCGGGCATTCGAAGCGATATTGATGAAGCCGCCCGCACCGGGGATCTTGGTCCCCATCTTGCTGACATTGATGTTGCCGATTGGGTCGGTTTCGGCCAGTCCAAGAAAGGCGAGATCCAGCCCGCCGCCATCGTAGAAATCGAACTGCTGAGACTGGGTGACGATGCATTCGACATTGATCGAGCTGCCGAACATCGGCCTCGGCTGCGGCAGTCCGCCGACCGCGCCCGCCTCGACCGTCAGCGAGAAATCGTTGAACACGCCTTCTTCCGCCGCGATGGTCGCCACCAGTTCGGGCATGCCGGTGCCCAGATTGACCGCTGCCCCTTTCGCCAGCTCGAACGCCGCGCGCCGGGCAATGACCTTACGTTCGTTCAAAGGCGACACCGCCTGCGGCACCGCGGCCTCGTCCGGCACGCGCACCTGGCCGCAGAACACGTCGATGTCCGCCTGCGGAAGTTCCCACATATTCTGCGGTTCGGGCACCACGACGACGTAATCGACCAGAATGCTCGGGATGATCACGTTATGAGGGTTGAGCGATCCGGCGCGGACCACCTTGGACACCTGAACCACCACCGTGCCGCCATTGCGGTGCACGGCCTGGGCCACGGCCAGATTGTCCACGACCAGACATTCCCGCTCCATCGAGATGTTGCCTTTTTCGTCGGCATAGGTCCCGCGCAGCATGCAGAAATCGAAATCAATGCGGGGATAGAACAGGTTTTCCTCGCCGCCCAGCACCACCACCTCATTGACCGGCGCGGTACTGACCGCGTTCAGGCGGCACCCTTCCTGACGCGGATCGACAAAAGTGCCCAGCCCGACCCGGGTGATCGTCCCGGCCTTGCGCGCCGCCGAATCGCGGAACATGTGCGCGATGGTGCCCTGAGGGATGTTGTAGGCCTCGATCTTGTTGGAAAAGACCAGCTTGCCGAGATCCGGGGCCAGAGCCAGATGACCGCAGATGACCTTCTTCAGCAGTCCTTCCTTGGCATAATGATTGACAGCCCAGCCATGGCCGTCCGTGACCGGAAGCTCCCCCATGCCGCCGGAATAGACCAGCGTCAGATTTTTCGGAGAACCGCTGTTCAGAAAGCGGTCTTCCAGGGCCCTGGATAAAACTTCCGGATGGACCGTGCGGTTGAATCCTTCGGTTACGACGGTCATGTTGTCTTTTATAAGAGACACTGCATCTTCTGGTGAGACGACTTTCATGTCCTATATTCCTCGTATCAATATTTAATAATGGTTTTCCGCAACTCTTGAAGACTGATGCGGTTTTCTGCCGCCCAATGATGTCTTCCCCTGGATGGGCTCATTCCCTTCTGGGTGAGCCCATAAAAAACTGAATAAAATCAATCTATAAACAAATACGTCACGCGCCATCAGCGCTATATGAGATACAATATATTGTATACAATCTTGGCCTTTGAAAAAACCACGGCCCTGCCGTGGCAAAAAACACCAATCCTTTTTTAATACAATTCCAAATCAAAAATGACAGGAACTGGAGCCTCAATATATTAGCGAACTATAAATATCGGTCTGTTGTAATACGCTATTTTGTATACCGTATACCTTAGGTCTTGTCCCGACAACCCCCTTTTTTATCGATCCTCCCCCATCAGTCCGGTGGTAAAAACCGGACCATGAACACAACGCCGCCGGGGATTTTCCGCCCGGCAGCATGTGCGGCCGAGATTTCGGACAGGGCAGCAGGCCAGCACATCAGCGCCGCAACACCCATCCCCGATGGGAAGCCGCCTAGGTCCCCGTTTAAGCCCTTGCCTCATGATTTTTTAGGCCCGTCCTTCCAACCACTGGCAAGCCAGTCCATTTTTTCGCGTTTCATTCTTGACCTTCCCATCGTTGGAACCTTCATTCTTTCGGGTAAGCGTCGATAGAACCCCTGAAAGGAAGCGACGATGCGCAACGCCAGCCCTCAGTCCGGCGAGTCTCTCAAAACCCTGTCCTTGCCGATCGAAGGCATGAGCTGCGCGTCCTGCGTCGGGCGCGTCGAACGCGCGATCCGCGCCGTGCCAGGCGTGGCCGAGGTCGCCGTCAATCTGGCCACAGAACGCGCCACCATCACCGCCGATTCCGGAACGGACCGGGCGCAATTGGTGGCCGCAATCGAAAAGGCCGGTTATGACGTGCCCGCCGAAACCGCCGCGACCACCGAGCTTACCGTCGAAGGGATGAGCTGCGCGTCCTGCGTCGGGCGCGTCGAACGCGCAATCCTGGCCGTGCCGGGTGTGACCGGCGCTGCCGTCAATCTCGCCACCGAACGCGCCACGATCCAGGGGGCGGCCCAAACCGGCGATCTGATCGCGGCGGTGCGCAAGGCGGGCTATGACGCCGCCCTCGTCCCCGACGACAGGGCCGCGCCCGCCGATGCCTCCGACCGCCGGGACGCCGAAAGCCGGACGCTGAAGCGCGATTTCGCCATCGCCCTGATCCTCGCCTTGCCGGTCTTCATCCTGGAAATGGGCGCGCACGCGATCCCGGCTCTTCATGACTGGATCGCCGCCTCGATCGGCATGCACTGGAACTGGATCATCCAGTTCGTCCTGACCACGCTCGTCTTGTGCCTGCCGGGCCGGCGCTTCTATGAAAAAGGCTTGCCGGCGCTGTGGCGTCTGGCGCCCGACATGAATTCGCTGGTGGCCGTGGGCACGCTGGCGGCTTACGGCTATTCGCTGACGGCGACCTTTGCGCCTGCCCTGCTGCCGGCGGGAACGGTCCATGTCTATTACGAAGCCGCCGCCGTCATCGTGGCGCTGGTCCTGCTGGGCCGCTTCCTCGAAGCCCGCGCCAAAGGCCGCACTTCGGAAGCGATCAAGCGGCTGATCGGCCTGCAACCCAGGACCGCCCGCGTGCACCGCGACGGCAAACCCGTTGATCTGCCGATCGCATCCGTCGTCTTGGGCGACATCGTCGAGGTGCGCCCCGGCGAGCGCGTGCCCGTCGATGGCGAACTGATCGAGGGCGAAAGCTATGTCGATGAATCGATGATCACCGGAGAACCCATCCCCGTCGGCAAAGCGCCGGGAAGCGCCGTCGTCGGCGGCACCGTGAACCAGACCGGCGCATTTTCTTTCCGCGCTACGGCGGTCGGCGGCAACACGGTTCTGTCCCAGATCATCCGCATGGTCGAAGACGCGCAAGGCTCCAAGCTGCCGATACAAGCGATCGTGGACAAGGTGACGATGTATTTCGTCCCCGCCGTTTTCGCCGTCGCCGTCTTAACCTTCATCCTTTGGCTGCGTTTCGGTCCCGATCCGGCCCTGACCTTCGCTCTGGTCAACGCAGTGGCCGTCCTGATCGTCGCCTGCCCCTGCGCAATGGGCCTGGCGACGCCCACCGCCATCATGGTCGGCACCGGGCGCGGCGCTGAATTGGGCGTGCTGTTCAGGAAAGGCGAAGCGCTGCAACGGCTTCGGGACGCAAAAATCGTCGCCTTGGACAAGACCGGCACCCTGACCGAAGGCAAACCTGCCCTGACCGACATGGAAGGGGCCGAAGGTTTCGACCGCCATGCCCTGCTGGCCAGCATTGCCGCGGTCGAGGCGAAATCCGAACACCCCATTGCCCGCGCCATCGTCGACGCGGCCATCCGGGAAAATATCTCCCTGCCTTCGGTTTCGGATTTCGAATCGGTCACCGGATTCGGCGTCAGGGCCGTGATGGAAGGGCATCGCGTCGAGATCGGCGCGGACCGTTACATGACCGCATTAGGGCTGGACCCGTCGCTTTTCGCCCCGGTGGCGGAACGCTTGGCGAAAGAAGGCAAGACACCTCTTTACGCCGCCATCGACGGCCAATTGGCCGCGATCATCGCCGTCGCCGATCCGATCAAGGACACGACGCCCCGGGCCATCGCCGCGTTGCATAGGCTGGGACTGAAGGTGGCGATGATCACCGGCGACAATACCCGCACGGCGGACGCCATCGCCGCCCGTCTGGGCATCGATACGGTGATGGCCGAGCTTTTGCCGGATGGCAAAGTCGCGGCGATCCGCCAGTTGAAACAACGCTATGGCGTGACCGCGTTTGTCGGCGACGGCATCAATGACGCGCCCGCCTTGGCCGAATCCGACATCGGCCTGGCCATCGGCACCGGCACGGATATCGCCATCGAAGCCGCCGATGTCGTCTTGATGTCGGGCAGCCTGCTGGGCGTGCCGAACGCCATCGCGCTATCCAAAGCCACCATCGGCAATATCCGCCAGAACCTGTTCTGGGCTTTTGCCTACAACACGGCGCTGATCCCGCTCGCGGCGGGCGCGCTTTATCCGGCCTATGGCCTGCTGCTGTCGCCGATGTTCGCTGCCGGCGCGATGGCGCTGTCCAGCGTCTTTGTCCTTGGCAACGCCTTGCGGCTGAAATTCTTCAAAGCACCGCAGGAATAAGTGCTGCAACCACCCCTGAACCGTCGAAAAGGAAACCGGCGATGACTATCGGACAGGCGGCCAAGGCGTCGGGCGTATCGGCCAAGATGATCCGCTATTACGAGCGAACCGGCCTGATCCGGCCAGCGGACCGCCAGGCTTCCGGCTATCGGGATTATTCCGCCGCCGATGTGCACAATCTGCGTTTCATCCGCCGCGCCCGGGATCTGGGCTTCGCCGTCGCCGAGATCGGCGAGTTGCTTAATCTGTGGCGTGACCATGCCCGGCACAGCAGCGAGGTCAAAAAACTGGCGTTGAACCAGATCGACGCGCTTGAGCGGAAAATCCTAGCGTTACAGGAAATGGCGCGAACCCTGCGCACCCTGGCCGATTGCTGCCATGGCGACGACCGCCCGGACTGCCCCATCATCCGGAATCTGGAAACCGGCCTCGCCGGCGAAACCGTCGCCATTCAGCCCCGAATCGGCGCAGTTGAAAAACACACTCGCTGAGAGTGAAGACGTGGCGTATCGATACGCAACATCCGATGATGAGCGATTGTCCCCTTCAAGGTTTGAACCATGCCCCCCTGCCGCTCCACCCTGTCACGCCTTGCGATGGGACTCGCTCTTGCTTTGTCCTTCACCGCCAGCGCCATAGCACAAAACGCTACGGACCAGCTTGCGGATAGGATCCACCGCATCGAGGATGACCTGCACGCCCGGATCGGCGTCGTCGTCAGCGATACCGGCTCGGACTGGGCATGGGCCTATCGCGCCGATGAACGCTTTCCCATGAACAGCACGGTCAAGGCCGTGATCTGCGCCGCCATCCTGGCGCGGGCGGATCGCGGCGGCCTGATGCTCGATGAGCGGTTACCCATCCGCCAAGATGATGTGCTGTCCTACGCCCCGGTGACGAAAACGCGGAGCGGAGCGGAGATGACGGTCGGGGAGCTGTGCGACGCGGCGCTGGATATGAGCGACAATACCGCAGCAAACCTGCTGATCCGCCGCTTGGGCGGCCCGCAAGAGGTGACCGCCTTTCTGCGCGGGATCGGTGATGATGTCTCCCGCGCCGACCGGTTCGAGCCGGAACTGAACATTTCTACCCCCAATGACCCGCGCGATACGACGACACCGGCAGCGATGGTCCGGGACTGGCGGGTCTTGTTGCTCGGCGACGCATTGACACCCTCGTCCCGCCGGCAGCTCGCGGCATGGATGAGCCGTGGCGGTGTCACCAACGCTCTCTTGCGCGCCCATGCCCCCGAAAACTGGCAAATCGCCGACAAATCGGGCGCAGGGGAGCGGACGCGCAACATCATGGCGATGGTGACGCCCCCAGGCCGCGCGCCCTGGATCGTGGCGATCTATCTTTCGGATGCGGACACGGATTTCGCCACCCGCGACAAAGCGGTGAACGAGATCGGCGCGGCGGTGATGGGGGTGTTGAAAAGCCGATGAGGCGAAATCGATTCAGAGCGCAGGAACGCGCCGCTTCCGAAACCGGCCCCCGAACAGCCGTTCAAAATTGATGTTGTCCATCGCGCCCTGGCCGGAAACATCGAGGTCAAGGAATGATGAGGCGACGCCCATCAAGTTACCTTTTAACTTCTGTTCTTCTTGTCACCCTCAAGTTGAAGGACGGGAACACAAATGTCCTCGATAATCTTTATCTGCTCGGCGATAAGCTTGTTCATTTTGTTTTTTTCAGGTGAGGGGTAGCCCTCGTAGAGGGCGCCGGATATTTCTTTTTGAATCTCTTCACCATACTTATCTTGGCCGCTGTGATGAGCATCGACAGACACCTTCACCATCCAAAACTGATGATTAAGGATCTCGATAGCCTGCTCCAACGCCTCACCGAACAGTGCCCTCGCCATCGGCTGACACTCTTGAAGGGTACGCCGACTATCCACCGTGGTGTTGAGACGATTATAATAAGCCTGGGTAAACTGATGTCTCCGCCGTTCATCCTCTCCGCCGGTAATTTTGTTCCATTCGCCGCTCGCCTTAAGGCTTTCTTCCGCAGCGGCAATTTCATGCGGGAACATCATGGGATTGCGAACGATGCTTAGGCTCCGCCTAACTTTGTAGGTAGCCGTCAATATGCGTTCCGCCTGCTCGATGAGGCGCTCCGACAGCTTTTGTCGCCGCCAGCTATCGAACGTTCTCGAACCAATGATGGCGGCGGCCAGCATTGCGCCAGCGCCTAAAATGGTTCCTGCTCCTGACAGAACAGAACCAAACGCCGCCCAGTCATCATGTGTCCAACACATACGTCTAACCCCCATCTCTTATGTCGATGATGACATGTTCCTGCCTCTCCCACCGCGCTGCGGGGGTCGCCGACAATCCAGCCGCGCGGGAATCGTCTCGGGGTTCAGAAGCGGATTTTGGCACCCAGATAGAGCGTCTGGCCGGTCGAACCGGTGCGCCGTTCGACCCCATAGCCCAGCTTCACCGCCAGGGGGGCTTCCCGTCCGTCCTGGCGGTGGACGATATCCAGCGACAATCCTGCATAGACCCCGTCCCGGCCCTGGCCGACGCTGCGGGAGGTGAACCGTTCTTCCGACCCCAGGAAGCGGCTGTTGACGCTGTAATCCATATCCCCGAAATCATGCAGCCAGCTCAAGGCGGCGGCCGGAGTCAGCACATAGCCGTCCGTGCGCACGATATCCTGGGCCAGGGCCACGCCCAGGGCCGAGTTCCACTGCCCGGCCGTCTTGCCCTCGACCGCCAGCGCGGCGACGCCGTCCTCCTGAAGGCCGCTCTGATCCAGCCAGCTATAGCTCATCGAACCATAGGGGCTAAGGCGCAGGCCGTCGCGTCCGGACGGGTAATAATCCAGCGCGGCTTCCAGCCCGCCGCTCCAGATCGTCTGGTCATAGGACCCGCCGGTCCGCTGCGACAAGATGGTCCGCTTGGCCTTGTTGTCGAAATGGCTATAGGCAGCATTGCCGGTCAGGCGCAAATCGGTCGTAGGGGTCAGCGGGCGCGTATGACGCCCGATCAGCCCGGCATGCAGCCCTTGCGTCTCGATCGCGGCGTCGATTCCGTCGTAATCGGTATTGCCGGTGTCCCAGGCGGCATAACCGGCCAGGGTGAATCTGGGCGACAAATCGGTGGCGACCCCCATCATCACGCCGCTGGTATTGGTGTCGAAACCGTAATAGCCGCCTCGGTTATCCTGGCTGTAGCGGCTGTAGAGATAACCGCCGAACAGCCGGGACGTCGCCCCGCCGCGCCCCGGACCGGTTCCAGCGGCAGGAGAAACCCCCAAAGCGCCGGCCCCGCCGCCAATGTCCGCGCCCTGTTCCAGATCATGGGTCATCGCCGCATTCAGAACCCCCTGGCCAAACGCCTTGTCCGGCGTCAGGCCAAGGGCGGCGGCGCTGGCGTTTGTCATGCCGGCGCTGGAAAAGGCCTGGCTGATGGCGCGATCATGGAGGCTCCGGTGCAGAGTCATACCCGCCATGGCCTGGGCCGCATAAGGTTCGGCCGACAACCGGTCGGCCTCAAGCCCCAGCGCCGCAAGCTGCGAGGAAGACAGACCGCTCGACGTCCCATAATCCGCAAAGGACGAGAACGCCCGGTTGGCGTTGGCCCCGCCTTGGCTGAATCCGGACAGCCAGGCCGTGGCGTAATCGGCGCTGTGAGACACCCGATACGCCCCGCCCAGGGTTGAAAGCGACGGCGCGAATTGCGTGACCGCGCCGGCGTCCAGCAGCGCCATGGTTTGAAAAGATGTAGGGATCAAAAGGATATTGCTGGCATCGACATCGACACTGCCGCCAAAGGCGATCAGTGCGGACCCGGAATAATTCGTCACCGACACCAAACTGCCCGTCATCGTCAGTGTGGAAGAGGCCGCCGCCGCCCTCATCGCCACCACGCCCGACAGCGCGCTGTTTTCGATCATGACCGAGGCGCGCGCGCCGGGATCGGCGTAGAGCGAGGCCAGACCGCCCGAGACCACACTGCCGGATGAAAGCGTAAGCGTGTTGGCTGCCCCGGGCGAAAAATGCACGCCATAGCCGGTCGAAACGACCGTGCCCCCATTGCCAAGCCGCGCCGTGCCGCCGTTGAGATCGATGCCGACGGCCAGAACGCCCGGCGCGAGATCGGGAGAAGAGATATAGGCATCCGCGACCGTGTTTCCGTTCCAGGCATGGGCGGCGGTGGCGCTGACCTTTCCCCCGTCGATGACCAGTTCCGCGCCGGATTGGGCTTTGGCCCCATAGATCGCCAACGCGTAAGGGTCTGTCTCGGTCGTGAAATCCGATTGCATGGCGTAGCCGTAACTGACCGCCGCGACCGTGGCCCCGGGCGCGATCGTCACCCCGGTCCCGCTGCCCGTGGCCCGGATGGCGGCACCCCGGGCTCCTTCGCTCTGAATCCCGGCCATGTTGCCGAAAAAGCCGCCATTAGCGCTGTTCACCGTCACCTGCGCCCCGCCGGAAACGAACAGCGCGGTTCCATCGATTCCTTTGCTGAACACTTGGCTGGTGGAAGCCAGCGTCAGATCGGCAGCCGTGCGCAAAGCGACGGCGTTACGGCCATAGGCAGCGATCTCGCCCGCCAGCGTGGAAGCGCCCATATCGGCGCCAGAAGCGATATCGAGCAGAACGAAGGCATCGGTCCCGGACTGGATGCCGCCATACCCTTCGATGCGGACATAAGCCGGCAGGTTCACCGTCTGGCCGCTGCCCACCGACAGGGCGACTTCCTCGCCGCTATCCGAGGCCGTCCGGGCGCTGTAATAGCTGTAGGTAGGGTCCAGCGTGACCCTGAGCGGCATGTTGGGATTGGTTGTCAGGTCCAGATAGGCGATAAAGCCGGGCGTCTGCGGATTGGTGAAGGTCAATGCGCCGCTATAGGCGCTCTGGGTCACATAGCCGCCGGTGGAACCGTGGCTGTAGCCGCCCAAGCCATCCGAACTCCCATTCGCGCGGGCATTGCGATAGAGATGCTCGACGGTGGAGACGAACAGGGCCTCCGACGGGGTGCCGGTGTAGAAGCCGCCGCTATCGATGGTCGATAGCGAATTGGCATAGACCGCAAACCCCAGATCCAGCCCCGCGCTGCTGGACAGCCAGCCGGAAAAGGAACTGGCCCCGGCGATGCTGCCGCCATGTCCGGTCGAGGTCACATCCGCCGCGAAATCGCCCAGCCCCATCGAGCCCAGCATGGTTTTCCAATCGAGAGTCATCAATCCCAGACCATAGGAAATGGGCATGCCGCTCATGGTGATGGTGTGCTGATTGTCCGAATCGGTACGAGCCCGGAACAAAGCGTCGGACAGATAACTACCGTCGTTGGTGATTTCGATCCTTAAGAATTTCAGCAGACTAGCCATGGTCGTGACCATGGCTCCGGACGTCCAGGGGATGGTCGGGTCGAGATTGGCGACCTTGACCCCGGTTTCCGTACCGATATTGCCGGTACTGCCCGCGACCATTTGCAGATAGGTCTGGGACAGTCCGAGATCCCCCGTCATCTTCGCGATTAAAGAATCAAAGGTCTCGCCGGTCACGGCCTCGGCCATCAGCGCCAGAACGACGGCGTTGGTGTTGGAATAGAAATAGCGGAACCCCGGAGGCGGATTGCCGGGAAAGGATTGCCCCGCCAAATCCACCAGGCTCTGATGCGACGATGGTGAATTGAACCCTGCCACCGCGCCGTAATTCGCAGCTTTCCACAGATCCCACAGGGTCTGGTTCTGCCCCGCCGGCGTACCGGCCATGAAGTTGGGCAGGGCGGTCCCCATGCTGAGAAAATCGCGCAGCGTGTAGGACCGGGCCTCTACCGGCAGGGATGCGATCAGCGCGGTCAGCTTGGCGGAATCGGACAGGCTCGCTTTGGCGGCGACGTCGCTCAGCTT
>Ga0265295_1006631_pt1 | contig 13891 bp, 8 predicted proteins | sample Munlansysbiofilm_FD_192503 | JGI IMG/M metagenome (GOLD analysis project Ga0265295, IMG submission 192503) | Leachate microbial communities from a municipal landfill in Southern Ontario, Canada - Methane capture system biofilm | ecosystem: Engineered > Solid waste > Landfill > Unclassified ... | reverse complement strand
AAAAGAGATATTATGATGAATAATTGCTGTATGTAGAAATTCATTTAGAATATGATTATTTTCAACTGCATCGCTTTTAAGGAAGTTTCTTCTTGCAGGAACATTAAAAAAGAGATTTTTAACCATTATGGAACATCCTTTGTCGCAGGCAATCTTTTCCATGTTTTTTATATCACCACCCTCTAATTCAATCTTTGTACCTAATATATCATCCTCTTGTTTTGTTCTTAATTCAATATGAGATATTGAAGAAATAGAGGCTAAAGCTTCACCTCTAAATCCCATTGTTTTTAATTCATATAAATCGTTTGAAGTTTTAATTTTGGAAGTAGCATGGGCAAGAAAACATTTTTGAGAATCATTCTCATTCATCCCAACACCATTATCAATAACCTGAATTAGTGTTCTTCCCCCGTCTTTAATAATTAATTCTATATTTTTTGCTCCAGCATCAATGGAGTTTTCGATAAGTTCTTTTACAACTGAAGCAGGACGATTAACAACCTCTCCAGCTGCAATTTGATTAGCAATATTAGTTGGAAGAATTTCAATAATACCTGACATCTACTTCCATTTTTCAATAAAGGTTAGTAATAGATATACAAGAATCATTGCAATAGATGTATAGAGAATGATTTTTGATGCAGGGATAGGGAGTTTCATTTTTTCATCTTTTTTTTCTTGCATTGCATTTCTGAAATTTATCCTTCTACTATAAGACTCTCCTTCAATTTGACCATATTTCTTTTTCAAATTTTCTAATTCCTCCTTCTTTGGGTCATAGAACCTTGGCTTATATTCAAATTGCCTTGGTTTTCTTATGTTAAAGAATGCCATATTTCCTCCTTTTTAATATTTGTATATCTCAAATTTCTATGCAAAAATACTGTTTTTTTGCATGAAACCCTAAATTCTCCCAGTTTTTCCGTATTTTTGCAAGCTTATTTTTAGGTATACCCATATATAAAAATATTAATTTGAAGATTATTATGACAAGTAATGAAATCCGTAAAGCATTTTTAAAATTCTTTGAGTCTAAACAACATCAGATTTATCCTTCTGCACCAATGGTTATTAAAAATGACCCAAGCTTAATGTTTACTAATGCAGGAATGAATCAGTTTAAGGATATTTTTTTAGGAAACTCTCCTAAGAAATATCTTAGAATTGCCGATACTCAGAAATGTTTAAGGGTCTCAGGCAAACATAACGATTTGGAAGAGGTTGGGCATGATACCTATCATCATACCATGTTTGAAATGTTGGGTAATTGGTCTTTTGGAGATTATTTTAAGAAGGAAGCAATACTATGGGCATGGGAGTTTTTGACAGAGGAGATAAAACTAAATAAACAAGACTTATATGTAACAGTTTTTGGAGGGGATGAGAAGGATAATCAGCCAAAGGATATGGAGGCTTATGAAATTTGGAGTAGTATTATAGGTAAGGATAGGATAATTGACGGCTCGAAAAAGGATAATTTTTGGGAAATGGGAGAACAGGGCCCTTGTGGACCTTGTTCTGAAATACATGTTGATTTACGTTCTGAAAATGAGAAGAAAGAAGTTGAGGGGAGAGATTTAGTTAATAGGGATCACCCTCAGGTTGTAGAGATATGGAATTTGGTATTTATCCAGTTTAATCGCCTTGCAAATGGTGAATTACAACCTTTACCAGAAAAGCATGTAGATACAGGAATGGGATTTGAACGTCTTTGTATGGCAGTTCAGAAAAAAACATCTAATTACGATACAGATATATTTCAAAACTCTATACAATATCTTGCGAATAAATCTAATTCAGTATACGGAGAAGATAAAAAGAAGGATATAGCAATGAGGGTATGCTCTGACCATATTAGAGCAGTTGCATTTTCAATTGCCGATGGACAATTACCTTCAAATGCAAAAGCAGGATATGTAATTAGAAGAATACTAAGAAGGGCTATTCGTTATGGTTACACATTCTTAGGTTTTAAAGAGCCTTTTATGTATGAGTTGGTAGATGTCCTAGTTAAGAAAATGGGAGAACAATTCACAGAACTTGTAAAATATCAAACACTAATAACTAAGGTAATTAAGGAAGAAGAAATATCATTCTTGAAAACTCTTACTTCAGGAATACATAAGTTTGAGAAATATACAGAATCAAATAATAAGCAAATAGACGGAGATTTTGCTTTCGAGTTATATGATACCTATGGATTTCCTATCGACTTAACAATACTTATGGCAAAGGAAAAGGATTTCGAGGTTGATATGCAAGGATTCCAAGCTAATTTAGAAGTTCAAAAACAAAGGTCAAGGAATGCAGCAAATACAGATACAGAGGATTGGGTTGAAATTAGAGAAAATCAAAATACAGTTTTCCTTGGATACGACTTAGACTCTTGTGAAGTCGAAATAATTCGTTACAGGAAAATTAAACAAAAGGAAAAAACATTTTATCAATTAATCTTCAATCAAACTCCTTTCTATGCAGAACTTGGAGGACAGATAGGGGATTCAGGTTATATTGAGGGTGAGAATAAAGAAAGAATTAAAATAATTAATACTAAGACCGAAAATGGCTTGGCAGTGCATTTAGTAGAGAAACTACCTGAGGATATTACTCAAAGCTTTATTGCAAATGTGGATATTCAAAGAAGAAGAGCAATAGAGGCAAACCATTCTTCAACACATTTGCTTCATTATGCATTAAAACAAGTTCTTGGGAACCATGTTGAACAAAAGGGTTCTCTTGTAGAAGCAGAAAGACTAAGGTTTGACTTTTCTCATTTCTCAAAACTTAGCGATGAGGAATTGCTTAAGGTGGAATCTTTAGTTAATTCCCTGATTAGAGAGAATTATTCAAATAATGAAATGAGGGATATGCCAATTGATAAGGCAAAGGAAATGGGAGCAGAGGCATTATTTGGAGAAAAGTATTCAGATAGTGTGAGAGTAATTCAGTTTGGTTCTTCGATTGAGCTTTGTGGAGGAACACATGTAAAGGCGTTAGGAAATATTGGAATGTTTAAGATAGTATCCGAAACAGCTATTGCTGCAGGGATTAGAAGAATTGAAGCAATTAGTGGAAAAGCACTTGAGGATTATCTTTACAGTCTTATTTCAACTATCGAAGAGGCTAAAACCTTATTGCAACAAAATAATCTAAAGCTTGGAATTGAAAAGATGATTTCTGAAAACAATAAATTAAAATCAGAAATCGAAGAATATAAGAATGAGAAGATAGATATATTATTCAATGAGCTTAAGACAAAGGTTGAAGTAATTGATTCAATCAATTATATTGAATTAAACACAAATATTAAGCCAGAGGTCGTAAAGGATTTGGCATTCAGGTTTAAGGATTATTTCAAAAATAATAATTTTGTTTTTATCTCAGCAACAAACTATCAAGACAAGCCTAACCTAAGTATAATGATAAGTCAGGACTTAGTAAATAAAGGCTTAAATGCTGGAGCTATTATAAGAGAAGCTTCAAAACTAATTCAAGGTAAAGGTGGAGGACAAGCTTTTTTCGCAAGTGCTGGAGGGAAAGATATAAATGGAATAGAAAAAGCTATTTTCAAAGGAAAAGAATTGATATTTAATAAATAAAGAATGCAAAACAACATTAGAAACATCGCAATTATTGCACACGTTGACCACGGGAAAACGACATTAGTAGACAGGATGCTCCACCAAGCAAAACTTTTCCGTGACAACCAAGAAACAAAGGATTTAATTTTAGATAACAACGATTTAGAAAGAGAGAGGGGAATTACAATATTGTCCAAAAACGTATCAATTCGTTATAAGGACTTTAAGATTAATATTATTGACACTCCTGGTCACAGCGACTTTGGAGGAGAGGTTGAGAGAGTTTTGAATATGGCTGACGGAGTTCTATTGGTAGTAGATGCCTTTGAAGGACCAATGCCTCAAACAAGATTTGTATTACAAAAGGCTATTGAGTTAAATCTTAAACCTATTGTAGTTGTAAATAAAGTTGATAAACCAAATTGTAACCCAGAAGAAACTCAGGAAAAAGTATTTGACCTTATGTTTAACCTTGGAGCTACACAAGACCAGTTAGACTTCCCAACAGTTTATGGTTCATCTAAAAACGGATGGATGAGTAATGATTGGAATAATCAAACAGAGGATATATCTTATTTATTAGACCAAATTATCGAACATATTCCAGCTGCTGAAGTTAAGGAAGGAAATACTCAACTTATGATTTCTTCTTTAGATTATTCTTCTTATGTTGGTCGTATTGCTGTGGGAAGACTTCATCGTGGAACTCTTCAAGCAGGTATGAATGTTATGCTTTGTAAGGCTAATGGACAAAATGTAAAGGCAAATATTAAGGAGCTTTATACATTTGAAGGTCTTGCTAAGGAAAAGACCAAGGAAATAGTATATCCAGGAGAAATTTGTGCTGTTTTAGGAATGGAAAATTTCGATATTGGAGACTCAATATGTGATTTTGAAAATCCAGAACCACTTGTTCCAATAAAGGTTGATGAACCTACAATGAGTATGTTATTTACTATCAATAACTCACCATTCTTTGGTAAGGAAGGTAAGTTTGTAACTTCTCGCCATTTAAGAGATCGTCTTTATGCTGAGCTTGAGAAAAATCTTGCTCTAAGAATTGAAGAGACCGCTTCTCCTGATGCTTTAATAGTTTATGGTCGTGGTATCCTTCACCTTTCTATTCTTATTGAGACAATGCGTCGTGAGGGTTATGAATTACAATTGGGTCAACCTAAGGTAATCGTAAAAGAAATTGACGGAAAGAAATGTGAGCCAGTTGAACAACTTACAATCTTAGTTCCTGATCAATTTGCAGGAAAGATTATTGAGCTTGTTACTATGCGTAAGGGTGAAATTGATACAATAGAGCAAAGAGGAGATAGATCTCAGCTTGAGTTCACAATTCCTTCTCGTGGTATTATTGGTTTAAGAAATAATTTATTGACAGTATCTGAAGGAGAGGCTATTATTGCTCACCGTCTTAAGGGATTTGAACCATGGAAGGGTGAAATTGGTGGTAGAAGAATGGGTTCTTTAATTGCTAAGGAAACAGGTACTGCAATTGAATACTCAATCAATAAACTTCAAGATAGAGGTCGTTTCTTTGTTGAACCAGGTGAAGATGTTTATACAGGTATGGTTGTTGGAGAGAATATTCGTCCAGACGATATCGTTTGTAATATTACTATCACAAAAAAGCTTACTAATATGAGAGCTTCTGGTTCTGACGATAAATCTTCTATTGCTCCAGCAATAAAATTCTCTTTAGAGGAAGCTATGGAATATATTGGAGAAGATGAATACTTAGAAGTAACTCCACAAAGTCTTCGTATTAGAAAGATTTTTCTAAACGAGACAGATCGTAAACGTATGGGTAAGGCATAATCCGTTGGATTAAATCAAACTTTTAACAATAAAATTATCAATGTTTGCCTGTGTTTTTGCAGAAAAAAGATATTAATTTACAGATAGCATGTCAAGTATATCATGTCTCTAAAAATAAGGTCAAGATAAATCAAAATAGATCTAAGAGATAGAAAACTAACTCTAAGATCTATTTTCCTATATCTAAGATCCATTTTCCTATATCTAAGAGTTAGTTCTCTTAACACAAAGGTTAATTAAGAATATGTTAAACCCTCTAAAATACAAGCCTATATCCACCCCCAAAAAGGACTAAGTCCTTTACCCCTAAGGACTAAGTCCTCCACCCTAAAGGACTAAGTCCTCCGACCCCAAGGACTAAGTCCTTTTTTGAGGTAATTTATAATTGCCCATTTCCGTTATAATTACTAACTTTTCTATCCAGTATTAACCCCAGTACCCAAAGGACAGCCTCGATTTTTATCAAAGAAAATACTTAAAATAATCAAGCAAAAACAAGATAAATAATAATTAAAAACAAAAAAGGAATTAGTGGGAAGGTTATTATTGGGGAGTGATAATTGCTAAATTCTATTTTTTCGGCGTATCTTTTTTAATATGCCTGGGAATGCTTTTTTGATTAGTACTCTTGACAAAAATCTTTATCTTTGCATACTATTTATAATTCAAATTATTCTGTTTTTATTATGGGACTGCTTAGACATGCTTGTTTATTTATTATTATTACTTTTTGTTTCGCTAATTCGTTAAATTCTCAAGATTTAATTGAGAAAAGAGAAGGTCGGGAGAGGTTTGTTAGACATACTATAAGTCAAATGAGTCTTAGGGATATGATTGGTCAGCTAATAATTATTGGGGTTGATTCTAAGATGGATTTTTTCAATAAAACCAATAAGACTATCGATAGTTTAAAGGTTGGTGGGGTTTGCTTTTTTAGAGGTGATGACAGAACAATGATAGAGATGAGTAGGGGGTTTTCTACAACTTCCAAACTTCCTTTATTTATTGCAATTGATGCAGAATGGGGTTTGGGGATGAGGCTTAATAATGGTTATTCTTTTCCACGTCAAATTGCTCTTGGAGCTTCAATGGACAATGAAACTCTTTACGAAATGGGGAAGAATCTTGCACTTCAGGCAAGAGAGATGGGAATAAATATCAATTTTGCTCCAACAATTGATATAAATACAAATCCTTTAAATCCAGTAATTGGAGTAAGGAGTTTTGGACAAGACAAGGAAAAGGTTGCTAAAAAAGGATGGCAATATACTAAGGGGATGCAGGATTATGGTCTATTGCCAACAATAAAACATTTCCCAGGTCATGGAGATACAGAACATGATTCTCATTTACAATTACCAAAAATCAAATTATCCAAAAAAGAAATTGATACCCTACATGCATATCCTTTTAAATATTGTATAGATAATGGTGCTTGGGCTGTAATGGTTGGGCATTTGAATATTCCTTCCTTAACCGATAATAAGAATATTCCTTCATCTTTGAGTAAGGAAGTTATTAAGGATTATTTAATCGATGAGCTTGGTTTTAAAGGTTTAGTAATTACCGATGCTTTGAATATGAAAGGGATTACTAATGAGTATAAGGACGGGAGAGCAGAGGTTATGGCATTAAAGGCTGGAGTGGATATACTTTTAATGCCTGAGAATTCATATAAGGCAGTTGAAGCAATACTTAAAGCAATCGATGATGGAGAATTGAGCAAGAGCTTGATTGAAAAGAAATGCAAGAAGATATTAAGATGGAAATATGATTTAGGCTTATTTGAAAAAGAAAATACTAATTACTCCACTCCAAGCAATAAAACTATTGAAAATGCTAATGAGATTACAGATAAGTTAAGCCAAAGTCTTATTACATTCTTAGGTAATAGGCCTGAGGCATTACCACTTAATGCAGAGGATAAAAGTAAAGTGGTATTGATAGAATTAGGGAATAAGAAGAGTGATTCACTATTAAATCTTTTTCAAGAGTATAGGGATGTGGAGTATTATTATTTGGATGATAAAACTAAGGATGATAGTTTATATTCTTTATTTCCAATTATTGATAATTCAAAAAATCTTATAATAAGTGTTTCAACAAGTATTAATTCTTCTCCAAAAACAAATTATGGATTAACGAAGACAATATTATCAAGAATTGATACTCTTCAAAAGAGACATAATAATACTCTTTTGATGATGTTTACCAATCCTTATTCGCTTATAAGTATTGATACTTTTTCCAATCTTTCGGGAGTATTGATGTGTTATGAGAATAACTATTTTATAGAAAGACAAGCTGTTCAAGCAATATTTGGAGATAAGGAGATAAAAGGCATTCTTCCTGTAGGAGTAAGTGAAAACTATAAATTAGGAGCAGGAATTATTAAGGAAAATCAGGAAAGCGGATATGAAAAGCTTGCAGAAAATTCCATGGATATACTTTCTTTTATTAAGATAGATTCAATTGCTAATAATGGAATAAGGCAGGGTGCTTATCCAGGATGTCAAATAGTTGTGATAAAGTCAGGTGAGATTGTATATAAGAGAAACTATGGATATTTGACCTATGACAGTATTTCAAAAGTAAATGATTCTACTATTTACGACCTTGCCTCTCTAACCAAGGTAATAGGCACAACCCTTGCAGTAATGAAATTATATGAGGAAGGTAAGATAGATTTGAATGAGAAAATATCACATTATTTACCAATTCTAAAGAGAACAAATAAGAAGAAAATCACTATTAAGCAGGCTTTATCTCATTGTGCAGGTCTTAAGGCATGGAGTCCTTTTTATAAGGATTATATTGGCAAAGAGATAATTAATCCAAGAGATAAGAAATATAAAGATGAGATTATAGAGAAGATAATTAAAACAGATTTGAACAAAAATCATAATTATCTTTATTCCGATTTTGGTTTTATACTTTTAGCAAGGATGGTTGAGGAAATTACTAATATGGACTTGGATGAGTATTTAGATAAGAATTTCTATAAACCAATGGGTTTAAAGAATCTTGCATATAATCCTATTTATAAATTTGATATTAAAAGAATAGCTCCAACTGAGAATGATACTTATTATAGAAATAGGTTAATTCAGGGTAGCGTTCATGACCAAACAGCAGATCTTATGGGAGGAGTTGCTGGTCATGCAGGTTTGTTTGGAAACGCAATAGATGTAGCATCGGTTTTGGAGATGTTATTAAATAATGGAGAGTATAAGGGAGTAAATTATTTAGAGAAATCAACTATCGAAGAATTTAATAAAAGACATTTTAAGAATAATCGTAGAGGTCTTGGTTTCGATAAGCCTTTGATTAAAGGGGTAAGTCCTTTTTGCGGCAAATATGCTTCTCAAGAGAGTTATGGTCATAGTGGTTTTACTGGGACCTATTTCTGGAGCGACCCCGATAAGGAGATTTCTTTTGTTTTCCTAAGCAATAGGGTTTATCCAAATGCTAATAATGGTTTATTAAGTAAATTCAATATAAGGACTGATATAAATGATTTGATTTACGAAAGTCTTAATCAAGGAGAAGAAACAAAAAGAGAGGATGAAAAATAGAGATAAGATATTGGAATATGCAATTCTTTATAATAGGAAGGAGTTCATAGAAAATGACCCTATAAAATTCCCTTATAGATATAAAGATAAAAGAGATATTGAAATATCTGGCTTTGTTTCAAGTTGGATAGCTTATGGTAATAGGATAAATATTCTAAAGACTCTTGAGAGAATACATTTAGAATTTAATACTTCTCCTTTGGAATATATTCAAAGCAGAGGATTTGAAAAATACAAGGACTCTAAAGAGAATCTATATCGTTTCTATACCTATAACGATTATTATTTGCTTTGTCAAAGGTTTTATGATATATATATTACTGAGAAAAATCAAAGCTTAGAAGAAAAAGTTATAAGCGTAAGAGAAAAACAAGAAGAGTCATTGAGCTTAGAGAAGAATATTGATAATAAAAGTATTAAACGACTTGGATTAATATCTTCTTTAATAGAGATTTTTTCAGGTATTAAAGGTGTTCCTATTAATAATGCTTCTTCTTGTAAAAGATTAGCAATGTTTTTGCGTTGGATGGTTCGTAGGGATGGAATAGTCGATTTGGGGATATGGGATAAGGTTTCTCCAAGAGATTTAATCCTTCCCTTAGATACACATTCTTATAGGATGTCTTTGGAATTAGGTTTAACTAATAGGAAAACCAATGATATGAAAACAGCTTTGGAAATCACAGGAGTCTTAGAAGAAGCCTTTCCAGAAGATCCTGCTTTGGGGGATTTTTCTCTTTTTGGGTATGGAGTAAATAATAAATAGAATTGATTGAGAGAAAAGAAAATGAAAAAATTCAATTTAGATAATAGAATAAAATACCTGATTAATTCATATTTGATTACCTTATTGGTTTTTACTTTGTTTCGTTTAGTTTTGGTAGTGCTGAATCTAGGAAAGATTAATGAAATAATATCAATCGAAAAAGGAATATCACTTATTTTAAAATCTTTTGTTTTTGGTTTTAGGTTCGATAGCCTTGTTATTTGCTTTTCTCTATCTGTTTTTATTATGCTCTTTTTAATAGCATACTTTTCAAATATCAAATCAAAACTCTTTTATAAGATAAACCATTACTTGATAATTATTCTTTTCTCTATCTTATTCTCAATTTCTTCAATAGATATTCCTTATTTTCAGTATTTCTTTTCTCGTTTTACTCTAAGAGGTTTTCTTTGGATTGATTCCTTTGATTTTGTTATTAAAATGATATTCCAAGAATGGACTTTTATTATTTACTTTATTTTATTTATCCTTGTTATTATTGGTTTTGTTTGGCTAATGAATAGGAATTATAAATCCAATTTACTTAACCATAAAACTCCAAATAAAATAAGTGTTTTAAATATATTCTCTTTTCTAATTATAATTGGGCTTTGTTTTTTCGGTATGAGGGGAAGGTTGGAAATTAAATCTCCTCTAAGAATAGGTACTGCATATTTTTCAAACTACCCTTTACTAAATAATATTGGACTTAATCCTAACTTCACATTAGCTAAGAGTATAGAGGAGGCTAATGAGCTTAAAAAGAAAGGGCTTAGTTTAATTGATAATAATACAGCTAAGCTATTTGTGGAAGATGAGTTTAAGAGTTTTCTGAATAAGGATATAGTATTTAAGAGCTCAAAGAAATTGAATGTGGTTTTGGTAATTATGGAGTCGATGAGTGCTGAGTATATGGGTTATTTTACTGGGAAATCAAGCCTAACTCCTAATTTAGATAAGATTGCCAAAAAGTCTATCTCTTTTACTAATACATATACAGCAGGTATACATACCTATAATGGAGTTTATTCCACCTTGTTTTCTTTGCCAGCACTATTAGATATTCATTCCATGAAAACAACTCAAATACCAGAGTTAAATGGCTTACCAAATATATTAAAATCCAATGGTTATAATACTCTTTATTTTACAACACATGACGACCAGTTTGATAATATTGGGGGTTTTCTTAAAGCTAATTCAGTAGATAGAATTATATCAGTAAAAGATTATCCAAAATCTCAAATTAAAAGTACCTTGGGAGTATCTGACCATATAATGTTCGATAAAGCCATTCAGACAATTAATTCAATGGATAAGACAAAACCCTTCTTTGCAAGTTTACTTACTTCAAGTTTTCATAACCCTTATGTATATCCAGAGAATATTGATTTAAAAACAAAAAGCAAGGATATTAAATATAAGATGTTGGAGTATTCAGATTGGGCAATTGGTAGGTTTATTGAGAAAGCAAAGGAATATCCATGGTTTGGAAACACTGTATTTGTTTTTATTGCAGACCATGGAGCATATATAGGGAATAACCCTTATCCAATACCACTTGCGTATCATCATACACCATTTTTGATTTATAGTCCAAGTAATTTTTCTTCAAAAGAAATAGATAATCCTTGTTTACAAATAGATTTATCACCAACAATATTATCACTTTTAAATCTAAATTATACCCATAATAATCTTGGAGTAGATATAATAAATAATACAAGAAGATATGCATACTTTTCATCTGACGACAGGATAGGAGTATTGGATGATAAGTACCTATATATATGGGATAAGAACTCAAATGAATATCTTTATTTATATAAGAAAAAAGATACTAAAAACTATATAAAAGAGGAAAGAGAAAAAGCAAATGAAATGAAGAAATACGCTTTCTCTATGATTCAATACACTTATGATAATTTCCACCTTAAAAAATAGAGGATATAAAAAAAGAGGCCAATGAAATAAATCCAATAGCCTCTTTTCTTTTGAATGATTTGTTGAAAAAATTAGTTTACTACAGTAACACCTTCTTTTTTCTTGAATGTTTGAGTTGAATTTGTTTCAACTTTCTTTTCATCTGTAGCTCTGTTTTCGTTAGCCTTAGGTATGTAAACAGGAGTTTTCTTTGTTGTCTCTGCTTTCTTTGCAGTTGTAGTAGAAGCTTTCTTTTCTTCTTTTACTTCTTTTACTTCTTGTGCCACTGTTTCAGCCACAGTTTCAGTTACAGTTTCTACTGGAACTTCTTCAGTAATTGTTTCTGTTGGAGTTTCTGTTTTTCCACCGCAAGCAGCCATTAAAGCAACTACAGCAACACCTAATAATAAATGTTTAATTTTCATTTTTCTCTTCGTTTTAATTAATAATTATAATGGTTTTACAATCTGCAATATTAATGATTTTTTCTATCATACAGTACAAAACTTGAAAAATATTTAATAATGTATTGTTAATTAGTTTGTTGTATGTGTATGATTTTATATTTTTTTCAATATATTAGCAGCTTCCAATAAGGTTTCATCAGTTTTTGCAAAACAAATCCTCAAAGTTTTATTATCTACTTCATTAGAATAGAATGGAGAAACTGGAACAGTTGCAACCTTACATTCCTTCGTTAGTCGAACTGCAAAATCCATTTCGCTATCGGAGCTAATTTGAGAGTAGTCCAATAGCATAAAATAAGTACCTTTACAATCCAATACTTTAAATCTTGAACCTTCAAGAGCTTTAGTCATAAAATCTCTTTTCTCCTGATAGAATTTGCCAAGGCTTAGATAGTTCTCTTTGTTTTTCAAATATTCTGCAAAAGCCCATTGCATAGGAGTGTTGCATGTGAAAACGGAAAACTGATGAAGTTTTCTATATTCATCCATTAGTGATTTTGGTGAAGCTACATAACCCATCTTCCAGCCGGTTGTATGAAATGTTTTCCCAAAAGATGCTACAACAAAACTCCTTTCAATAAGTTCTGGATAATATAGGATGCTTTCATGGCGAATATTATCAAAAATCAAATGCTCATATACCTCGTCGCTTATAATAATAATATTGGTATCCTTAGTTAAGCGAATTAGCTCTTTCATATCCTTTTCTCCAAGAACAGTCCCAGTAGGGTTGTGAGGAGTATTGATAATTATCATCCTTGTATTTGGATTAATTGTTTTTTCAACTTCTGTCCAATCGATATGATATGTAGGAGCAACAAGATTAATAGGTTTAACTACTCCACCACATAATTCAACACTCGGAAGATATGAATCATAAGCAGGCTCAAAGATTATTACTTCGTCATTTGGTTTGATGAAAGAAGTAATTATCATACTTAGCCCATGGGTAGCCCCAGGAGTAATTGTAATTTCTGCCTGTGGGTTATAACTATGTCCGTAAGTGTCTTCAAGTTTTTCTGAAATAGCTTCTCTAAGTGGAAGTATCCCTGGCATTGGAGCGTATTGATTATTCCCATTAAGCATATTCTTATTTACAAGCGAAATAAGCTCTTGCGATATAGGGAAATTTGGGAAACCTTGCGAGAGGTTGATTGCTCCATGCTCATTTGCAAGACCAGTCATTACTGCAAATATTGATGTTTTTGTATTTGGTAGTTTTGATTCTATTCTCATATTATTTGTTTTATAATTATTGACCTTGAATTCGTATTGATTCTTCGTGAATCTTTTCAAAAATCTCTTTAATAAATTCCTTATTAATGTTTTTCTCGTCTGCCAGTTCTAATCTAAGTCTAATCATTTCTTCCCAACGATTAATTTGAAGTATAGGAATGTTATTTACTTTCTTAATTTGGGCAAGTTCTATGGAAATTCTCATCCTTTTAGATATTATATCAATTAAATCCATATCTAATTTATCAATTTCTCCACGTAATGTATTTATGGATTCTAAGTTTGATATTGGATTTTGTGGGATTCTAATATTGTTTAATAATGTTTTTAACCCTTTTGGAGTGATTTGTTGGCTTTTGTCAGTAAGTGCAGAGTCAGGATTATTATGAACCTCAAGCATTAAACCATCGAAACCAATACTTACAGATGTTTTTGCAATATCACTAACCAAGGAGGATTTACCTGAAATATGGCTTGGGTCACAAATAATAGGGATTTGAGGCATTAGTCTTT
>Ga0265295_1006628_pt1 | contig 13892 bp, 11 predicted proteins | sample Munlansysbiofilm_FD_192503 | JGI IMG/M metagenome (GOLD analysis project Ga0265295, IMG submission 192503) | Leachate microbial communities from a municipal landfill in Southern Ontario, Canada - Methane capture system biofilm | ecosystem: Engineered > Solid waste > Landfill > Unclassified ... | reverse complement strand
ATAAACCGATGCCATATTGGGCAAATTGGGCGATGGCGGAATGGGCAATTGGTATCTCAAAGTGTGATTGTAGTTGAAAACCCGAACTACTTTTAAATTGCACTTTACACCATTTGCCAGCCATGACTCACCGTTTATCATACGTGCATATTCGCCAATCGTCATTCCGTGAGCGATGGGCACTGGGTGCATTCCTACAAAAGAAGAATAAGCCTTGTCGAGCACTGGACCATCAACAAAATATCCATTTGGATTGGGTCTATCTAACACAATGACCTCCACTCCATTCTCGGCAGCAGCTTCCATAATATAATGCATGGTGGAAATATACGTATAAAAACGAGCGCCCACATCTTGAATATCAAACAGTACAACATCCAAATTTTGCATATCTTCCACAGATGGTTTTTTGGTTTTACCATACAGTGAAATCAAAGGAAGTCCTGTTTTTTCATCTTTTATCGAACTGATATGCTTGCCCGCTTCTGCTTCTCCCCGAAAACCATGTTCGGGCGAAAAAACTTTTACCACATTTATTTTAAGTGCCAACAAAGTATCCACCAAATGTGAATTGCCAACCATGGACGTGTGATTGGCACAAACAGCGACTCGCTTGTCTTTGATGCTGGGCAAATATTGTCCAAACTGAGCAGCACCCACTTTAATATCTGCGGGATAAATATCGATGTTGGTTGCAATTTGTCCACATGCAGAAGAATTTATCACAAACAAGATCCCAATAAAAAAAAGTCTAATCATAGAAAAAAGTCTAAAAAAAAGGCAGTATAAAATATTTCATACTGCCTTTTAAAAAAAATTATTTTAAAATTCTCAAAAACTCAAGGGTTAAGTCCCATGTTTGCTGAACAGTCTTAATATCTATTTTTTCACCGGGTGCGTGAACACCTCTCAAAGTGGGGCCATAAGAAATCATATCCAGTTCGGGATATTTTTCGCTGAACAAACCGCACTCTAAACCTGCATGAATTGCAAGCACTTCGGGCTCTTTTTTAAATAGATTTACATAAGCATCTTTCAAAACATTAAGTACTTCCGATTTTGGATTTGGATTCCAACCTGGATAGCCGTCACCATGCTCTACTTCGGCACCAATCATTTCAAAAACAGTAGCAACCATCGCACAAGCATCATATTTTTTCGAATCTACAGAAGAGCGTTGGCTAGTTGTAATTTTTATGGCATCCTCTAAAACTTTTACGGACGCTAAATTGGTCGATGTTTCTACAAAATCTTTAATGTCTTGAGCCATTGCCAAAACTCCGTGCGGACAAGCGTACAATGACCAAATTAAATCATAGGTTGTCAATTGATCAATAACTTCATTTGGACAATCTATTTTTGTTGCAGAAACAACAACATTGGGATCGGTAATGCGATATTCGTTTTTCAAAATTGCATCAAATTCCTTGATAAATTCTAAAAACAAACTTTCGTCATCTTTCAAAAAAGTCACATCTGCGTAGCCTTCGCGAGAAATAGCATTGCGAAGATTTCCAGCGTCAATATGAGCCAATTCAATATCGAATCGGTTTGTTAATTCATACAACAAACGAGCGATTTGCTTGGTGGCATTTCCACGACCTTTATTGATATCATCACCAGAGTGTCCGCCCATAAAACCTTCAATGGCGACTTTATAAGCAATGCTATCTTCCGATGTTTCAACCATTTCGTAATCAATATTAATAACGGTATCAATTCCACCGGCGCATCCAATAAAAAACTGTCCTTCGTCTTCCGAATCAAGATTTAGCAACATTTTTCCTTTCAACCAACCATCTTTCAACTCTTTGGCACCTGTTAAACCCGTTTCTTCATCCACAGTAAAAAGACATTCTATCGGACCGTGTTCCAGAGTGTTATCAGCCAGCAATGCCAACTGTATTGCAACTCCAATTCCATCATCTGCACCTAAAGTAGTTTCTTTGGCAATCAGCCATCCGTCTTCGACTTCTGCTTTAATGGGATCGGTATCAAAATTATGATTTGAGCTGCTGTTTTTTTCACAAACCATATCCATATGACTTTGAAAAACCACAGGGGTAACATTCTCTTTCCCTTTAGAAGCGGGTTTACGCATAAGCACATTGCCAATTTCGTCACGTTCTGCTTCAACGCCAATTTTCTTAGCAGTTTCGAGCAAATATTTTATAATTTTTTCTTCTTGTTTTGAAGGACGAGGAACCTGACATATTTCATCAAAATATTGCCATACTTTCTGGGGTTGTAATTCTGACATTTTCATAAATCGTATATTTTTAAATTTAAACAAATCTACAATAAATAATCAAAACATAAATCATTTGTTCGTTAAAAAAACGAAAAGAATTTCGAATCTCCACTAATCGTTTATTCAATTCATGGATGAAAAAATGAATTAAACTATATAACGGTGTTTCACAAAAGAATGTAAATCACAAATGGGTATGGCTTTTGCGTTGCATTTTATTTCTCACCGATAAAAATGTGATTATTGAATAATGTATGTGGCGCACTAATTAAGTTAATGTCAAATTTCAGCGACGGTTCTAATCTTGAACTTGCATTATGAATTCTGAAAGAAATTTGCCATCCTTCATTTAACGACACAACTAACGTTGTTTTCGAATTATTTTCATAAACCACCTCAATCAATCGAGTTGGCAATTTAAGTTTTGGGATTTTAGCTTTTGGATTGATCTTTTCAAATGACTGATTGAGAGTTCCATGCAAATTGTAAGCTTGTATTTCAACTGTACTCTTTCCTTTGATAACTTTATAAAAATCCTGATTCCCAATTAAGTATTCTACAAGTTTTTGAGGAAGAATTACAGGGTTTGTCTTATCTAATCTTAATATCTCCGAACGAAAAGCATCTAAAAGTGGCACATAAATTTTTTCATGCATATTTTCAATAGCAGTCCATTTTGTCGTTTTATCCTTATTTTTCAAGTTCGTTAAAGAATCAAATATTGGTTTGATTTCTTCAAAGTAATTGGCGGAACAAGGTATTCCAACCCATTTTTCTCCAAAATCAATTTTTTGTGATAAACGAGAGTGTTTGACGGCACGATGATTATTTTTTGCTGAAATTCCAATTTCCCATTTTTGCAATAATCTAATTGCCAAAACGTCTCTTACATCTCCTGCTTGTCCTTTACTATCAGAAACTATCTCAAGTTGTAAACGATCATCTGGATTGCGACTGTTCGACAATCGTGGCTCAATATCAACAAGAAAATTAATAGCTGCACTTGATACTAAAGAATATACTCCTTGTTCATCCTCCGAAAAACCTTCAAAGCAAAATTTTGCAGTTTTATAAGGCTCATTGTCAATGATAACCACATTATTATGAGGTTTATTCAGTCTATCGTAGAACTCTTTTAGTAAGGCATATTCAAATGCTTTTCCTGTTATAGTTTGTTTAGCCATGTTGTACTGTTATTTCCTCTTCAATAATTTTTGTATTCATCTTTGAGATTCTATTTTCTAAACTCTTCTTTATTTCTTCTGCAAGATGATAGGCTAAATTAACAGGAACTGCATTTCCAATCATTTTATAACCTGTCGAAATGTTATCATAATGAAATATAAAATCGTCAGGAAAAGTTTGAATTCTGGCACATTCTCTCACACTTAATCTTCTATATAAACTTTCTTTCCCTTTTACAAATTCTCTTTTATTTTGTTCAATAAGTTTCATTTTTGGTGCTTGTGGGTGCAGAGGTGCATGTCGAGCTCCTGCTTGAATTGTAAATGAAACTTCGTCCCAACCCCGAACTCTATTTCTGGACATAAACATACTAGAAAAACCACCATCCATATATTCATGATTGGGAATTTCGCAATTTCCATTATTCGCACCTTTTCCGTTTTTTGCAACCAATACATTTTCAGTCAAATCCCCAATCACATCTTTCAAACAAATTTGTTTTTTGAAGCCAGCAGGAAATTGAAAATTTACGTTTAAATCACTACGAAAGCCAATAAAGAAAATTCTTTTTCTGTCCTGTGGCACATCAAAGTCTTTGGCATTTAAAAGTTTAAAATGCAAATCATAGCCAATTCCGGCATTTCTAAAATGATTTTTAATATTTTCCAAAGCATCTTTATGTCTTAACAGAAGCATTCCTGATACATTTTCGGCTAAAAAAAAGTATGGTTGTTTTGCCTGAAGCAATCGAATAAAATCAAAAAACAATTGACCTCTATTATCTTCAATTCCTCGCAAAGAACCCGCTTCGCTCCAGCTTTGACATGGCGGTCCACCAATGATTCCGTCGCATTCGGGAACATCTTCGTTGGAAATCTGAGTAATACTTCTTTTGTCTAAGAAAGTATTAGGGTGATTTTTCTCAAATGTTGTCCAAATATCTTTATCATATTCATTTGCCCAGATTATTTCAAATCCAGCTTTGGAAAAACCCAAATCTAATCCGCCTGCTCCTGAAAATAGGGATACAATTTTCATAAATCGTATATTTTTAAATTTAAACAAATCTACAATTTATTTTTCAAAACATAAATCATTTGTTCGTTAAAAAAAACGAAAAGAATTTCGAATCACCATTAATCGCTTATTCAATTCTTTTGCCAGAAACAGCTTTCAACAATAATTTCACGGAATAACCACAATAAAAGTATCTATTCGAGAACCATATCCTCCCCAAACACCAATTGCACCGTCGATATTGGTTCGAACTGGCGAAGGGGAAATAAAAGGATTTCCGCCAGCGTTAATCTCCCACTCTGCAGTAGTCCAAAAATTAAAATGTTCGTAATCCATTGAGGCATACTTATATATTACGGTATCTCCATTTCCAAAGAAAAACTCCAGATAACGCAAGCTGTCGCCGCTATTTTGAGGATTGCCAATATTGGTTGAGCGCCCTTGAAAAATATCATACAACATTTCGCGACCATCAAAAAACTTATCATCCGTAACCGAACCGCCCCAAGTAGGGATAAAAGAGGAATGCTTGCCCAAAATTTTTGAGAAAACTCGATAATAGTTATTCACACCGGCTTGGTCACGAAATTTAAGCCGTAGAATTCCTTTTTTATGATTCGGTTCTTGTTCAACATAATAAACTGAATCGATATCAAACGGCTGAGGAATGCTGGTGGTAGCAGAAATAAGCTTATCATCGGTAACAATTCGCAATTGGTAAATACCACCATATTCTCCTTTGATTCGTTGTCCTTTATATCGAACGGGGAAAGCTAAATTATTTTCAAAACCAAACTGCAAAGTATCCACGTCGCCATGATGGTTGGTCACCGTAACAAGGGCATCCTGAATAATCATTTCCATGAGTGCAGCTTCATTGTATTGAGCAAAATAATCGGAACTGCGAGTTAAAAATACAATGGGATATTCATCGTAATCAATCCAGCCTTCCACCACGATTTTTCGCTCATAAGGAGGCAATTCAACTTGAATTTCTTTTTCACAAGAACTCAATAAAAATAGAATAAAAAAGCCTAATATCGAAAATGCTAACAATCTGTATTTTTTCATAATTTCTGTACTATTTAATTTTAAAAGTCCAACTTATTGAAGGCAGAATTGGAAACAATGACATCTGTTTGGCTTTTGTTTGAATATCAAACTTCGTAAAATCGCCCGTGGTTTCAAGATAGACAAAAAATGGGTTTTGACGATTGTAAGCATTGTAAACCGAGAAATTCAATTCCGAATCAAATCTATTGGTACTGCGCATTAAATAAGAAACGCTTAAATCTAAACGGTGATATGGCGGCAACCTAAACGCATTTTTATCACTGTATTCGGTGATAACATTTCCAGAAAGGAAATATCGTCCAATCGGAATTGTCATCGTATTTCCCGTAGCATAAACCCATACAGCAGAAGCACTTAGCCTTTTGTTTATTTGATAGGTTCCCACCAAAGAAACATCGTGTCGGCGGTCGTATTTTGCCCAATATTTTTTCCCATTGTTAATATCTGGAAACTGACGCTCCGTCCACGACAAAGTGTAACCAATCCAACCTGTTAGTTTCCCTTTTGATTTTTTCACAAACAATTCACCACCATACGACCAGCCGTCGCCAAAAGTGTAGTTATTATCTGGATTGTTATTAATGTCATCAATGGGCGAAACTCCCTCTTTGTATTCCAACAAATTTTTCATGTCTTTGTAATAGAATTCTACCGAAGTTTCGATGGCGTTATCCAGTAAGTTTTTATAGTATCCAGCAGAATACTGAACTGCAAATTGAGGTTTTACGATGCTCGTACTCGGAAACCACAAATCCGTTGGCAAAGAAATAGAACTCAAAGCCACTTGATGAATATACTGATAATTGTGTGTATATGAAGCCTTTATGGAAGAAGTTTTGCTAAGTGTGTATCTTGCAGAAAAACGAGGCTCTAAATTATTATAGGTCGCAATGGGTTCCAGGGCTTTGTACGAAATCGTCTCTTTTACTCTTCCAATATTATCCAAAATAAAACGGTCGAAAGGACCAATATGCTGATATAAAGTATACCTCAGACCCGCATTTATTTTTATTCTTTCAAACAAATCAAACTCATCATTCACATACAAAGACAATTCGTGAGAATGTATTTTTTTGGGTGCCTCCAAATCGAAATCTAAATCTTCGGCATTTACATCTACCGTTGATGGGGTGAAAATATGGTACATATAATTGGCTCCAAATCGAAAAACATGAGAAGAGGAAGACAAATAGGTGAAATCGCTTTTAAAATTGGCATCTCTAACCCCTGAAAACAAAGAAAAATCATACACATTTTGAGTCATTCCAAATTTAAAATAATAATCGCTAAACACCGCAGACGTATTCATAAACATTTTGCTATTGATAATGCGATTCCATCTTAACGAACCTGTTGCATTTCCCCACCAGAATTTATTTCTAAAGTCGGCATCTGCACTTCTAAAACCATAAATATCACGTCCAAAATAGCCACTGGCAAAAATCCGGTCTTTCGGACTAATCACATAATTTACTTTGGCATTTAAATCATAAAAATAGAAATCAGATTTTTTCAAAGGCGAGGTGCTTTTCAAAAAAGGTTGAGCCAAAATATCGATGTAGGTTCTTCTTCCCGAAACAATAAAAGAAGCGGTATCTTTTTTAATGGGTCCTTGGATGGTTAATTTTGAAAAGATAAGTCCTACTCCACCCTCGGCCTGATATCTTCTCATATTTCCTTCTTTCATATAAATATCCAGAACAGAAGCCACTCGTCCCCCATAATAAGCGGGCATTCCAGCTTTTGTCAACTCCACTGATTTTATTGCATCGGCATTAAAAACAGAAAAGAAACCAAACAAATGAGCCGCATTATACACCGTTGCTTCGTCCAACAGCACCAAATTCTGGTCAGGACCGCCGCCTCTCACATAAAAGCCCACATTTCCCTCGCCCGCACTTTGAACCCCGGGCAAAAGCTGAATGGACTTTATCACATCCACTTCTCCAAAAAAAGCAGGCAAGGCTTTGATGGCTTCAATGGGAATATCAACTTTTCCCATATCCGTGCTCTGAATGTTTTTATCCGCTCTTTCTCCGGTAATCACAACTTCGTCTGTCATCATCATCCGCGGTGTCAATTCAACATTTATCGTTATATTTTTATTTAGATTAATAGTATCAGTATAATCCTGATATCCAACAAAAGAAACCACAAATGAATATTTTCCAGGGTCGAGCGATAAAGAATAAAAGCCATAATGATTGGACGTAACTCCTTTCATGGTTTCTCTCGTAAAAATATTGGTTCCAATCAAGGTCTCCCCGGTTGCTGCATCTTTTACTGTTCCACTAATGGTAAACTTTCGTTGAGCTTGCAATGAAAAACTTGCAATATTTAATGCCACTAACAATATAAACCACAGCAAACTCCGTCTTCTCATCATTTTCATCAATTAGTTAGGTATAACAATATAAAAACCAAAAAGTTGTCAAATATGATGTTTATTTATTTCATTTAAGATTATTTTCGATGTATGTTGTTTTCTGGACGTTAAAATAAAAAATAGAAAGCTAATTTTCGGCAACGAAAAACAAAAGAATAAAAAAAATCACTATTTTCGCAAAAAAAATCAATGAAATACATTAATAATATAGGATCCTATTGGTTGCTGATGATGGATGTCTTCAAAAAGCCAATAAAACCTAATGTGTTCCGCAAGCAACTTTGGATTGAAATGGAAAGCCTTGGATATGAATCCATTGGATTTGTTGTTTTAATCTCTGTTTTTATGGGTGCGGTGGTCACCATTCAAACTGCATTCCAAATTGACGGACCTTTGGTTCCTAACTGGACTGTCGGCTTTACCGTAAGACAATCGGTGATATTAGAATTTTCGCCCACCATTATCAGTTTGTTTCTAGCGGGCAAAGTGGGTTCCAGAATTGCTTCTGAAATTGGCACCATGAAAGTTACCGAACAAATTGACGCACTGGAAGTTATGGGAATAAATTCGGCATCTCACCTAATCCTTCCCAAAGTCGTTGCTTTTATTCTTATTAATCCAGTTTTAATCATATTTAGTATGTTTACATCAATTTTGGGCGGGTGGATTGCTGGCGTTGGCTCAAATATGGTTAGTTCAAATGATTTTATTGAAGGAATTATGATATTTTTCAACCCATACGACATCACCTATGCAATGATTAAAACAGTCATTTTTGCTTTTATAATCACCACCGTTTCTGGCTATTATGGATACAAAACTACGGGAGGAGCGTTGGAAGTCGGACGTTCGAGTACAAATGCAGTTGTTTACAGCAGTATTGTAATGCTCTTTTTCAATATGATTCTCACACAAATTTTACTCACATGATAGAAATAAAAAACCTATATAAATCATTTGACGGCACTTCGGTTTTAAAAGACATCAGCTTAACGCTAAAGGAAGGACAAAATAACCTCATTATTGGGCAAAGTGGTTCAGGCAAAACGGTATTGATGAAGTGCTTGGTAGGACTTCATGTGGCAGATTCTGGTCAAATATTATACGATGACCGAAATTTTGCAAAAATGTCTGAAGAGGAAAGAAAAAATATTCGGAAAGAAATTGGAATGCTTTTTCAAGGTTCTGCACTGTTTGATTCGATGAGCGTTGAAGAAAATGTGATGTTTCCTTTGGATATGTTTACCGACATGAGCAAGGAGGAAAAGTTGGAACGAACTAATTTCTGTTTGAAAAGAGTAGACATCATTGATAAAAACAGCCTCTATCCTTCCGAAATCAGCGGTGGAATGAAAAAAAGAGTGGCTATTGCTCGTGCTATTTCGTTGCAACCCAAATATTTATTTTGCGACGAACCAAATTCTGGCTTAGATCCGCTCACTTCTATTTTGATCGACCAACTTATTTCGGAAATCACACACGAATATAACATTACAACGATTATAAATACGCATGATATGAACTCTGTTTTGAAAATTGGCGACAACATTGCCTATATTCATAAAGGAGAATTATGGTGGAATGGCACAAAAGATGAGATTTTAGATACCGACAATAACGAATTAAACGAATTTGTATACGCATCCGAGTTAACCCAGAAAATTAAAAAAAATAAATTGCGATGATTTTTTTGGATTTTATAATCATTATTCCCATCATCTGGTTTGCATATAAAGGCTTTTCCAAAGGATTGGTTTTTGGAATTGCCAGCCTTGTAGCTCTCGTTTTGGGAACATGGGTGGCTGTAAATTTCTCCAACATACTTGGAGATTTTATTAATATTGAGGGACCTTATGTTGATATTATTTTCTTTATCCTTACTTTTGTTGGAGTTCTTTTTGGCGTTTACATAGTGGCAAAAGCCATCGAAAAAGTTGTATCCATAACCATATCAGAAACAGCCAACAAGTTACTGGGAGCCCTTTTTGGAGCGTTTAAAATAGCCTTTATCCTCAGTGTGATTTTTAAATTCATTCTGTCTTTTGATCACCATGAAATGTTTTTAAAAGCAAAAGTGAAAGAAAACTCAAAGCTTTTGCCTTTTATTCAACCAATTGCACCGGTCGTTTTGCCTGCTTTTAGAAATGCCATCGACACCATTCATTCAAAAACGAATGACAAATCAGAAACAGAGTCGGAAGACCTTGAAAATGATTAAAAACAAGATGGATAAATTTATCAATTTCAAAAAACAAAAAAGTCTTTAGAATTCTTCTAAAGAAAAATAAATATAAAAAACATTAAACAATTTGCAGAACAAATCAGTTTATTGTGAAAACGAAAACAAATCATGGACACATTAGAAATTGGAGATATTGCTCCAGCATTTGAAGGGAAAGATCAAAATGGCAACACTGTTAAACTGTCATCTTATTTAGGCAAAAAGACGATTTTATTTTTCTATCCCAAAGACAGCACCCCTGGCTGTACAGCTGAAGCATGCAATTTGCGTGATAATTATTTATTATTGCAAACCAAAGGTTTTGAGATTTTAGGCATTAGCGTTGATTCCGAAAAATCGCATCTAAAATTTATTGAAAAGAACGACCTTCCGTTCCCATTAATTGCAGATACAGAAAAAGAAATTGTCTCAAAATATGGAGTTTGGGGAGAAAAAAAATTTATGGGTCGCTCCTATCTTGGAACAAAAAGAACTACTTTTGTAGTAGATGAAAATGGAAAAATTGATAAAATTTTCGACAAAGTAGATACAAAAAATCATGCAAAACAAATACTAACATCATATAAACAAACCCATGAGTAAAGAGAACAACATTCAACAAGAAAAATTAAAAGCCTTACAGTTAACCCTTGATAAACTAGACAAAACGTACGGAAAAGGTTCAGTTATGAAACTTGGTGATGCTCCAATTGAAAATATGGAGTTCATCTCATCAGGTTCCTTAAGTTTGGATGCGGCGCTTGGAATTGGGGGATTTCCAAAAGGCAGAGTAGTAGAAATCTACGGACCTGAATCATCAGGAAAAACGACTTTGGCCATTCACGCCATTGCAGAAGCCCAAAAAAACGGAGGTATTGCAGCATTTATTGATGCAGAACATGCATTTGACCGTTTTTATGCAGAGAAACTAGGCGTTGACGTAGAAAATCTTTTGGTTTCGCAACCCGACAACGGCGAGCAAGCCCTAGAAATTACAGAAAATCTAATTCGCTCCGGTGCCATTGACATTATTGTTATCGACTCCGTAGCAGCTCTAACTCCAAAAAGTGAAATAGAAGGCGAAATGGGAGATTCAAAAATGGGACTTCAAGCTCGTTTGATGTCACAAGCTCTTCGTAAACTCACCGGTACCATTAGCAAAACGGGATGTTGTTGCATTTTCATCAACCAATTGCGTGAAAAAATTGGGGTAATGTTTGGTAATCCCGAAACAACAACAGGCGGTAACGCTCTTAAATTCTACGCATCCGTGCGTTTAGACATTAGAAGAATCAGTCAAATTAAAGACGGTGAAAACATTGTTGGAAACCGCGTTAAAGTGAAGGTGATTAAAAACAAAATTGCTCCTCCATTCAGAGTTGCAGAATTCGATCTGATGTATGGACAAGGAATCTCGAAAATTGGTGAAATTATCGACATCGGTGTTGAGAAAAACATCATCAAAAAAAGTGGCTCTTGGTTCTCATACGGAGAAGTTAAATTGGGCCAAGGCAGAGATTCAGTAAAACAAATCCTAACCGACAATCCAGAACTTTTTAGTGAGTTGGAAGAAAAAATCAAAGTCGAACTTAAGTGATAAAAAACTTTATTTCAAATCAAAAAAAGGAGCAATTGCTCCTTTTTTTGATTTGAAATAGAATAGACAACAAATGGAGAAGATCGAATGTAATCGCTAAAACTGCTACTGTCTTCAAAAAAATCGAAATTTAATTTCTACATTCGGAGAACTTAGAAATTAAAGCTGTGCTTCCCGTTTACCCACGATTTTTTGGGGATTGGTAGCAAAGATGTTGGAAGGACTAATTATTTTATGTCGTTGCTTTGCCTACACTTTTTAGAGTCCTATTATATTGCTTTTAAGTAAGGATTTCTATCAGTATTTGGCAACTTTATTTAGCTAAACAAGTCCCGAAATTAATAAATTTCACAAATAAACCAATGCCCATTGTGAAAATAAATTAGGATTTATTAAAATATAATTTTGTCCGACTATTTAGGGGGCTAAAACATGTTTTACAGCCCAAATATATAAAACATTTTACAAATAGCAATAGAAAAAAAATGTTTTTTGGGAAAACATTTAACATTTGATTGGAACACAATCTATTAATAACTGTAAAAGAAAAAAACAATGCATAGGGCAATTTAACGAGCACGTGTATAATTAGTTTGAGATTTGGAGGCTATTTTACTGTCAATAGGTACAAACTTTTAAGCGGAAAACCTTTCAATTTTCTAAAAGCACGCCTGTTTTGCAAAACTATTATCAGTTCATTGCTAACAATTTAATATTTGATAAGGTTTATTCTCGATTATCGTTTTCCACTGTTCTGTTTTGTAAAGCAAGATTTTCTTTGATTATTTGCTCCAATTGATACTCGGCAACACCAAGGGGCTTGTTTAATCCACGCATTGCAAACTCTACTTTAACATTGCTTTTTGATGCACACAGGAGTAAACCTATGGTTGGCTGGTCGTTTGGATTGCTTAAATACTCATCAACGGCACTTATATAGAAGTTGAGTTTTGAAATAAATTCGGGTTTAAATTCAACTGCTTTCAGTTCAATTACTACATAACAACGTAATTGAATATGATAAAACAACATATCAATTTTGTAGTCGGTATCGTCCACAACAATAGGATATTGTCTGCCCACAAAAGAAAAGCCTTTGCCAAGTTCGAGTAAAAAATCGGTAATTTTGCTTGTGAGTTGATCTTCAATTTCTTTTTCATTGATTTTTTTTGCAAGTGTGAGAAAACCAAATTTATATGGGTCTTTAAATAATCCTTTTGCTAAGTCTGATTGATATTGTGGCAATGTGTTTTTAAAATTATTGATAGCTTTGCCTTCTCGCTGATATAATCCGCTTTTTATTTGCATAAGCATAACATCTCTGCTCCATTGATTTTTAGCGGTTTCGTGTATGTAAAACGCTTTTTCGTTTAGGTCTTTTACTTTTGATAGCAAACTAATATGATGATACCAAGTAATTTGTGCAAGTGGCACTTGCACAAATTCATTTTTACTTTGTGCAAGTGGCACTTGCACTATTGGAAAATCGGGATAAGCATCAGCAAACGCTCTCATATACTTAATATTGCGAACAGAGAACCCTGTTGAGTGAGGGAATTCGGTATTTATTTCAAGAGATAATTCATCAATAATTTTGCTTCCCCATCCGTGTATTTTTTGAACTTCAATAACCGATTTACCAATAAACCAATACAATTCTAACATGTCAGTATTCACTTTTATACAGGTTTCGGTTTGTGCCTGCTTAATGTGATTGATTATGCTATTAGCCCAGTTTTTAAATACTTTGTTGTTCTTGTGTACTATTTCCATATTATTAGCGAATGCTATTTAGTGAATTTATAGTTAAATCACATTTATTGAAAATGATTTATAACAATCGTTTCGAGAGCCACAACCAACTTATTAAGTTCGAATTTACCAGTTACAGTTCACGAGTTGTTTTACAGCCCAAATATATAAATAATCAATCAAACTGCAATGAATAAAAATTAATTTCACTAAATGTATTCACTTATTTAGGCTTTCTGTCATAAACACATTCCCAAACTACTCTCCCCCTGTTTTTTAAATTGAACCACATGTATTTGCATACGACTTGAGTCAATAGCCGAGGGTTTTATTTGCTGTATTTCCTGTCTTCGCATGCCCGAAGAATACGCCAACATGATTAATGCTTTGTGTTTTATGTTCTTGGTAC
>Ga0265295_1006627_pt1 | contig 13895 bp, 11 predicted proteins | sample Munlansysbiofilm_FD_192503 | JGI IMG/M metagenome (GOLD analysis project Ga0265295, IMG submission 192503) | Leachate microbial communities from a municipal landfill in Southern Ontario, Canada - Methane capture system biofilm | ecosystem: Engineered > Solid waste > Landfill > Unclassified ... | reverse complement strand
GATCATCTTTCCCGACCGCTCGTTTCACGTGGACGTCAGAATCGTGCATATCTCGCCCTACGAAGGGGATACCCTCATTTGCGGCATGGAGATAATAAACACCCATGATTCCGGATATATAGACTGGATGACCAGGGTCGTCAGCGAAATCAAGAGTTCAGTCCTTTCAAGCGTCGCAACAAAGTCTTGAAGCGGGAAAGCAGATGAGCACAAGCGAACAGCACGACATTCTCGGCGAGCTTTTTCGGGAAGACAGGAACCTTGCGGCCGTGCCCGGCCTGGAAGAGCTTGATTCATTGATTCATGCCTGCCTGGCGCCGAAGGCTCCGCAGCCTGCAGACAGAAAAAAAGTCCTGCCCTTGAAATCGAAGACGGGAGCCAGCACGAAGAAAACGACCCATTATCTGCGCGAAGATGTGTTTGACGGTTTGACCCAGGCCAAGGTCATCCTGAAACGGTTGCTGCCTGCCGGGGCGAAAGGGAAGGCGTCCAAATCCAATCTGGTCAATTACGCGGTCAATACGTTGCTCAGGGAAATCGAGGAAAAAGGGATCGAGAGCTCCATCATCAAAAAAATTCTCGAGAAAAAATGAAGTTACGGCAGGAGGCTGTCAATGAAGGTGATCTGTCCGCAGTGCAAAAAAGAGCACAACATCGATGAATCAAAGATACCTGTGGGCGCCACCGTGGCGCAATGCAGAGCCTGCGGCCATCGATTCCCACTTTTTGAACCGGCGCCTAAGCCGGCCCCTGAACCGGAAGCTCCAAAAACCGGGCCGCGCCGAATAGGCGTGACTTTGAGCAAAGGCGGCGTGGGAAAAACCACCACCTCCGTCAACCTGGCTGCGGGCCTCGCCCTGGCCGGTTACAAGGTCCTGCTGGTCGATACGGATACCCAGGGCCAGGCTTCCTATCTGTTGGGACAAAAACCTCAGGCAGGACTGACGGAGCTGGTCACGGGCGAACTGCCTGCTGCCGAAACCATTGTTCAGGCCCGGGAAAATTTATGGCTGCTGGCCGGAGGAAGGTCGCTTGCGGGCGTAAAACGCATGATCGACCGCAAGGATTTCGGCGGTGAGCTGACCCTGGTCGAGGCCCTGGAGCCCGTTGAAAAGGATTTCGATTTCGTCATCGTCGATACCTCTCCAGGCTGGGACCCGCTGACGGTCAATGTTCTTTTCTATGTCTTTGAACTCATTACGCCTGTTTCCCTGGAGGTCATGACACTTCAAGGACTGGTTGAATTCTTGAAAAACCTCTCGTCCATCCAGAAATACCGCAGCGAAGTGACACTGAACTACATCCTGCCGACCTTTCTGGACAAGCGCATCAAAAACCCCGACGCCATTCTGGATAAGCTCAAAGACCTGTATGGGGAATACGTCTGCACGCCCATCCGCTACAATGTACGGCTCTCGGAATCCCCGGCATACGGAAAAACCATTTTCGAATACGCGCCGGGCTCGCACGGCTCCCAGGACTACCGCGACCTGGTGCGCAAGATCACCGGCCGGCCGGAACTGTTCTCCTAAATGCATTGCACAGCCCTTCAGATCCCTGCGCATTCGCGTGCGCAGGGATTTTTTCTCGATGAAAATCCTGCTGCGATCACGCAGGTACGCAGGGTTGCCCGTCTGTCGCGGGTAAAGAGGTTCATGTGCCCAGAACGCTGATCATAGCCGAAAAGCCCTCCGTGGCCCGCGAGCTGGCAGGTGTCCTTGGCGTCAAGGGACGCGGGGACGGCTTTCTGCAAGGTCCGGGACACATAGTCACCTGGGCCGTGGGGCATCTGGTCAACATCGCCGAACCGGCCGAGCAGAACCCGGCCTGGTCCGGCCGCTGGTCCATGCGCCAATTGCCCATGCTGCCTTCGCGTTTCACCCTGGGCATCCTGCCTTCAACGGCCAAGCAATACGAGATCATCCGCAACTTCCTGCTCGATGACGACATCGAGACCGTCGTCAACGCCACGGATGCGGGCCGCGAGGGGGAGCTCATCTTTCGCCGCATCTACCTGCTGGCCGGGAGCACCAAGCCGATAAAACGCCTCTGGGCCAACGACATGACCGAAAAAGGTCTGCAAAAGGCTTTCGCCGGCATGGTCAGCGGAGAGGAAAAAAGAAATCTGGGGCACGCCGCCTTTGCCCGGGCCGAGGCCGACTGGCTGGTGGGCATGAATTTCTCCCGTCTCTTTACCTTGCGCGCGGGCAGCCTGATCACTGTCGGTCGGGTGCAGACGCCGGTCCTCAAACTGCTGGTTGAACGCAGGCGCGAGATTGAAAACTTTCTGCCTCGGGATTACTGGACCGTGGAAGGCGAGTTTGCGCACGAGGGCGAGACGTTCAAGGCGACCTGGTTCGCGGCTCCCGATTTCAAGGACTCCAAGATCTGGCAGGTGGAGGAAGGGCAGACCGTGGTCCAGGCCTGCGCCGGAAAGGATGGGGCGGTTCTTGAAATGGAAAAGAAGAAGGGCAAACAAAAGCCGCCTCTGCTCTTTGACCTGACCAATCTGCAGAAAGAAGCCAACTCGCGGCTTGGTTTTTCGGCCCAGCAAACGCTCTCCATCGCCCAGGATCTCTACGAAAAAAGAAAGCTCATCACCTATCCGCGAACGGATTCCAGGTATCTGACCAAAGAGCTTTTCGCCGAATGCCTGGACAACATGCGCGCGGTCTACGCCCATTTTCCCGAAATCGCGCAGGCGGCCGCAGCCAACATCAAAAGCGGTAAGAAAAAGTTCGAATGCGTCAACGACAAGAAGGTCTCGGATCACCACGCCATCATCCCCACAACCCTGCGCGCCAATCCGGCGACTTTGGGCAAGGAGGAGTGGGCCATCTATGAAATGATCTGCAGGCGTTTCGCGGCGGCCTTCATGGATGACGCCACCTTTGCCAGCTCGACGCTGTGGATCGGGGTGGAAGGGCATCGCTACCGGGCCACGGGCAAGATATTCCAGGACAAGGGCTGGCTTGAGGCCGAGCCGTGGCGCGCGTCCGAGGACAACCCGTTGCCGAACCTGCGCAAAGGCGCGGCCGTCACAGCGCAGAGTCTGGAACTGGTCGCGCACAAGACCAAGCCCCCGGCGCATTTCACCGATGCCACGCTGCTGGCGGCCATGGAAACGGCGGGCAAACTGATCGATGACGAGGAGCTTCGGGACGCCATGAAAGAGCGCGGCCTCGGCACCCCGGCCACCCGCGCCCAGATCATTGAAACCCTGCTCGCCAGGAAGTATATCGGCAAGGATGGCAAGCGTCTCGTGGCCACGGATCTCGGCTGCTGGGCGGTGGACGTGGTCTGTTCCATGATTCCGCAGGTGGCGTCACCCGAACTGACCGGCGAGTGGGAAAAACGGCTCAAGGAAATGGAGCAGGGCGGCTATGCCTACGGCGTCTTCATGCATCAGGTCCGGGAGATGGTCAGTTCCGGAGTGAGCCGGGTCAAGGGCAGCAACGCGCGGCCCCCGGCCTGCCCGGTGGTTTCGGATAGAAAGCCCAGCAAAGAGGTGAACTCATGAGTTCCATTTTAATCGTGGATTCAGACGGCAAGTCCCTGACGGCCATGCAGCGCAAGCTACGCAAGAGTTTCGAGACCCATATCGCTCTGGGACCCCGCCTTGGCTTGCAGCGGATCAAGGAAGAGGGGCCGTATGCGCTGGTCCTGGCCGAATTTTCCATGCCGGAGATGGGCGGTATCGATTTTCTGGCCGAGGTCCGCACGCTTTGCCCGGAGACGACCCGCGTGCTCGTAAGCCGTTCGCCCATGGACGTTGCGGACCTGATGAGAGCGGTCAATGAGGGGAAGATCCATCACGTGCTGCCTGCATCCTGCGAGGAAGCCACGCTTGGCGCGGCCGTGCAGGAAGGCGTCGATCACTACAAGCGCATATCGACTTCGGCCGACAACATGCACGAAGTTCACGCCATCTTCGCCAAGGCCGTGCATGAGCTTGTGTGCTGGCTGCGCGGCGACGTTCGCGGAGTTATCAGTCCACTGTTGCCTTTGCTGCGCAGCCTTGGGCAAAAAGCTCAAAATCCGACGCCGACAATCACCGAGACCGCGCTCCTGCTTTCCATCATAGGGCTTATCGTCCTGCCGCCGGCTGTACTGGAAAAAATCGTCCGTGGCCAAACGCTCACGGACGAGGAACTCCTGATTTTCGCAAGACACCCGGAACACGCGGTGGAATGGGTTCGGCACCTGCCGCAATTGCACGAGGTTGCGGATGTTCTGCGTGAATATGCCAACGCCCTGCATCTGTGTTTGCTGCCTGAATCCGCGGAACCCACGGAGCGGCCAGCCATCTCCATGGAAGCGACCCTCCTCGCCATGGTCCTGGAATATCGCCTGGCCGGCTACGCGCAGTTCGAAAACGCCGAAATCCTGGCCAGGATGCGCCGCAACAGCTTGTATTCACAAACTTTGGTCAAAGCCTTTGAAGCGGTGCTGCTCGATCTCGATCAGGACGAAGTCGAACTCAGCCTGGACAGCCTGCAACCGGGCATGGTTCTGGCCAGGGCTGTGATCGGTATCCGTGACGGCGTGGACGTGGTCATGGTGCCGGAAGGATACGAGTTGTCCCGGACGACCATTGTCTTTCTGCGGCAGTCGGCACGACACGGCCAAGTCCGGGAACCTTTTTTCGTTCGGAAGATGAGCGTCATTCCTCAAGAAGATAATGATATCGCTTGAGATTCGTATACGTCCATTCCAGAATTTTCTGCATCTCCGCCGCAACCCCTTCGGTATGAACCTGTCCCTGATAATGGTTTAAATAATAGGCCAATGTGCTTGCATCTTCCTGATATACAAGAACAATAGAATACTGAGAGGAAATACCGGGGCGATCGGGAAATTCGGCCTGGGTGAGTACATGCAGGACAAATTTCTTTTTGTCCGAAACTTTCAGTTCAAACAGCCTGCTGGCTATGACCTCTTCTTTGAGCTTGTACGAAAGCAGGGTGCCGCTTTGATCGGAACCTCTGCTTTGAATGTCGAGAGGAAACTTGCCGGGCGAATCCTCCTGGGGAATAGCCGCCGCAGGTATGGTCTTGGGCTGTTGTTCCTGCACGGGCCTCGCAATGCCGGGGGTTGAATTATCCTGGGTCTCGGCCCAGGCAGGCACGCCGACAAACAACACCGTCAAGGCAATCAAAAGGAACCGGACGCAGCATTTCATGGGTAGACCTCAGGTTGCAGATTCATTTCAGGCAGCCACATTTGATTTAGGTGTACAGAATCAGCGGATGGTCACAAAACAGCGGTCGTTTTTTGCCATGCGCCGATGTGGATCATAACAAAACAGAAGCGACATAGGCAATGCCGCGACATTGCTCAACCTTGGTTTTTTTAAAGTTAACATAATTTTCATTATGAGACTACCAAACACTTTTGGATAGACTGTAAAGTTTGCGATAAAAATCACTTATTTTCAAACAGTTAGCTATTGACATCTCAGATTGGGCTAATTAAGGGCAAAAAAAGGAAACGACACTTTTGAAAACGTAAAGTTTTGCCCTAAGGATTCACTCCCATGCGAGATCAGATAATAAAATTTTCGGACGGGGAACGATTTCCAATTCTTTTGGATGACGACTCCCAGCCTCTCTTCATACCCAATTTATATTTACTTAGTATGTGTCGTGGAAAATCGGATGCCTTTAACACGATCAGGAAAAAAGCAAGAGCGATTATGCATTTATATGCATGGGGATTGGCAAACGATATTGACATCGAATTTCGGTTTCAAAAATTGCAACTTTTAAATATTGAAGAAATTGAATCCTTACATAATTTTTCAAGATTGTGTTATAAAGATGTTTTAAAATTTAAAAACACCCCTATAAAATCAATTTTCGAAAATAATAAAAAAAATAATTTGATAAAACTAAAAACTAATAAAAATAACTTTGTCTCTACTGAATCTTATATTAATACTATGAGATATATAAGATATTATTTATTTTGGCTTGCAGATTATAATTCTGTTTTCATTCGAGATAACGTCGATAAATATAATGCATATGTCACAAAAAAAAATGAAATGCTTTCTTATATGATGGCAAGAGTTCGCTCGTTTAAAAATAAATCATCAATTTCTTATAAAGATGCTTTCAATCAAGATGTTCAAAATGATATTATTGAAGCAATCAATCCTGAAAGTATCAATAATCCATGGTCTATAAAATTTATCAAAGAAAGAAATCAAATATACATACTAATGTCGTTGTCTACTGGATTGCGTCGAGGTGAAATGCTTAAGATTCAGGTTCAAGACTTTGACCCACTCGCAAAAACTATTTCATTGAAAAGAAGGCCTGATGACAAATATGATACACGAGACTATGAGCCAAATGTAAAAACGCTTGAAAGGGTTTTGAAAATCGAAGAGTACCCTTGTTACTTACTTGTTCAATATATTAAAAAAAGAAGAAAATTGTCAAAATCAAAATATCATCCGTATTTATTCGTAAATAGAAAAGGCGACCCTCTATCTTACAATTCTGCCGGAAAAATTTACTTGACACTTCGTGATAAGAATTCAAATTTTCCCGAAAATTTAACCCAGCATTTGGTAAGACATACACTAAATTTTCGTATGAGCGAACTAATGAAATCTTTAAGCCTGTCTGAAACAGAGATGAATAATTATCTGAAGGAAATTATGGGATGGTCAAAAAATTCGAAAATGCCAGAACGCTATAATCAAACTTTCATAAGAAACGAAGCAAATTCTATTTCTTTGTTGTTACAGAGAGAAATATTTAATTCTGGAAATATAAATGAATAGTATTCTTTATTTTCCATCTAATTCTGCAAGAAATAAGATTAAAATGTATTGTGAAGGCATAGAGTACGATTTTAATCAAGATATTTGGATTTTTAAAAATATTAGGAAATCATATAGTATAAATTTTTTTGACTTTTATACGATACTTACATCAGATATATTAGCTAATTTTAAGAAATTAATATCCTTCTATTTGTCAAATTATAAAGTAGGAACTGCGTATAATTATTATAACGCATTATCTCAATTTTTTAAAAAATCATACAAAGAGTTTGGATTAATCGATAATATAGATCGAAAACTAATTTTATTTTACTATAACGAATTAGGTAATAACTCAGGGGCAAAAGGCATATTAAAAACACCTCTATTAAAATGGTTCGACCTTGGCTATCAAGGTGTATCATCTAATGCTTATGATATCTTAAAAAAAATTAAATTGAAACATAAGGTTAAGGGAGAATCTGTATTGACAGCAGATCCTATTAAAGGCCCCTACACATCTAGTGAACTATCTTCAACATTAATTGAAATTGAATCTCTTTTTCAAAATAAAAAACTTAGCTTGGAGTCATTTACACTCTCATATTTATATCATTGTTTGGGTTTAAGAACCATTCAAATATGTTTATTAAAAGTGAAAGACTATATAGTTGAAAATCATGGTGGCGCAATTCGTTATTACTTGAATGTCCCGCGAGTAAAACAAAACCTACCATACGACAGAGCGGAATTTTCTAAATTCGAAATTGTCAGTGAATTGTCATCAATTATTGAATTTTGGCTTAATACTGTAAAAAATGAATATATTGCACTCAATATTTCAATGCAATTTGAGGAAATGCCCATATTTCCTGACTGGTTACAAACTCATGAACGCGATTTAATCTACCACCAAGAAACTGAGAGTCTAAGACTTAAATATATAGACATTTCAATTAAATTTTCTTCAATATCCGAAAGGACTGGCGAAAAAATTCACCTAACTCCTCGCCGAGCAAGAAAAACATTTGCGACTCGCGCAGCTATTGAAGGAAAAAATGCGAATACAATCGCTGTGTTGCTTGACCATTCCTCTACCGAATCAGTGAAGCACTACGTTACTTTCGCACGCGATATTGCCACTGAAATTGAACAATCAATCGGCAAGGATATATTGCCACTCATTATGGCGTTTCGAGGAGAAATCATATCTGATGCCCCTATCGCAGGCACAAAACAAAGAATCAGAAATAACAACCCGTTCCACGCAGACGCTGGAATTTGTGTCAACAGATCTGGCTGCGGTGTTTATTCTAAAGATGGAGACATTAAGACTATATTGCCACGCATCCCTTTTTGCTGTTACACATGCCCCTTTTTCAACGCGTGGGATGATATTGAGGTACACGAAGAGCATTTGTTTTTTCTGCAAAATGAACAAACCAAAATTTTAAAAGGATATCAAGATGATGGACATCCTCAAAACCATTTAATGTGCGATTCCCTAAGCCTGACAATTAAAGCAATTTCTGAAGTTATTTTGCTGATTGAATCTGACAAAGTTAAGAACACGATTGATCCGGAAACAATTTAGGAAGTACGATGTCGAAAAGTATACTACCAGAGATACTATCAAAATTAGAGCCTTATTTGGAAGAAATTGACAAGCAATGGGAAGCACAGCCTGAAGATAATCGCCGCCCTACCCTCCCTTTCACAGGAGACGGAAAGGTTAATGTCCGCGATATAACAAAAGCTATTGGCTTGCGGCAAAGTCAAGAGCAACATTTTTTCAAAAAACCAGAAATTGCGTCTCTTGTTAATGCACTTGCTAAAATTCAGGGAATTAAACCTATTGGATCACGAGCTGTTGCTGATCAAATTGATAAGGTTGTTTCAAATAAACTCTCAAAAGTGTCTTCCGAAAAAAACGACTTGGCCAGAGCTTTAGCGGAAAAAGATGGGGAAATCGAAGCTCTGAGAGCTGAGGTTGTGTCACTAAAGGCAAAAATTGAATTCATCGAAAATACAGGACTTATGATTCGAGAATAATGGAGCTTTGTTTGGAAATTTGCGTAACAAAAATCATAAGCCAAAAATCCTTCGGATATATTTTCAAGGGTCAAATCCTTGGTTCCCCCACTTCTGCCAGTGTACTGGTTAAAGTCACGTCTCAACGAATGGTAGGCACCCCTGCTGTTGGCGAAATTTGGGACGTAAACGGCCCTGAGACGATGACAGCATGGGGGAGGCAGATAGACGCTCTGACAGCCGCCAGAAATCTTCCTACAGGCAATCTGGTAAAAAAATTTCTGTCAGATCGTTGCCCTGGAATCGGCCCAACGCGATCTCAGCGCCTTTGGGATCGTTACGGCATGGATTTATCTGCTGTGCTTACCGAGTCCAACTTGCATGAATTGGCGAAGGTCATCGAGCCAGACAGACCGATTTTGGGAAGCAGACTTGCTTCTTATGTTGTTTTTTCCTGGAAGGAAGCCAAAGCTGAATCAGATTTGATTACCTGGTTTCAGGGGTTTGGCATTGATGACTTCTTTCTCGTCAGAGTTTGTTTGAAACTCTTTGGGGATAAGGCTCCACAAAAGATTACGAAATCGCCTTACATATTTTCTTCAATGCTCGACTGGGCAAAGTGTGATCGGTTCGGCCTCAAAATTTTATCTGAAAGCCATCAACTTGATAAGCCGCATTTGGCGCCAGAACGATTGCTTGGTGCAATTGATTCTTCAATGCGTGACGTTTTGGCTGAAGGAAATACATGTGTTACGAAAACTGATCTTCAAAAAATTCTAGCAAAAAAGCTTATTAGACAAAAAGACTATCCTAGCGATCTTCCAGTGCGAGCAATAGCTCTTGCAATTGAAAACAATGCAATAATACAAACTAAAGAAAACAAATTTTTGCCACCAGGCGCAAACTATTTAGAAAATCGAGTTAAAACGATTCTACTTGCTATTTCTGATTTAGAAAATTCAAATTATGAAAAGTCAATACTAGAAAAAATTATCAACGAATTATCAAAAGGATACAACCCTCCTGACGAAGAGCAGCTCTTAGCAATTATTTCAGTTATAAAACAAGGTCTGTCATGCTTGGTTGGAGGAGCTGGCACAGGCAAAACAACGACTTTGCGTTATATTGTTCACCTATGGAAAAGATTAGGTGGAAATGTCTTGTTATGTGCACTTGCTGGCAAAGCCGCTCTTCGACTTTCGCAGTCAACTGGCGTGATAGCAAAGACCATCGCTATGACATTAAGAGATATATCTGATAATAGTCATGATGTATGTATCGATGATGACACCCTGTTTATAATTGACGAGGCGAGCATGCTCGATTTGCCAACTATGTATAAAATTCTTAAGACATTTACTCCTCGCACAAAATTATTACTTTGTGGCGACCCAGCACAGCTTCCGCCAATTGGTTTTGGCTTGATATTTCATAAACTTGTGCACGATAATTCTATTACTTCGCGCTTGACTAAAGTTTATCGGCAAACTGAAACGTCTGGAATTCCTTATGTTGCTTCAAAAATCAGAAAAAGAGAGGTTCCAGAATTTATCGAATTTTCAGGAATCGGCCAAGGAGTTTCTTTCATAGACAGTTCGATCGAAAGCATACCAAATGTTATTGAATCTGTAGTCGCTGAACTAGGTGGATTCAATAATGAAGAATTGCTGATTGTAACTGCGACTAACGGTGGTTCATCTGGAATTGAAGATTTAAATAAAAAATTTCATGACATCCATAGAGAAATAAATAAATGCGCTGAGATCAAAGGTTTTCTCGGTCAGTATTTCTCTTCTGGAGAACCAGTTATACATCTTCGAAATGACTATAAAAGAGCACTCTTTAACGGTTCTTTAGGATATATTGCTGAAATCAATACTGAAGATAACTCACTTCTCGCAAATTTTGACGATGAAATGGTAAATTTTGAACACGAGCAATTAATCGATCTTTATCTTGCATATGCCATAACATGTCATAAGTGCCAAGGAAGTCAGGTCAAACGCATAATTATTCCTATATACAAGACAAAGCTAATGGACCCATCATGGATTTATACAGCAATTACACGAGCGACAGATCAAGTTGTTATGATTGGCGATAGATGCCAATTATTCAACGCGTTACAAAGAAATTTTTCGGCAAGTACAAGACAAGTCGGATTCAATTGGAACTAATCTATTTTAAAATTATATGAACAATATCATTATTTTTAAGCCACAAAAAGAACTTACTGTTGAGCAAAATATTTCAAATTTTATTGAACTCGCAAAAACACAACTTCATACTTTTGGATCAGATCTTGTATGGGATGATAACATATGGGATGTGTCAGGGCATTTTGAGCGCAGAGGGAGAAATAATTCTATTCGAATCAATTGGAATAATTTCGAAACCGCAAATACATCAAATAAATTTAACAAAAATCCAATGGAAGAGCCGTTTCTGTCATTTGTAAAAGCATTTCTTAGATATGACCAAACAATTAATCCAAACACAAGACTCGCTGATTATCTAAATGCTTTTAGATGTGTAGAAAAGTCTTTGCGCGAAATTTGCGGAACCGCAGATCCAAAAATGATTTCCACGGACATATTAAACCATGCTTCAATGTTACTAAAAGAAAAGTTTACAGATCCATATGCATTTGGAAATGCGCTAGAATTGTTTTATAAATATATTTGCGATAACAATTTGTCATTATCTGCACTTCCGTGGAAATCCCCTATTCGCTTCAAGAAATCATCACGAGATCTTGTCGGTGAAGAATTTACAGAATTTAGTAAAGAAAAGTGCCCAACGGATGCATGTTTACGTGCAATAGCTAAAATTTTTGTTGAATCTAGCCATCCTGTAGACAGATTGTGCTCATCAACTGCTTTAATACAACTGGCGCAGCCATGCCGAATTGGCGAAGTTTTAACTGAACCCTATGATTGTGAGGTTGATAATATTTTTGGCGATGGTGGTTACGGATTAAGATGGTGGCCAGAAAAATACTCGCCTCCAACTGTCAAACAGATTCTCGCAAGCTGGATCGACCTAGTAAAAGAAGCTGTAAGTAGAATAAAAGAAGAAACTGACGAAGCGAGAAGAATAGCACGTTGGTACGAAGAAAACACTGAGATTTATCTACCTGATGAATATGCTTACTGGAGAAATGAATCATATCTGCCATCAGGTGTCGTAAAAGATTTACTGTGCCTTTCTAAGTTTACGCTTGTTCGGTTTTTACAAAACAACAACATCAAATTGATAAAGGGCAAAGAAAAAAAGGAAATTAATTTAAAAAATTGTCCTGATCATGAAGGCGTTATTAGCAAGTCAGAGATATATTCAGCTATCAAGACCATGCTTCCTGTAGACTTTCCATATATCGACATAGAAAGAGATCTAAAATATTCTGATGCTTTATACGTAGTTCCTTGGAATTTTTTTAGGCGCGACAAATTTGTTTACAGCAAAGTGATGTTTGAACCCGTGACGGTAACTGAAATTGCAAATCAATATGGCATGAATTCGAGCCCATCAATGTTTACTCATAATGACTTGACTGAAATAGATGGATCAAAAATTCAATTCAACACACACTCTGCAAGGCATTGGCAAAATTCAATCGCTAACTATAACCACGTTCCTGATATTTTCATAGCGTTGTGGTCCGGACGAAAAGATCCTGCACAAAATCAGGCATATTTCCATACGACAAAAGAAGAAAGGTTTGACCAAATTCAAGCAGTCCTAAAAGGTAATCCGATTGTTCCGATTTCGGGTCAAACATCAACTGAAGTTTCAGTTTATCAACGTATTGGCTTACTTCAAAATTCTGTTCGAAATTTATATGGCACAGCACACACAACAGATGTAGGTTTTTGCGTCCAGGATTTTACAACAACACCCTGTCGTAAATTCACAGATCACATCACTTGTTCTCAGCATCTATATTTAAAGGGTGATCCACGGAACGATTTGCTTAGAACAAACCTAGCTGAAGAAGAGATATTGCTAAAGCAGGTTGAAGAGGAGTCAAAGGATGAAGAGCGATACGGCATAGATCCATGGCGTATTTTTCGAACACAGAGATTGGAAATCTTACGCAACATCGTTGCCATTCTAGACAATGATCGCATTCCTATAAATTCTTTTTTTAGGATTTCACTTAATAATGAGTACCACCCTGTCAGAGTTGCAATTTATAATCGGACTGGAAAAATTATAGGAGACAACAATAATGGTCCAATCAGCTTGCAGCTCATCGATCAGATAGACCTATAACTACAATTCAAGTGCCATGAAAAAACATCTCACCGACCAACTCATTGGAAAAATAGTCGAACTACTTGACCATTGGGAGGGGCCACTAAGTTGGCCTCTACTCTGCGAAGCTGTTGAGAAAACCTTTGGTCAAAAATATTCCCGTCAGACGCTTTCAAAGTACCTTCTGATTTCAGATGCTTTTAGTGTCAGAAAGCAGGCCATTCGTGAAAACAAGGGAATTGATCCAATCTATCAAAGCAAACAAATGCAGGACGCTGCCAGGACGATTGAAGAGCAGAAAAGGAAGATTGAGCGTCTTGAAAAGCAGATCAACTCCCTGCTCGAAAAGTTCCTGAGGTGGTCTTACAACGCCACTCACGCCACGAGGTTCCCTCTGACTGAGACAGATCTTGACAGGCCACTGCCTCCTATTGACCGACGATAATACAATGAAGGACTAAATGTAATTTATTAACCATTTTAATAGGGACAAATATGCCGACATTAAAATATTGGCGCGTTCTTTATGTTGATAGCAAACCAATGCTTGCCGCCTTAGAAGTATATGGACATCCATATATCCCGTGCGGACCAATTATCACTAACACAGTTGTTCAAGGACAATTCGCGGAAGGCGAAACAGTAATAACAAAATCTGGAACAAACTACACTCTAGATGCGCAGCTTGACGAAAGTGATGACTGTGAATTTGCGCGTCCGCTACTTATCGAGAGGGTTAGTAAAAATTTAATAAAAAATAATTCAATGCTGAAACTTGAGCAACTTGATCAATTAAATTTGCTCATTGATAAAATTTTAGCTGGCGAAAAAA
>Ga0265295_1006626_pt1 | contig 13900 bp, 9 predicted proteins | sample Munlansysbiofilm_FD_192503 | JGI IMG/M metagenome (GOLD analysis project Ga0265295, IMG submission 192503) | Leachate microbial communities from a municipal landfill in Southern Ontario, Canada - Methane capture system biofilm | ecosystem: Engineered > Solid waste > Landfill > Unclassified ... | reverse complement strand
TATTTTGAAAAACAAAATATTCATAATACTCCAGGTTCTATGCTGGCTAATAACGTGAAGCCCTCAAAAAATGACAAAGCAAATATTTTCAACATTAAAAACACACAATTTCAATTTGCATTTGGAGATGATTTAAACCAAACTAATTTTTCAAATTCAAATCCAGACCTTGTCATCACTTCTTGCAATACTCCTTTCAATTACAATTTCAGAAACAGACAAATTGATCAATTATGTGGCATTGCAAAATCCAACGTCAAACATATTATTAATATAAACCCTTGCGGTGCAAAAGTTTCGGAAGTTTATCCAGGCGGTTCACTCGTGATAAATAAAAATGGCGAAGTCTGTTATGAACTCAATCTATTTGAAGCCGAAATCGCTCATATTGATACCGATGTTCTATTTTCGTATCCGATTGTACCAGAAAAATACGAAAAAACGGATTTGATATATCGAGCTTTAATTAAAGGAATTCAAGATTATTTTAAATACAGCCATCAAACAAAAGCAGTTTTGGGCTTATCGGGTGGAATTGATTCTGCTTTGGTTGCAGCTTTAGCCTGCGATGCATTGGGAGCCGAAAACGTTCATGGAATTTTAATGCCCTCGATGTATTCTTCAGATCATTCCGTTGAGGATGCAAAAAAACTCGCAGAAAATCTGAACATGAGCTATGACATTGTTCCCATCAAAAATGCGTATGATTCAGTATTAGAAATGGTTACTCCGATTTTTCACAACAAACCATTTGACCTTGCCGAAGAAAATCTGCAAGCTCGACTGAGAGCCATTACATTGATGGCATATTCAAACAAACACGGCTATATGTTGCTGAACACATCCAATAAAAGTGAAGAAGCCGTTGGTTATGGAACTTTGTATGGCGACCTCTGCGGTGGACTTTCCATTATTGGTGATTTGTACAAAAAAGAGGTTTATGAACTCTCAAACTTTATGAATAAAAATGGCGAAAGAATTCCTCAAAATACAATTACCAAAGTTCCATCAGCCGAACTCAGACCCGACCAAAAAGATTCAGATTCGCTTCCAAACTATGACTTGTTAGACGAAATTGCATACCAATATCTCGAATTATTCAAATCTGCTGATGAAATTATCAAAATGGGATTCGCAGAAGATACCGTCTACAGGATCATCCATTTAATTCGCATGAATGAATATAAACGCTTTCAATGTCCTCCAAGTATCAAAGTGTCCAAATTTGCATTTAGAATTGATAGAAACACGCCTTTGATCTGGTAAAATAGTTTGAAATGCAATCAACGGTGGATCTCCGATTACTGAATCGAGCCATCAAGCATATTTATTTATCAATAGTTAAAATCAAGTTATTCGTAGCGAAGTGCTTCAATTGGATCCAATGCAGCCGCTTTAGAAGCAGGATAATAACCAGAAACGATGCCAACAATAAGACACAAAACAACTCCTAGAATAATCCAAGCCCATGGAATAATAAATGCGCTACCAATAACCAAGGAGACTATATTTCCAATTAAAATTCCTAGAATAATTCCGACGATGCCGCCAATTTGGCCAATGACAACCGATTCAATTAAAAACTGCATTTTGATGGTTTGAGCGGTGGCTCCAATTGCCTTTCGGACTCCTATTTCGCGGGTACGTTCAGAAACACTGACCAACATAATGTTCATTAATCCAATGGCGGCTCCCAAAAGGGTTATTAATCCAATAAAAGAAGCAGCAAAAGCTACATATTTGAGCTGATCGGAAAGCATATTAGATAAGTTATCGCTCTTTGCAATCACAAAATTATCGGGTTCACCAATTCTGACTTTACGAATTATTCTAAATACTCCCGTAGCCTCCCGAATCGCCTCTTCTAGCATTTCCGAATTATAAACCATTACACTTACATTGAACGATAGATTGGGTCGAGGGAAATTATAACGTGCATTATTCAGAGGCACAAAGCAGTTTCTATCTCCAGAAAAACCAAAACTGCTTCCTTTGGAAGCCAAAACGCCAATTGTTCGGTATCTTACTGCGCCCACAAAAATCTCTTTATCCAAAGGATTTTCATCATTTTTGAAAATATTTTTAGCAATTTCTTTTCCAATAATAACAACACTAGCACCTCCGCCAGACTCATCGGGCGTAAAATTCCGTCCCAATTCGAGCGTGTAGCCAGAATTTTGAAGATAATTTTCGTCCACTCCCATCACTCCAATATTAGGATTTGTCTTTTCTTCGGCATATTTCACCTCCACCGAAGACGAAGCATTGTAGTTGATGGATATGCTGGCGGGCATTTCAAATCTTTTTTTAAACTGAATTGCTTCTGAATAAGATATTGCACGCATATCCACCCTTCTACCGTGTCCGCCTCCACCAAAATCACGATTTTGAATGGTAAAAGTATTGGCTCCCATCACTGAGAAATTTGATTTTATGGAATTTTGAATCGCATCAATTGCGGTTAAAATACCAACCAAAGCCATTATTCCAAAAGCAATAATCATCACTGTAAGCACAGTACGCGTCATGTGCGACCGAATCGAAGTTAAGGCAATGGCTATATTTTCGAGAATCAGTTGCTTCACGAGAAAACGTGTTTATGGATAATTTTATTCGCAGGTTTTTGTACCGTATGCCAAATCACCGGCATCTCCCAAACCCGGTACAATATAGGCTTGAGCCGTAAGCTCATCATCAATAGCAGCTGTCCATATCGTATACTGAACGCCACCCATATGCCTCTTCACGTAATCGACACCTTCGGAGCTTGCAATAGCAGATACTATATGAATATGTTTGGGTTTGCCATGATTTGCTAGTATTTCTTTTATGGTTAAAACCATGGATTGACCTGTTGCCAACATTGGATCGACCAAAATCATCACCCTGTCATTCAATACTGGACTAGACATATAATCAATTTTTATTTCGAAACTACCATCTTTATAGTGACGACGAAAAGCAGAAATAAAAGCATTTTCCGATCTGTCAAAATAATTCAAGACACCTTGGTGCAAAGGCAAACCCGCTCTTAAAATCGTTCCTAAAACAGGTTGTTCTGACACCACTGACATACTGGCTTCGCCCAATGGAGTATGAACATCCACTGTTTTATAGTCTAAAGTCTTGCTGATTTCATACGCAAATATCTCGCCTAGGCGTTCCATATTGCGACGAAAACGCATGCTGTCTTCCTGTACTTTTACGCATCTGATTTCAGCTAAAAAAGAATTTAAAATGGTGTTGTTTGCTCCTAAATTTTTTACCATAAGTTTGTCGCGTTAGTTATATGCTTCAAAAATACTAAAATATCTCGTGTAACAGCAGATTACATTTTACTTTTTAACCATTTATACATTTTATATTGCGTTTTTTTCAGCATTGAGTTTCCTGGAAAATATTGCAAGACCTGATAATAGGAAGGTCTGGCGCCAAAACCGGCATAAAATCGAGCTAAATTAACATCGTTCGAACCACAAAAGTCAAAAACAATATCTCTGCCCGAATTTTCCTTTATATATTCATTAATCAGAAAAGACATCGCACCATTATCACTCGAATTGGCTCCCCGTCCGGAAAACAAAAAAGCAGAATAATTTAGATAATGAACAAAAAAAGCACCTGCTTGCAAAGTATTATGAGCATCGTAAACCATCCAAAGATGTCCCATTTTAAGAGACAAGAAAATATTTACCAAACGCGCCAATCGAGCATAATCTCGCTCCTCAAAATTGGCATTATCGGAAGCTTTATTGCTCACAAAAAGTCTGATAATATCGCCAACTGAACCCGTTTTCGTAATTGTTAAACCAGCATTTTCTGCTTTTTTGATATTTCGTTTAATGTTCTTCGAAAAACGAGCTCTTAACTGCTCATAAGGTTCAACAAGATCGAGCAAAAATGTTCGCGAATTTTCTAAAACTATTTCTCCCTCCACTTTCATTTGCGAATTTAAACGCATTTCGACCACAAAAAAACGAGAAGGTATCGCCTTTAAAAAAGCCTCTGTCAAAACTTCAGACACTCCTGTTTTAGAAAAAATACCCATTTGAGGTGCAAAAAAGGGTGGATATACATATTTTATCGCATTTTTCTTTCGGAAAGGAAGAGGCATTACCGCTTCATAATCATTTAAAATTAAAGCATCCCAATCCTCCGATACCATTTCTAAATACCAAGATGTGGCATAAATTCTCATATTAATGGAATTTTGCACACATGTATCCCATTTTTTCCTATTTATATGTTTGTTTTCTACATATCTTATGTTCATAAACAAGCATATTTAAGAACATCCATAAAATTTTCCAGATATAAACTGCCTTTCGGCATCGCATAATTATGCCATACGCCCGTGCAGGGAATTCCGTCTTTTTTGGCATCCAAAATAATATCAATCATTATTTCATGAACCTTTACAACATCATCTTTACACATCTTTATCAATGCCGTATCCATAAAGGTAAAGGGATGCACCATCAATGGTAAAACTTTGTCATTTTTCACATCGTAAGCCTTATGCGAAAATGAAGTACCACAACGGTATCCCCAGGTATCATGAAACCCTTGTGAATGGTCGTTAGAAATATTATTTTCAATCAACATTTTCCAATATTCGGGCAACGAAAATCGTAAAAAATGCTGTCTATTTGCTTTGATTTCGGTATTTAATATTTTCTCCAAGACTTTTTTTTCTTCAATTAATAATGTAGGTTCATCCATGGTATTAAACGAACTATGCAGAAAAACATTTTGTTTTTGGTTCAACTTTTTCAATAAATTATGATACAAAGGCGAAAAAATTGAATTGTTGTTATTATACTTTCCGCTTTTAGCCATCAGAGCAAAAAAAAGAGCCTTCACTTGATGTTGATCAAAAACCTCGAGCAATTCATCAAAAACATCATATGGATCGCCCTTCAGTCCTACCCAAACGCACACTCGTTCGCTAAATTCTTTGTATTTAAATTTCGCTCCAAGCCTGGCTGTTCCCAAAAAATGTCTTTTTAAGGATTTTGCTTGATGAGCATACGCAATATCAATATCAAAAGTAGGAAGAAAAGAATATCGATTTTCTTGTTTGGCAAATAAAACCCCCAAACCCATCAACCTCAATTTCAGAACCTTACAAATAGTATCTACCATTGGATAGTGAATATAGGGTGCAATTTGAGAATCGGCTACACAAAAGCGTTGATGCTCGTCCAAGGTGATTTTATTGGTTTGCTCTTCGTATTGTGATAAAAAATAAAAGGCGATAGCAAAAGGATCAAAAGGCAAAATACCGCCTTTATCGACCGCAAAAGGATAAGTAAACAACTGATAATTAACAGTTTTAAACTTCACAAAATCATTGCTCTTGTCAAACAATAAAGGATGTGCTTTTATCCATATTTTTTGAGAGGGACTCTCTTTTCCATAATAAATCACATTCTCCGATGGAATTTCAGCACTCTGACTTAAATGCAAACGAAAGGGCGTTTGCAAGACTTGATTAAATATAAAATCGAGCACATACTCGAGCCGAGGCTTTTTTTCATCTGTGACTATATGGATAATTGGTGCATTCATCAGAATTGGATTAGAGCTGAACCGTAGGACAATCCGACACCAAAACCCGACACCAAAACTAAATTCCCTTTGATGATAAGTCCTTCATGCAAGGCTTCGGAAAGTGCCAAAGGAATGGAAGAAGATGCGGTATTTCCATATTTACGAATGTTTTTAAACATTCTCTCATTGGGAATTTTGAGAGATTTTTGAAGAGTATCCAAAGTTAATAAACTAGCTTGATGAAATACAAAAAGGTCAATATCTTTGATTTTTAATTGACGACTGTCTAAAAAACCAAACAAATGTTCGGGTACTTTTGAACGAATAAAATTGAAAACACCCAGTCCGTCCATCCATAGATTTTCATCCGAACGCATATTTCCGGCATTATCGATGTAGTCTTGCGAGCTAGAGTCGGACTTGGGATTTCTAAAACCTCCGGCAGGAACATAAAATTTCTTATAAAACTTTCCTTCCGTGGCCAGCGATTGAGCAATAAGGCCTTGTTCGTCATTGCAAGGCACCAAATACGTAAGAGTGGCGGCATCGCCAAAAAGAGCACGAGCAGAACGATCTCGTTTATGAACTAATTTAGAATACGTGTCCGCCGTAACAAGCATCACATTTCGAACCACCGAAGAAGCAATTAATGACTTGGCAATGGTTAACGCATAAACATAACCAGAACATGCCATGGTAATATCAAAAGCCATCACATCCATTCGGAAATCGAAATGACGATGCAACAGAGCAGAGTTTCCGGGCATAACATAATCTTGAGTATTGGAACAATACAAAATGCAGTCGATTTGGCGTGGATCTACTCCAGATTCGTTGAAAAACTTTTTACAAGCACCTACAGACAAGTCCAAGGACGTTTCGCCTTCTTCGGCAAAATAGCGCTGCTCTACACCCGTGTTTTTGGCAACAGAAGTCAAGTCCCACATTGGATTTTCGGCTATCAAATCTTTGTTTGTTACCAATCGCTTAGGCAGATAATAATAAATATTTTTAATTTTAGCGTTCATATATTCATACAATGTTTCAATGAAGCAATGTTTCTAAATATTTAATTTTGGTAAAGATAAGAAAGTTTTTAAAATCAATAGTCGCAATAATTAAAAAAACAATCTGGCAATGTTATTATCTGAAGCTATATATATGCCGTAATACCTACCAGAAAACGCCAACTTCTTTGTTCCTTTTGAAAAATGGATGGATGTTGAAAATACAAAAAAACATCAGCAAGAAAAATGTTATTTTTCTTGCTGATGTCATAAATTATTTTACCAGTTTATAGGTATCATTTGCAATTACAAACTCTTCATCGGTTGTAACCACAAGAACTTTCGTTTTGGAACCTTCTTTTGTCAAAATGGCATCCGTTCCTATAATTTCTTGATTTTTCTTTTCATCAAAATCAACACCAAGGAAAGCTAAATCTTTGCAAACATTATAACGAATATCGCGAGCATTTTCGCCAATCCCACCAGTGAAAATAATCAAATCTACTCCACCCATGGACGCAGCATATGCTCCAATGTATTTTTTCACTTTATAGGCAAACATATCCAATGAATATTGTGCTCTTTGATTTCCTTTTTTGGCTTCTGCTTCTATATCTCTCATATCCGAACCAACTCCAGATATACCGCACAATCCTGAGCGTTTGTTTACCAAATTATTCATTCCTTTAATATCCAATTTTTCATTTTCAGCAATGTACAACAAAGCACCAATGTCTAGATCACCAGAGCGTGTCCCCATCATCAAACCTTCAACGGGGGTAAATCCCATGGATGTATCAATGGATTTACCATTTTTAATAGCGGCAATAGAGCCTCCATTTCCTAAGTGACACGTGACAATATTTAAATTTTCCCAGTTTTCACCAATCATTTTTGCTCCTTTTGCAGCAACAAATTTATGGCTGGTTCCATGAAAACCGTAGCGACGTATTTTATGCACTTGATAATAATCGAATGGAATGGCATATAAGAATGCTTCTGGGGGCATTGTTTGGTGGAAAGACGTATCAAAAACAGCTACTTGAGGCACACCTGGCAATAATTTCTCCATTACCAAAATCCCTTTTAGGTTGGCTGGATTATGAAGAGGTGCCAACTCACATAATTCGTTAATTTTTTTCTTTACATCTTCGTCTACGATTGCACTTACAGGAAAATACTCACCACCGTGAGCAACCCTGTGACCACATGCTTTAATTTCTTCAACATTTTCAATAACACCGTGTTCAGCATCGGTTAGGGCTTCTAAAATAAAATTAATACCTGTTTCATGATCGGGCATTGGGGCTTGAATGTAATATTTTTCTTTTCCTACTGGTTTATGAGTAAACTCGCCCATTTCAAGTCCAATACGCTCCACTTGCCCTTTTGCCAAAAGTTCTGCATTGTTCTCCATATCCAAAAGTTGATACTTGATGGATGAACTGCCGCAATTTAATACCAAAATTTTCATTTACAGTTTGTTTTATGTTATATATTATATTTATCCAACTGCGAATTTATGGAATAATATTTATGTACTCAAATAAAAAACTCATTTTTCAGAAATTTAGGTTTTTATAAACTTTTCAAATTTATAACTGAATAAAAAAACAAACATAACAAACTCATTTAAAGACAATTATAACGAACAAAAGGAATCATAGAAAAACATATCTACATTAACTATTTTATATAAAAAAACCAAAAAAAGAGAGAAACAAATCACAATTCCGAAAAATTCCCTAAATTGCCAAAAATTTGAACTGAAAAATAAAAAAACAAAATAGAATCATGGTTAACAAACAATTAATTGACCCAAAAAGCATTGTCGTTATCGGTGCTTCCAATGATGTAAGCAAGCCGGGTGGTAAAATCGTTAAAAACATAGTGGACGGAAACTATCAAGGAAAACTGATGGTTGTCAACCCTAAAGAAACGGATATTCAAGGAATTAAATGTCACAATTCGGTAAATGATATACCCGAAGCTGATTTGGCAATATTGGCTATCGCCGCTAAATATTGTCCCGAAACCGTTGAAGTACTAGCCAGACAAAAAAACACCAAAGCTTTTATCATTCTTTCGGCTGGTTTTAGCGAAGAGAGCGAAGCTGGAGCAGCATTAGAAGCTCAAATTGTAAAAACGATCAACGAAGTAGACGGTGTTTTGATTGGGCCCAATTGCACCGGCGTTTTAACACCCAAGCACCACAGTATCTTTACATTACCTATTCCAAAACTAGACCCAATGGGCTGCGATTTCATTTCTGGTTCGGGTGCCACAGCATGTTTTATTATGGAAGCTGGTATTCCTAAGGGCCTAACCTTTGGTAATGTATTTTCGGTTGGCAACGGAGCACAAATTGGCGTTGAAGAAATATTGGAATATTTTGACGAAACGTTTGATCCAGAAACCAGTTCTAGGGTAAAATTATTGTATATAGAAAATATCGATAAGCCCGAAAAACTACTAAAACATGCCACCTCATTGGTGAAAAAAGGCTGTAAAATAGCCGCTGTAAAATCTGGTTCGAGCGAAGCTGGCAGCCGTGCCGCATCCTCGCACACAGGTGCTTTAGCAAGCCCAGACGTTGCCGTAGAGGCCTTGTTCCGTAAGGCTGGAATTGTACGCTGTTTTGGACGTGACGACTTAATTAACGTGGCATCGGTTTTTATGCATCCTGAAATTAAAGGAAAAAATATTGCCATTATTACCCATGCTGGCGGACCTGCCGTAATGCTTACCGATTCTCTTTCAAACGGCGGAATGAATATTCCCGCATTAGAAGGCGAAGCAGCCGATCAACTTTTAAGTAAATTGTTTGCCGGCTCTTCTGTTCACAATCCTATTGACTTTTTGGCCACAGGTACCGCTGAACAACTGGGCATTATCATTGACGATATTGACACGAAATTTGATACTATTGACGCCATGGTCGTCATTTTCGGAACCCCTGGTCTGGTTCCCCTTTGGGACGTGTATAAAGTTTTAGACGAGAAGATGAAAACGAGTAAAAAACCTATTTTCCCTGTACTGCCTTCTACTTTTACAGCCCATGACGAAGTGGCTGATTTTCTATCCAAAGGACGTATTAACTTCCCTGACGAAGTGGCTTTGGGCAATGCATTATCACGCATTTACCACACTCCAAAACCGATGTCTGAAAAAACATGCCATCACGAAATAGACACTGCTCTTGTTAGAGCCATTATTGATTCTTGCGAAAATGGATATATCGACCCAGACCAAACTATTGGCTTGCTTGATGCTGCTGGAATTCCCCGTGCGGGCCAAGCCACGGTTCACACTCTGGAGACAGCCATTGAGGCCGCCAAAAAAATTGGTTTTCCATTGGTTATGAAAGTGGTGGGACCGGTTCATAAATCAGACGTTGGTGGGGTAGTTTTGAATGTAAACAGCGAAGAAAAAGTAGCATTTGAATTTGAACGAATGATGAAAATTCCGGAAACCTATGCCGTTTTGATGCAAGCCATGTTATCTGGAACAGAACTCTTTGTTGGAGCAACTCGCGAGGATAAATTCGGACACATGATTATGTGCGGTTTAGGAGGCATTTTTATTGAAGTATTGAAAGATGTTAAAGCCGCTTTGGTTCCCGTTTCAAAAAAGGAAGCCATGTATATGATTGAAAATCTGAAAGGATACAAAATCCTAGAAGGTGTTCGCGGACAAGAAGGAGTAAACATTGATTTGTTTGCCGATGTGGTGGTTCGCTTATCTACTCTTTTGCAAGCAGCACCAGAAATTATAGAAATGGACATTAATCCACTTCTTGGAAAAGCCGACAAAGTAGTTGCTGTAGACGCTCGAATAAGGATTGAAAAGTAAAATAATCGCTAATTACACAAACTGTCGTATACATTTATATACGGCAGTTTTTTTTATCGACTTTTTGTTTAATTTTGCAAGTTCTATTCAATAAAAATGATTAAAAGTATTTTACGATATACCGCGTTTTCTCTCCGAACTTTAACCAATAAAAAAGTCAGAATGGTTTTAGCTTACGAATGGAAAAGGTATACTATTGGCTATCGAACATTTGTCAATGCCAAAGATCAAAAACCAAACATAAATGATCACGTTACAGCACTTTACATTGCTGTTGAATGGCTATTAAGAAGTCAATATTATATGATTGACTACGGATTTGGGTCCTACCGTTTGGGCAAAAACTGGACCACCTCCTATCCCGAAACTACTGGATACATTATTGAAACGCTAATAAAATACAGCCATTTAAAAAGAGAAAATGAAATTAGAAATTGCTGTTTACGCGCAGCAGACTGGCTTTTAAGCATTCAAAAACCAAGTGGTGGTTGGCAAGGCGAAACCATGGAAGACAATAAAGATGAAGTTGTTTTCAATACAGGTCAGATCATTCGAGGATTGCTTTCTGTTTACTGCGAAACGGAAGAAGAAAAATATTTGGATGCTGCCATCAAAGCGGGCGACTGGCTTGTGGAAATTCAGGAACCCGAAGGGATGTGGATTAAAAATGCTTTTATGGGCGTTGCAAGAGTTTATGACAGCTATGTAGACGTTCCTTTGATTCATTTATCTGGGTTTACAAAAGACGATAAATATAAAAATGCAGCCATCAAAAATTTAAACTGGATTGTTGATCATAAACAAGAAAAAAATGGATGGTTTAACGATTGCGACAACACCATAAAACACAACGACAAACCAATTTTACACACCATTTGCTACACCATTGATGGCCTAATTGAAGCAGGGAATCTACTAAACGAACCCAGATACATTCAAGCCGGCAAAAAGGCAGCCGATGCTTTGTTGAGCAACTATAATCAACACTCTGTTTTAAAAGGAAGATTCGACAAAAACTGGGAAGGCTATGAATTTCCAATACTTACGGGATATGCTCAATTGGCAGTAGTTTGGATGAAACTTCACCATTTATATCCCGAAAATGGCTATTTTAAAGCAGCTCAATCAATTAACAATCAATTGGTTTGGCTTCAATTTGACGATGCTCGTTTTGGCAACATCAACGGAGGAATTGCAGGCACGTTTCCTTTTTGGGGAAAATACGAACCTTTTTCTTTTCCAAATTGGGCTTCAAAGTACCTTGTAGATAGCATTATGATGGAACTTCAAATTCTTAAACATACGCTTTAAAATGAAAAGCGATTTAAGCATTTTTGATTTAGTAAAAAAGCTTCCTATCAACAGGGAAGACACTCTATTTGTGTCTTCCGATTTATTCAAATTAGCGGTGGCGTGTCATCGACAAAACATAGAATTTTCGGCAAATATATTTCTGGATGCTCTGCTTGCTCTTGTCCCCAATGGCACTTTGGTTATTCCGGCGTACACCGATAATCTCAAATCTGGCGATCGTTTCGACATTCTACACTCCAAGCCTAACACGGGAGCTCTTTCTGAGGCAACTTTCAAACGTTCGGAGTTCATTCGCACAAGTGACCCTTTTCACTCTTTTTTTGTGGCAGGAACACAAAAAGAAAACTTTGCTCAGCTTCGTAATCAATCAACTTTTGGATCCGATTCAGGCTTTGCTTTACTGCACAAGCTCAACGCCAAAGCCTTGTTCATAGATGTATCGTTGCAAAATAGCTTTACTTTTGTTCATTATTGCGAAGAAAAACTAAAAGTAAAATATCGCAAATTAAAAGCCCATAAAATACATTATATTTCAAATACAGGGCAAGAAAACAGCATTACTCATCAGTTTTTTACCCGAAAAAAAGGCTACCTTAATAATCTTCATCCTCTTGAGGAGCAATTGACAAAAAACAATATCCTCAAATCCCATCTATTGCTAAACAGCACCCTGAAAATTGCAAATTACGATGAGTTATATAATTTTATTTCTGAAGATATTATCTTAAACAAAGCTAAAAACCTACACAGATTTAGCTTTTATGAATATTTCAGAAGAACGGCTAAGCAAATATTAGGCCGTAAATAATAATTTCAAACAATTTAGTTTAATATCTGTTAGTAAACAAATGACAAATGAAAAATAATAAACTTATGAAATCTGACATTCAATTGGCAAAAGAAGCAACCATGCTTCATATTAATGAAATTGCAAAATTGCTTAAAATCGATATAGAAGACTTAGAACTATACGGTAAGTACAAAGCAAAAATCCCGCTTAAATACATTGATGAAAATAAAATCAAAAAATCAAAACTGATTTTAGTAACAGCCATTACACCCACTCCAGCAGGAGAAGGCAAAACAACAACATCCATCGCACTTGCCGAAGCGCTTAATAAAATTGGAAAACAAGCTACGGTTGTACTTCGTGAACCCTCATTAGGTCCTGTTTTTGGTATAAAAGGAGGAGCTGCTGGTGGAGGGATGTCTCAAGTTCTTCCGATGGAAGATATCAACCTACACTTTACTGGTGATTTGGCTGCCATCGAAAAAGCACATAATCTTCTTGCGGCCTTAATTGACAACAATCTACAAAACAAAAAAAACAATCTAAATATTGACCCTAGAACCATCGTTTGGAAACGTGTTATTGACATGAACGATCGTTCTTTAAGAAACATTACGATTGGATTGGGCGGACTTTCGGATGGCATTCCACGTCAAAGTGGTTTCGACATTACAGCAGCCTCAGAAATAATGGCTATTATCTGTTTGGCAACCAGTATTGAAGATTTGAAAACAAAACTGGGAAATATTTTCATTGGATACACCTTTGACAAAAAACCTGTTTTTGCTCGAGATTTGAAAGCTCAAGGAGCCATGGCTACACTCTTAAAAGAAGCCATAAAGCCCAACTTGGTTCAAACCATGGAAAACACTCCAGCCATCATTCATGGCGGACCGTTTGCTAACATTGCACAGGGAACCAACTCTCTTATTGCTACCAAACTAGCTCTTTCTGTTTCGGAATATGTAGTAACAGAAGCTGGTTTTGCCTCCGAATTAGGCGCCGAGAAATTTCTAAATATCAAAGCTCAGTACGGCAATCTTTCTCCTAACACGGCAGTTATTGTAGCTACTGTTAGAGCGATAAAATATCACGGCGGTGTGAAAGTAAAAGATTTAAATGAAGCCGATATTGGAGCCATCATTAAAGGCTTACCAAATTTAGACAAACATATTGAAAACATGCGTCACTTCAACCTTAATCCTGTGGTTGCCATCAACCGCTTTACCAGCGATACGGATGAAGAATTGGCTGCCATTAAAAAACATTGTCAAGATCAGGGCGTAAGAGTTGCTATCACCGATGGTTGGGCAAAAGGTGGTGACGGTGCCACTGAACTTGCAGAAATGGTTGTTGCTGAAGCTATAAAATGCCACAAATGTTT
>Ga0265295_1006625_pt1 | contig 13900 bp, 14 predicted proteins | sample Munlansysbiofilm_FD_192503 | JGI IMG/M metagenome (GOLD analysis project Ga0265295, IMG submission 192503) | Leachate microbial communities from a municipal landfill in Southern Ontario, Canada - Methane capture system biofilm | ecosystem: Engineered > Solid waste > Landfill > Unclassified ... | reverse complement strand
TTCTCTGAGCATCACGCTTTCCATATCGAAAATTTTTTACTCAGGCTGACTAGCGTCGTAGACCGTTCATACTTGTTGGCAGGTTCAACAATGCTGATGGAAAATCATATAATTGAAAAGTTGGGTGGTAAACGAAAAGTTAGCAATAAATTATTGGATTTCAGTCCAGCATCAGAAGTAGTATTAAAAAAAATGGATGACGCAATAGACCATTTACGAACGCCTAGAAACAAGGTGGCTCACCAAGCTGGATATTCTAGCAAAAATCTATGTGTACTACAGACCATAGAAAACTCAAAAGCAGAGTCCATCTCAGTTAGAGAAATCACAGACATCATGACTTACGATCAGATCAAGGATGCAGTAATTGGTGAGTCGATTGATAAATTTGAAACTGTACTACCGATTATTGATGATTTGGTCAAAGAATTAATTGAAAGTCTGGCATTTGTATATGATGGTTTATTACAAGTTCACATAACAAGTAAATCCAGGTGACGCCTACGGCGCACCTGATTTAGGCGTTAGCGCAGTTACTATATCCAAATACGAAGAATGTTACCACAGCTTATTTTAAAAAGTATCCCTTAATTCTCTTGACAGTGCAGTATCATTCAATGATACTATAAGCTTTGATGTCTGGCTACATCAGCTATTCATATTTTGGAGAATTACAGGTTGACATTAAATTCAAAACAGACAAAAACACTCAAAAAGATATTTGAGCGTCCTGCACTTTCCAGTATAATCTGGGCTGATATTGTAAATCTTTTAAAAGGTTGTGGCGCTGAAATCATACAACGCCAAGGATCTCGTGTTTGTGTCAAGCTTGGGGATCAACGAGCGGTTTTTCACTCTCCTCATCCTCAAAAAGAGGCAGTCAAAGGGGCTGTAAATGACATTAGAGCATTTTTAAAACGGGCAGGAATTGAATTATGAAAAAATCAAATATTCTTACACACAAAGGTTATATTGGAGAAGTCTCCTTTGATAATGAGGCAAAGATATTCTATGGACATGTTATAAATACCAAAGATACAATAACATTCCAATCTGATAATGCAAAAAACCTTGAAAAAGAATTTCAAGTGTCAGTGGATACTTATATTGATTTCTGTCAGGAATTAGGAGAGTCTCCGGAAAAACCGTATTCTGGAAAATTTTTGTTACGATTGCCTCCAGAAGGACATCGAACTATTGCACTTGCAGCTCAAATAGCAAATCAGAGCCTCAATACCTGGGCTGCAGAACATTTGGTTAAAAGTGCTGAACAAGAACTTCAATTATTGGCTTAAATAAAAACTTCTTGAATTATTGAACATAAAATGGCGCTAACCAAACGCTAAACCTGGCCAGGTGTCAGCTCATCGGCTTCCTGTGAGGCTATAGCCCTGGCAGGTGAGCTCCCCGTTAGGCCATAAATATGGAAAAGAATATCTCTACAGAAATACCAGTCCCATTGCCGACAGATTGGATAAATATCCATAGTCAGTTGTCAGGCGCATGGGTGCGCAGAAATGATATACAAATTCCGAAGCCACCCGTGCCTCTAATTTTGGCAGGCGCAGCATTTTCAAGTGCAAGTGATATCCGATCGAGATGGATTGATATAATCAATTGGGCAAATGAGTATGGATTTTCTGCTATTCTTTTGAATAGTTTGCCTGAACCACCGGATCTTGATGTTGCGGAAAGCATAGCCGGTGTTTCCACCGAGGGTAAAGGTTGGTGGCCAGAGATAGGTGAGCAGTTTCATAAACCCAAGCATAAGCCGAGTAAAAAAACAATTTTGGCAACATTGCAACGCTTAAAAATTGAATAGAAAGAGGTTGTGGGCATTAAACTCGGTAAAGAAACTATACCGAAAAAGTTCACTGGGAAGAAAGCGAGGCGGTTGGTTGTAATTGCAAATCCAGATTTCATACCACCTTGGGGTAGCTGGTATTCAGCGAACAGAAATCCTAATGCATTTTCAAAATTTCAAAAAACTATAAACGATGTCATTACGCCTATGGAAGTTGACGATATCGATTTTAATACAGAACCTTGGCCTAACCAGGCTAATTCAGCCGATGCAAAAAGCTGTGCGACTGATTAGCGGCGTTCGGCCCCACACAAGAAAGGTAAATAAATGCCAATAATAAGCCGCTTCCTTGGAATCCTTATTGCTATGTACTGGGATGATCATAACCCTCCCCTCTTCCATGCGAAGTATAGTGGCTATGAAATAACCGTAGATATCCACACTGGTGTAGTGGAAGGTAGGTTTCCAAAACGTGCGCTACGCCATGTTTTGGAATGGTATGACATCCATAAAGAAGAATTGTTTGAAAATTGGGAACTATGCCGAAGACAGGAAGCCCCAAAACCAATAAATCCCCTGGAGTAAAAGTAATATGTTCCTTCATGTTATAGATGTTAAACATATTGAGAATTACAAGATCGAAGTCACCTTTAGTAACGGTCGCAAAGGAGTTGCAGACCTGGACGGTTCTTTCCTGGGAAGCGTTTTTAAGCCGCTTGAAGACATCGAGTTTTTCTCGAAAGTTGCTTTGGATCAAGAGTTAGAGACGGTAGTCTGGCCCAATGGAGCTGATTTTGCTCCTGAATTCCTTTATTTCAAAGCCTTCGGTCATGACCCAGATCTAAAAACGCAACATAAAGACTGGTGGGGATACAGGGCCGAACCCAGCGCTTAACCTGGTGCGACCTGAAGTCGCTGATATTATTGTTAATTAACGTAGATTGACCTGCCGTATCACCGGCAGTTTCTTACTCCGGCATGCATTACCGGTAACGGTTTTGTGTGAAGCCCGGGGGACAATGAAGCCCTTGGTCGAAAGACTTGGAGAGCGAGCCGTGAGGCAAGCTCAACTCTGGCAGCATCAAGCCGGTTGGGAGCTAAGAATGATGGTATGCGTAACACATGTGAACTGTTGATAAATGCCGTGAGCGTTGAAAGGCCAAAGATGCTGACAGGCCTTGACCAAAGGGAAAAATGAGGACAGGTAGATAATGCATTTATCAAAAAAATTAAACAGTCAGGCAAAAAAGCTGCCATGGTGGGCGACGGCGTAAACGATGCGCCAGCCATGGGCCAATCCGATATTGCCATGGCCGTTCATTTAGGTCTCAACCCGGGGGAAGGAATTGCCGCCATTTGAAAAATCTTAATATCCATGTCCAGCTGGCCCCAGGAAAAAACCTCAGAAAAAGTGGGAATAAATCAACAAAGGATTTTTCTAATTATCAATATTGCCAGTTATGGCAATATTGATAATTTACTCTCCCAGGGCCACACCATGGAAGACATAACCGCCCATTACCAGATGGACCTTGCTGATCTGTAACGCAACTGAACTGGACAGATCCACTGCTGTATGCAGCTGGAGGTAAAGTCCGAGAGGGTGACGGTTCACGGGTGGTGTTGGAACTTTCCGGTACAAGAGAATATGCTCACAGGCCGCATCCGGGGAAAGAAGCAAAAAAATATATGGTTGAAAAAATTCGGGAATGGCCTCATATAGTGTAAAGCGGGAAATGAAGGATGCCGAATTTAAACCCAGATCATCAACCAAACTCCGGCATTTCCAACAATTTGCTGCACTCGGACAAATTGCTCGCTGCGCTGCCAATTTTCCGGTGAGCAAGACGTTATCCGATCCCTGCAATTCGATTTCAAATGGAGACTTGCGAGTGGTTTGATTGAATTGCATTTTGCGCAACATGAACGAGAAACGATGATCTTGACATACCTCGCTTTTTTGCTGTGGCATCAATTTGTTGAAGGGTCGTTTCTGGAATAGTAATATTAACTCTAACTGTACGTGGTTTTGAGCGCGGTCTCAAAAAATGATGGAGAAGAGGACAACATTACCGATGGAAGCGCTATAAGAGAATCATGCAAAGCAGTAGAAAATAAAAAATAATTTTCAACTATAGAATCATCAGCATTCAGGCAAAATTTTTAAGAAGTTTTGACAAACATTTTGGCCTTGGAAATTGTTCTGCGTAAATAGGCATCATTCTGTTTTGGGCTTGAATGGTTTTTCCATGTGGTTCGTTGTTCCAGTATCTGACGCCTGACTTCATTTTCATCCAACCCTCTTCTGAATAAGGCCATGGAAAAAGCAAAATCAGTAGCCGATTCATCACCCCGATCGTAATGCGAACGGGGAAAAACAGGAAGGCGACACACGCCCCCCTCCAGGGGGAGATGGGAAAAGTGCTCGGGTTTGTATGAGGTTTTGATAAAAGCCGGTGATGGGATGTGAGCGGTGTGTTTCCAGTCTGCCCATATAAGTCTTGCCAGGGGGTAAAACCCTTTACTGTTGCGATATTTGTTTTTCCGATTTCTAAAGCCTGGGCATCGCCCCCATCGGTTGCAGGGGTCAGCGCCGGGATCTGATTTCATTTTTTTCAACCAATAGCGTTTTTCTTCAAGTGGAATGGGACGATGTGCATGTATCCAGACCTGAAAATTTTCAGGTGATGTTTCCACCACCATTCTGCCGGGTTTCCAGGTACCGTTTGGGAGCTTGTGGTGTTTTTGCAAAAGTTCAGGAGTGATGTCATCGGCCATCAGGTACAAAGCTTGTTCCAATGGCTGGATAAGAATATGATTGTTCCTGGCGTTTTCACCTTTTAAATATGGCAGATTCGAGGAGAGAGGTTTTACACGCCATCGTTTACCGGCGGCCATGTCCAGCACGGCCAGTTGATATGCGCCGTTGAAGAACCGACGCAACTTGCATAATATTTTTTCCATGGGCATAAAAACCCCGGAGTTATTTTGTGGTCTCCGGGGCGTAAGCAATGAGGGTTAGAATGTTTTTCAAGACGATATAAACATGTCTTGCCGCTTTCCAATTTTACTGCATGTTTACTTTCCTGTTCCTATCTGGTTGAGATCGTGAAGGGGAAAACAATTGAAAAAACAAAGATTCGTCTATCCTGGGCAGTTCCTTTATGGATGCAGCGTTAAGTAATTCAGCTGCCATATGGTTGAGAACCCTGAGATTGTTGGCCGCATGACTGGCCAGAGTACGAATCAACTCGTCGGACATCAACAGACTGTTTCCCGCCTGATCCAGTGCAAAACGCAGATAATTCTGGAGTTGTTCGGGGCTGAGGGGCTCAAGCACCAGCCTTGGGCCGATCCGGCTTCCAAGAGGAAGAAGATCCGGCGACCGGAACCTTTCCGGGAGTCTGTTGTCGCCGCACAAAACGGTAAACAGCAGATTTTGTGAGTCAAATTGATGACTTTGGAGGATCCGCAGCTCTGTCAGGCATTCATCAGAGACATGTTGAGCCTCATCAATAAGCAAAACCGGTTTGAATAAGGTGGATTGACAATGGTTTATCCAGCGTTCACGTAGAATCTTGAACCCGCCGTACCGGTTGGCAGGAGAAAGCGCCACGTTAAACAATTCCCCCAGCTCCCGGTAAAAGTCCCCCAGTCTGCTCTGGGGCCGCTGCATAACGCCTACGGCCAGATCGGGGATTCTTGCCAGGTTACAGGCAATTTTATGAAGGGTTTTGCTCTTGCCGAGTCCTGGATCTCCGGTAATCAGAGCAAAGCCTCCCTGGGCTGCCATAGAACGTATCCGAAGTTCAAAATTCTCCGAACCTGGTAGAGAATAAATTGCATCTTTGGGTATGTCAGGCAAAAAAGGATTGTATTTAAGGCCGTACAGACTTTGGATATCAATGTTCTTCAATGGAATTTTCCTCCTTTGGAAGATAGGCAGGTGGCAACCCGGAAGCTGCATAATCAGCCATCCACTTTTTTAACAGAGCAGGCTGTTCTTGCGCTTCAACAGAATCAGAAGAGGGTGATGTGGATGAAATGACTCGGCGTCTGCCGGAAGCATTAGCTGTTTTATCCTGGGGTAAAATTCGGGCAAGGGGGGCATCTGTTTTTGCATCAACCAGTATCATTTGGCTTTTATCCCAGCTTGATGCCCGCAAAATCACCGATTCCATATGGGCAAAGCGAACCGGCAACTCATACCGGATGCCTTCGACCGTCACTGTGGCGTCGCTGCGCCTTGGTTTTCGAGTAATCCTGCGTGTAAAGGCAAGTTGAAGCGTTTCGCTGTCAGGAACCCTTCTGGCAACGCTTTTATGATTCATGAGGCGGTCCAAAGGCGTTGTTTTAATCTCTCGATTGCATCTGCGGTGGTAATCCTGTTCCACCCAGGCCTGGCCAGCCTGGTTTAGATAGGAAAGGGTCAAGTCCTTTTCCTTACGCAAAAGTTCCAGAAGGCGCCCTTCAAGCTGCCCCCAGAAGACCTCCTGCTTCCCATTTTGATATGGCGAATACGGAAGGGTCGTTTTATGGATGACACCGAGACGTTCTAACCCCCGGGTGGTCTCCTCCGCCAGCATGGCCGACCCGTTGTCGGTCATTAAAGCCCTGGGAAGTCCTCGTTTCATGAATGCCTGAGTTAATCCATGGACCAGACATTCTGCCGTTTCAGCCAGATAAAACTGCAGATGACAGCAGATGCGGGAATGATCATCAAGAATAGCAAGGGCCATAGGCTGGAACCAATTGCCTGAGGCGTCCACAATGCGAATTTTTGCATGATGAAAATCCAGATGCCAAAGCCCATGGAGATAGGCGACTTCAAAACCCCTTATTTCTCTTTTTTCCCGACGCTCTTCAGCCCGTTTTTGTCCCTGTGTGGGTTGGGCCGGTTCATGGGATCGCAACCAGCCATTCTCTCGTACGCAGCGTAAAACTGTCTTATAACTGGGCATCTTACCCCATTCCGGGTGTTCTTTTGCCTTAACCTTGAGGTTGTCGTAGTGCAGTTGGACGGTCCAGCGGGAATATTTTTTGTATTGGCTTTCCAGCGCATTGAAAAGCGCATTGGACATGGACCAGCGAATTCCGGCATCGGATCGGATTTTGCGGCCCAGGACAGCCACTGGATCATTGGCTTTTCTGGCTTTATAATACCAGCGCTCAATGGTCGACGATCCAAAAGTAATCTTTTGGTTTTCATCGATGGGATGCTGATAAATTTTTTCTGAAAGCCGGGCGAGGGCCTGCTGTAACTCTCCCTTGTCAGGGGGACTGGACAACAGTTCTCCTATCACAGCAAGCCGGAACTGTCCCCAGTGCAGCCAATTGCATGTTTTAGTATTACCCATGAAGTCTCTCCTTTCGGTTTGCTTCCTCAAACCCTCCCCCATGGAGGGGAAAAGGGGCAAACTTTGAATAGACTCCTTTTAACAGGTTGATTGCAGCCTGCCATCAGCCCAACTTCTGCGTGATCGCTTCCCGACAAATAACATCCTCAAAAACTATGGCTCATGGTCCATGGAGAAGCCCCTGAAGGCAACTGGCCAGGGCTGCTTCCGGAGTCGATGCTCGATCGCTAAAACCGACCAATAAATCACGTAGCAACCAGTCAGATGCCTGAAGCATGATGCGCCCTGACAAAGGGTGGTTGTTCCATTCTTTGGGGAAAATTTTCAGGAAATAGTCTCTCCACCGGTTGACGGTGGAACGCCATACTCTGCAAAGTCCTTTCAGGCGCTCCAAGGTGACGGCAGGGTTTTTCCCCTGGCGAAGTGCGATTGCCAACAGCACTACAGGAGCCCAATAAACACGCCGTCCCCAGAATCGCACCGACGGAGGCATGGTTCGACGGCGACAGCCTTCACTGCCGCAACACAAGCTGAAACGGACTGCAAAAGCCTCTTGTAGTTCAGGAGGGCCGCCCCGAGGCTTACGCTCATAGTTGGCAAAATGCAACGGCCCCCCGCAAAAGGGCAGCCCAGTTCTTTTATTTGTTCTGCCCGTTTTTGATCTATTGAGTAAAGAAGGGAAAATAACGATTGGCGAGTGAGGGTATCCAGTGGTATCATGGTTCCTGCCATTTAGGGTTATAGTGGCAGGAGCCCCCGTCGACGAACTAGCCAAAGAACGTGAGGGGGCTCCTTTATTATTCCCTCACTGTTCTGGACCATTTTATACTTTTTTTCCATCATTTTTTTCGTCCGCACTCAGTTTACCTTGGCTGAAAACGTCATGAAGGGAGAACTTAGGCCGTTAAACCAATCAACGGATTTTCTTGTTAATGCTTAGCGTACGTTTTCGTACCATTGGGCTTCAAACCCCGTATTGATCAATTTAGATTTGAATAACAAATGGACTGGTTTTTTGCTATACACATTATAAAACACAACGGGCAGAAAAATCTGCCCGTTGTCATGGATAATTACGCTTCAAGCACATCCACTATTTTAGCAATAGCAGAAAAAACTATCATCGCAATAGTAATAACGGTTTTAGTTTTAATATCCATTATGACCTCCTTTTGTAGGGTTTATAAAATTCTTTTTTATTTCCCCATTCAAAAGGCTTATCCATTAAACGACATTAGGCATTATCAAATTGATTTTGTCAAGCTTTTTTATTGGCACTTATTTTCAACAAACCTACAGAAAAATTTATGACTTCCTTAACGTGGTCTATAAAAAACATATATGTTTCAAAGGGGATATATATTTTATATATAAAGTTGTAATGAGAATGACCAAACTTTTTTTCAACTTTTTTTAAAACATCTTTTGAAATATGACTTTGAGATGCTTCTTCTGTTTTCTTACACCCTGAACAATTCCATACAAATCGGTTTTTTGATGATAAAAAGTCTTTATCATCGAATGGTGTCAATACCATCACTGATTCACAGTCAGAGCACCTTTTTATATTATAAATATCATTACGGATTTCAAAATCATAGTTATCCTTAGATTCATCCTTAGAATTAGAATATAATTCATCCAACTCAGTAAATGTAGTCTTAAATCTATCTACTGTAAAAACTTTTAATGTAAGATCACAATCTTCTCTGAGGCCTTTTTTTGTTTCATTGAATGATACCATATCATCTTTAATACTTAAATCACCATTGTTATGAATACATACATTTCTCAAATACCATAAATAATTATTAATACGAACAAATTTATCATACTTGTTTTTAACAGACTGGTTTTTGTCCACACCATTTTTTTTGAACAAAGCCTCCATGTTCATTTTGAAAAGATTATATTTTTTCTCGTTTTTTTTGCCTGAGGTAAAAAAAAGATTGAAGTAATCGTAATATCTTTCAAGAATGGCATATACTGATAGGATAGTTTGATATGCCAAACCTCGTTCTATGATCTCACTTGGTGGTATCAATGATCCAAAAAAATCAAGATATGCATCATCTAAAGATTCAGGATTTTTACATTCTAACATTAGCAGGTTTGAATCAAAAAGAATTAACTCTAAACCAGAAATTGTTTGCCAACATTCGTCTTTCAAACTATCCAATTCAGCAATAAATGATTTGCTAAATACTTTATAGTTATTTTCTTTATGAATAAACTTGATCATTTCATTGAATAATCCATCGTCAATGTCATCGAACTCGATATCATTCAACTCAATACTTTTTGTATCAACAAACTCAAGATCACCTTCTTGAGGCTCTTCCCAGTCTTTTGATTCTCTTATTGTTTCATATATGTTTTTTTTAATCCATACGAAAAAATCAGATCTTTTTTTAGGGATATCCATATTGTTTTCAATGAGCCAATTAATTTTAAAGATTTTTTTTTCAACAAACTCTTTTAATTTAGACGGAGGATTATCTTTCAAATTGAACAAGTATGCTTTAGAAACCCCTAACAATTCCCATAAATCTTTACCTTTTATGTTTTTTTCTTTTTTCAAAAATTCACAAATTGTTTTTTTAGAAAAGCCTAATTCTCTAAAATACTTACTCCGATAATCTTTGTCTAATTCTTGCATTGTGCTGATCTCCTCAACGAAAAGATAAGTTTTTTTATTTCATCACCTTAGCCTTAGGCAACAAGTATTAATAATTTGTTCGTTGACAATCGTACTTTTGCAATAAAAACAGACAATTCTAGATTGAAAACGAACAAATTATTTTGACTTAATCCCTTAGCCGTGTAGCATCCTAAATCAGGGTCTCTATTTCCTAATACTAATGAAGTCTCTCCTTTAAAAACAAACTATATTACCTAAATGTTGCAAGCGTTATTTGACCGGATATGCAAGATGCTAAGCATGCCGCTATAATCGTCGTCTACTGCAAGTTCCTGGCAACGCAGCATATCCGGTCAAATAACGCTCCCGCAAGGTTTATTTTTTTATTTTTTAACTCTGCATGTTTTGATGGGTAGCAAACCTAAAAAAGCCATCACAACCAACTAATTTAATAGCCAACTTGTTCAAAAACAAAAATCATGAATGCAACCTTTGGGTATTACTTTTATAAAAAATTCCTGTTGAGCCTGTCCCTACCTAAACCGTTCAGCCACGGCTTTTTTATCTGGCCCGCATCCACTAAGGTGGGGTGTAATTGCACATTTAGGGTAAATCCATCATAGGGTTTGGAACAACAAAACTTGGTTTGTCAAATATTTTCTCTGAGTTCCCTGGTTTTAATAAAGTTATCCACCGTCAACCTGTGCACTCCTAAAATTCTGCCAATAGCACTGACAGAAACTTTTTTCCTGAGTAAATCCTTGATTTCTTCCTCTTTTCCCGTGAGTTTTGTTTCTTTGGATAGGCTCCCTTTGGGTCTGCCTAATGTTTGTCCCTCACTTTTTATTCGAGCCAGAGCATCTTTTGTTCGTTGGGAAATTAGATTCCGTTCTATTTCAGCAGAAAGCCCAAAGGCAAACGCCAAGACCTTGGAGTTGATATTATTCCCCAGTTCATACCCCTCTTTAATCGCATAAACCTTGATTTCTCTTTCCATGCAATCATGCAGGATACTCATCACCTCCATAAGGTTCCTACCCAACCTGGATAATTCGCTGACAATCAAAATGTCTTCTTTTTTGAGACCCTGCAGGAGCTTGCCCAGTTTACGATCTTGATATTTTTTTGTACCACTGATTGTCTCTTCAATCCATTCTCCAACATGGATCTTTTTTTGGTCGGCAAACTTTAAAATTTCAAATCTTTGATTCTCAACGGTCTGTTGATCCGTGCTGACTCGAATATAGGCAAAAATCATATTGTTTATCCTTGATGTTAGTTTAAATGTATTATTGTATTTGTTTTAGACTATATTTATATAAAATAAAGGTGTATTTGTATATAGATTTGTAGCCTACAATAAAGGTACATTTTTATTAGTAATCTTAAGGAATTATTGGATCTATAGGTACTCTAAAATGGGAAGTAGAGTTTTGGCGGAAAACCTTGGATGTCTTGACATTTGATAAAATTCTATGACAGATTTACCCTAAATGTGCAATTACACCCACATCTATGAAAAATAAGTCATATCTGTGTATGATTTATGAAAATATTGTTACAGTTAGCTTTTCACCTTCTCCCAGCTGAAACTATGAAAGCACTGTTTTTAAACGGTTTAAATTCAATCACTATGTTGGTATCTTTTTTGCTTAAGAATAGTTAATTGAGATGAAATAATCTTTTGGATTTTGTGGATTTTTGCAACTTTGTTTAACCAAAAGTAAGCTTGAGTTCCTGGTTGACACCTATAACCCCTAAACAAGTAAGGAAAAGACGATGAAAAAACAGATGTTAGCACTGATCATTTTAATAGCAACAATCTTTGGTTTTGTTCTGCCTGCATTTGCCACCCCCATCAGTACCATATTCCGTGATTATGGAAATAGCACAGGAAAAGTTGACCCCGGCGGCAATGATCCACTTTCTTCAAATTATGTTGAGGTATTTGATAACAGTCAATCACGGTTCTCTGATGTTTTTAATTTTTCAGCGCTGGATTTTGATGTAATCACTTCATTTGATCTGACCCTTAATTTTTCAGATACCGGCTCAACTTTTTTAGGTTGGGCAACCGAAGACTGGTATGTTCGACCCGCTGAATCTACTTCATTGGCAACCAATACACTGTTTAATTTGACCCATTCACAGGCCAAGATGGAGCAAATTATTTCGTTCGATATTAACAATCTTGATATCTTTCAAAACATTGTTGATAACAAATCATTTTATTTATGGTTCTCTGAAAAAACCTCCTCTTTTACAGGGGCTGACAGTTTTAAATTGTATTCAGCAAAATTAGACATCTATGGCACACAAACTGTCATTAATGCCACTAATCCCACTCCAGAACCTGCCACAATGCTCCTGTTCGGTGTCGGCCTTCTCGGGATTACCGGAGTGAACAGAAAAAATTCTTAGTACAGAATAATGGTAGTAGGGGTCGTCTCAGAAAACGGAAAAAATCGTACGCTAAGCGTTCGCAGAGGCTGGGACCCAGTGGTATAGCGTAGGAACCGACACGTCCTTGGACGGAACGCCACTGGCCAGCAATTTCTTGGCTGACTCGATCTTGCTGTCGATCATCTTGGGCTTGTGACCGCCTTTGCGGTCAAGTTGGCGAGCAACATCCAGCCCGGTACGGGTACGCTCACCAATCAGTTTGCGTTCCATTTCAGCAAGGGTGGTCATGACATGGAAGAAGAAACAGCCAGAGATCCTTATCGAAATCCATTGAAATGGTAAGCGATTGAGAATAGTATTTCAATGAATTCCAAGAATAGCAATGCCTTGATTGTCTGCATGCGCCGTATTCTTCAATCGCTTGGGTGAAATCCGCGACCGAAGTTTTGAACAACAGCGCTATCGAGCCAGTGGTCTCAACCTGGTGACGGCGGCCATAGTGCTGTGGAATACTGTTTATCTGGAGCGGGCAGCAAACGGCTTGCGTGGGAATGGCTACGCTGTCGATGATGCGCTGTTGAGATACTTGTCACCGCTCGGATGGGAACATATCAACCTGACTGGCGATTACCTGTGGCACAACAGCACCGAGGTCGGCGAGGGTAAATTCAGGCCGTTACGACGACTGCAACCGACTTAGCGTACGATTTTTTCCGTTTTCTGAGACGACCCCTATCTGGGGTAACCCCAATAAATGATGAGAATACAAGGAAATTGATATGGACAAGTTAAGAAGCCCTAGGAATATAAGCGAGTGGAATCTCCTTGGAAAAGATTATTTACCAGGCCACATGGGTCTTGAAATCCTATCCGTGAAGCCCAATGAATTGCGAGCACGCATGAAAGTTCAGCAGAAAATATGTGCTCCGAACGGATTCTTGCATGCCGCTGCTGTCGTTGCATTAGCTGATACAGCCTGCGGGTATGCGACCGTCAACAACCTTCCAAGCGGCGCACACGGATTCACGACCATTGAACTAAAGACTAACTTTATTGGAACGACGCTTGAGGGTGATGTAAATTGTGTTGCTAAACTGGTACACAAAGGCCGAACGACACAGGTCTGGGATGCCGAGGTAAGTGTGGGTGAAACCGGTAAAACAATCGCTTTTTTCCGCTGTACCCAGATGATACTTTACCCGAAGGATTAGGGAGGTTCAGCGGCAGTTAAGGTGAATTGTCCACCCCACTTTCCCGGGCTTATCAACAAACCACTGCACATTGACAAGCCAATGAGTTAAATATTAGCAGATATGGTAACAACTATCTGTTTTGTTGATAATGTCTTAAGTCTTTCAGAGAGGTTTACAGGGTGTTGAAGTCAATCTGGATGGCTTTGGAAAAGGTACATTTGTGGTAATCAAGGGGATCGCCGGATAGTCTTATCTTTGTCCTTTTATTGCACACAATGCCCTTTATGTGCAATAAACAAACTTGAACGGTGACTATTTGGGGGAAATGCCAATGCTGGCATTTCCCCCAAATGCCGATTTATCCTAAGGGTTCACCTGCATCTCCAATCTTTACCGCCTCACAATTGACAAAAGAATTGTGCTCTTGTACAATTGTTCATGCATATAAGGATGGATGCAAATATGGATGTCGTTATTGATACATCTGCTTTGATTGCAGTGA
>Ga0265295_1006624_pt1 | contig 13901 bp, 14 predicted proteins | sample Munlansysbiofilm_FD_192503 | JGI IMG/M metagenome (GOLD analysis project Ga0265295, IMG submission 192503) | Leachate microbial communities from a municipal landfill in Southern Ontario, Canada - Methane capture system biofilm | ecosystem: Engineered > Solid waste > Landfill > Unclassified ... | reverse complement strand
TTATTGCAGGGGATAGCAGGAAGATAAAAAGGTGCTGTATCAATTTATATGAGCATAGGTGTATCAATTTAGCTGAGCGCTATAGCTTACGGAGCAGGAGCTCCTTTTCAGCCTTTCGGATCAATGAGAACTACGTTCCGTGGACTAAGTCCTATCAATGTGATATACTTTCACATATATAGACAAAACAACCCCAGCTTATGCGTTGTTCTGGGCTGGAGTTGTTTTAATAGCGTATCTGCAAGGAATTAATTGATCATCATATTTGGCAACCACAATACGATTTTTGGGAAAATAGTAATTAAAACAATCAGGAAGATACTCATAATCATATAAGGAAAAACGCCTTTAAAAATGGATGCCATGGGAATGTCTGGGGCTGCATCATGCATAACAAATACATTGACGCCAACAGGAGGTGAAAGCAGTCCTATTTCAGACATAATAACTGCAAAGACCCCAAACCATACCGGATCAAGCCCAAAATAATGAACTATAGGGAAAAAGAATGGAATTGTTAAAATTAACAATCCAAACATATCCAACATGGTTCCCAATATGATATAAATGATACCCACAACGAGCAAAAAAACATAGGGAGTGAGTTGCCACTGAGCTACGAGATCAACAAGTGCCTTAGAAGCACCAGTTACAGCCAGAAAACGAGCCATCAAGTAACCAGTGAGGATAATGCCGTAAATCATAGCTGCAACATAACCTGTATCAATCAAAGCGTCTCGCGTTGCTTTCCAGGTAAGCTTTTTTTGGATTCCGCTAATAAAAAGAACACCTATCACTCCAACGCCAGAAGCTTCTGTAGGCGTAAACAAGCCGCCGTAAATACCACCGATAACAGTACCAAAAAGCAAGATCAGTCCCCACGTGCCTTTTAAGGAGAGAATGCGCTCTTTCCAGCTGTATCGCGGGCCAATTGGTCCGAGGGATGGGTTGAGCCTGCAACGGAACCAGCAGTAGAAACAATAGAAGAACATCGAAATAATACCTGGAATGACTCCAGCCAAGAACAATCGTCCTACGGAAGTATCAGTCAAAACACCGTAAAAAATAAAACCTGCACTTGGCGGAATAAGAATGGCCAGTGTACCTGCAGAGGCGATTGCACCTGCACTTAGACCGTCATCATACTTATATCGTTTGAGTTCAGGACGTAGAATACCGGCCATGGTAGCAACAGAGGCAGAACTAGAACCGGTTATTGCACCAAAAAGGCCACAGGTTACAATTGAAGAAACTAAAAGGCCGCCATGTATCCGACCTAGCCATTTTTCAACACAGTCAAAAAGGTTGCTTGCAATTCCGGTATGAAAGACCATTTTTCCCATGAATATAAAAAGCGGGATGCATAAAAGTACAAAATTCGTCCCTGTTTGTGTGGCAACCATCACGAGTTGTTGTAAAACACTTGACATGTCGGTAGCAATGCTTAGGCCAACGATAGCCACAGAACCAAGCGCAAAAGTAACAGGGACTCCTAGGAGCAGAAGAACCATCATAAATACAAGCCCGTAACCACCTACTTCCGCCATTATGATACCCCCTGTTTTGATTTGTCGGTCCATACGACCAACAGAAATCTGAGCAATAGAATTAGCAACACGATACAGCTGAATACCATTGTTAAGCTGAAGGGCCACATAGGTAATTGAAGTTCCATGGTGGATTCATTTATTGCAACCTGATATTTAATCTCAGAAAGACCTTGCCAGGCTAAGAGACCATATAGAATGGTAGCGCAAATAATGGTTAACAAATCGGTAATTTTTTTAATCTCAGCAGGAAACATGTTGTAAAAAATATCCATACGGATATGCCTGTCTTCCTGCCATGTATTGGCCTGGCAAAGAAAAACAAGCAGGAAAAAACTTAACTCGCAAACCTCTTGGGACCAAGTAAAACCGCCTCCAAAAACATGCCTGAACAAAACTTCTATACCGATGACGCCAGTCATCAGCAGGAGAAAAACTTGCGCAGCAAAAGAATGAGCTTTAAAGGCAAGTTTGCCGATAAAACTTTCCCGCTGTGAGTAGACACTAAATTTTTTTTCCATCGTCAACTCCGTGTTAAATTCAAAAAGCTTTGCGGGGGCAGATGCCCCCGCAAAGCTAATATTAGGATGCCTTAATAAGTGATAATATCTCGAACCGGATTCTCGGTTACAAGCTTAAACGCTTCTTCGTAGGACAATTTGTTATACTTTTCACCGAGATTTTTGATATCGGCCAAAAGTTCCTTGACAGGCAGTCCCTTGGCTTCATTTTTGGCGATAAAAGCTTCATAAACTGGTTCAACAGCTTTGTGGATTTTAGCCATTTCAATATCACTGAGCGTGATTATTTCTACACCGTTTTCAAGCATGATTTTACGGGCTTCTATGTCGTCAATGTCATAGGCGTGGGAAGCCATCTGAGAAGCCTGGCGCAATTTACGATATATGAAGTCTTGCATTTCAGGATCTAATGAATCAAAAAATTTTTTGTTCAATCCATAAGGAATACCCATATGCATAATATTCAACCCGGTTGAATATTTGGCAACCTCATACAATTTATAGGCAACAGAAGATCCGTCAGGGTAAAGAACAGCATCAACAACACCACTTTGAAGACCGGTATAAGTTTCAGCTGACTGCATCATAACAGGGACAGCACCTAGTGCTGTCAAAAACTCAGAGCACATACCGCTGGGAGACCGAACTTTCATGCCCTGTAATTCCTCTAGGGAGCGTACAGGTTTTTTAGACATAAGATTATAGGCAGAAGTATTGACCCAGCACCCAAGATAAACGCCCAATTTTTCATATTCTTTTTTGAAATATTTGGCATAAAGATTTTCCATAATCAATGGGCCGATATGGCATTCTACTGATGGAAAAATGAAAGGCAGGTCATTGACCATAGATAAATTAAATGATGCCGGCTGATACCCTGGGTAAGCGGTTGTTAGATCTACCACCCCGGAAGAAAGAGCACGGAAGCCATGCTTGGCTGAATGCAGGACACCGTTTAGATAGTTTTTAAAAACAAGGTTTCCATTTGATTCATTAGTCACCATTTCTTGCCAAGGACTCCAGCCACATTTAAAAACTGGGTAGTGTCCGGGATAATATGCGGAAAAACGAAAAGTAGTTTTATCTCCTGCATAGGAAATATTTGAAGATGTTATGAAACAAACAGCCATGACAGAAACGATACAAAGGCAATAGACTAAATTTTTTTTAAACGTTTTCATAATCCCTCCCTAATGATTTTTAAAATAGACAAGCGACGAGTTGAGCGTTAAAATTATGTTTATTGTTTTTCTTGCACCTCCCTTTCAAAAAGTCGAATGAATATATTTATATTAAGCCCATAAACCTTATTGCTTGCAAATATTGTACCTAACCCCACAATCACTCCAAGTTACTGATAAGACTATAAATAATAATAATTTCAAAACGCTTTTGTTTTTTATATGAAAAAATAATCAGAATTAAAACATAATGTTTTATTTTTCAAACACATTGTCTTGATAGTGAGAGTTTAAATATAGCTTGGTTCAAGTGGCAGAAAAAAATCCTGGCCAGATGGCCAGGATTTAAGCTGCCTGGAAGGGGCATGCACTGTCTTAAACCTATAGCAGACAGGGAGCTATTCTCCCTGTTATTGCTTAATAGTTTATAACGTCGTTCTTTATTCTTTTAAATCTCAACTTTCTAGCATATTCATACGCAGCAGGGCAGGCTCTTTTATATTCTGTAAAACATGTTCCCCATGCTCCCACATCCAATTGTGCTGTACACTACTCAGCTGTTCCGAACGTAGGTGTGTAGCAAGTTGATCGCAAAAACATTCTATAGTTTCAATGCCTTTTGTATTTTCGTGTGCGTCCCATTTTGTTGTAGCTAAAATGCTAAGAGTTGAGCTTATTTCCTTTCCAAGGATGGGAAGTTGGCGGGCAATCGTGCCTGCCCATTTATAAAAGGGCATGTAGCGCTTGTTGCACAAAAAAACGCACGAAAGCGCTGCCTCGGCAAAACGGGCCACCGCTAGCATGACTGCCACCACATCTCTCCGGCTCATACAACGAGGGACATTATATTGCCCTGTTTGGGCCATTACCATGCAGCGGGCTGAAATTTTTTTGAGCAATACGTCACGTGGATAAAAAGCTAAAAGTTGTGTTCTCCAACTGCTGAATATCCCGGCTTCATCCATAAAAACTTCACCATTGGTGCAGGCTGCAAGCTGGTATTCTTGAATGTGAAACCATTCGTTCCAGGTTTTTGGCGGGTGAGTCAGCCCAGTAAAAAAGGCATAAAAATTTTCAATAGACAAGGCCCCTACTCGCCCATCTTGTTTTTCAGGGATAATGCGGCTGGGAAAGCCCTTAAAATATTGCGGCAGGTGTTGTAACGCAGTCTCTATGCGTAATGCTTCTGTCTGCAGGATATCATTCGGGAGCCACAAACAAAAACCGGGGCCAAAATCATGGTCTTGGGAAATGCCATCATCGCAATAAAAACACTCTGATCCTTCGCCCACCAACCCTATGGCTGCTTGTTGGAGGATATCGGGAATGTCTGCTTGCAAGATAGGCAGACACGCCTCATAAAAATCTTTTGCCAACTCCATTCCAGTTATATGTCCGATGGGCATAGTTTCCTCTTGCAGTTAACAGTTCCCGCCTAAAGTCGGCGATTTTAACATTAAAAACAAAAATGTGTATAGCTTTTGTACGATAAAAAACATATAAAATTATGAAATGCCTTACTATCATTGATTAAAAAAAGATATGCATCAGGGCTGACAGACTCATGCAAAGAATGGATCGATGTCTTTTCAACATTCAATATTTTCATGGCAGAATTGAGTCTGCTGAACGTGGAATACGAGCATGGATCTGATTCAAAATTTTGCATCCTCGAATCCATAGGCCATAAGAAATATAATGGTCTGCAAAGTCCAGCTGAAAGACTAAATGGGCTCAGTTTGATCATCAGTTATCATGCTAATTGGTTACAGGATCTGTTGATAGCACAGGGTTTTGGGGAGGATTTGGAAACCCTCCTCAAAAACAGTTATAATCAGATTGTTTTTATAAAAAAAATTACTTGCTGCCTGTTTTGTTATTTCAATGCTCTGTAATAGCTGTCTATATTGTAAACCGCTGCCAAAGGGTTATGACCTAGAACACGGTCTTTCACAGCAAGAATCGTGCAGGGTGCTTCTGCATATTTTAAAAAAAGCGAGTCATGTCCGACGCATAAACCTAATAAAATATTGAATTCGGTTTTTTCATCATTGAGGACCATGGCCTGTAAAATGGGATTGCACATACTTTCCTCTGAACCCACATCCACTTTTTGGGCATCCGTTATTCCTAATGTTTCTTTTGACGTACGCCCTACTTTGCATATGACAGAAGCCATTGAAAAGTTTTTGGATAAAAAAAGTTTTTCCACAATTTTAGCTTCTTTTCTTAGTCCCTGACAAAAAACAAGCCCAAGTTTTTTATATCCCATTTTTTGGGCAAATTCTATGGTTTCCAAAATACGGGGTTTTATGGGCGTAAGATGTGCATACCCCAATTCTTTTTGCCCATACCCTTCTCCCTCCTGAATGGAGGCCTGTTGTGCAAAATTATGAATTTCAGGTTTTTCATATTCCTTGATCGCTCGTTGGGTAAGATTCTCTTTGTTTGCTGTAGGGCACTCCAGAGGAAATTTACCCTCCGAGTTTCTGCAAAGACGATCTGAAATTTTAAAAGAACATAACGCACAGTTTGGGATATTTTTTTTCATATTCCCTCCTTTCACTATACACTCCAGAACAGGCAGCATCGTATTTGCACCTGTTCCGATTAGAAGTTGAACCTAATTAATACTACAACGATCCTGATTAGTACTACAACGATCCTGCCGTTTTCAGTGAAATCCCACACACCACTTCATGGACTTAATTTGATGAAGCCAGATAATCTGTAGGATCCTGCAATAGCTTATTATAATAACCCAGAAACTGTATATTGAAACGGATCACATCCGTTACTGGCAGGATGTCTATTGGCATGCAGAAATTCCACCGCTGTCAATGAATAACAATCGTTTCATGTGCTGCTTTTCTAGGAGAATTTACTCGGATACATTTTTCCGGCAATGCCCCGCAGGAAAACATGGCAACTATATTTTCATTGTCGGGAACAGTTAGAATTTTTCTGAGTTTTTTGTCTGTTGCCGGGGATTGTGACCAATGCAAGATACAATGGGCCACCTTGCTGTAATGAAGACTATAGGAAAGGTTCATCAGATAAATTCCCGCATCAATGTATGAACTTTGCCGCTCATAAAGCCTGATAGAGGACATCATGTCTGAAGTTAGCACTAACAATTTATTAGTGAAATGCCCAAAACCCCTGTTGCCACCCTGGATGGCCAAACACTGCTGAATCACATTATAATCGGATACAAAATGGACGTGCCATGGTTGTCTGTTACATGCTGATGGGGCGTTATTGGCGATACGTACCGCATTAATAATTTGTTCTTGAGAGATATTTCCATTATATTCTCTGATGCAGTGTCGTGATGCTGAAAATTCAGGAAAGGGGCTTTGCAAGGCGGACCAATATTCATCAGCCGTAATCACAGGCTGATCCAGATCTGCGGTTTTTGTTTGGGTGATAAATTTTTCAATTTTTTCAAGGATCTCTTTATCCAGACTATAGTTGTTTACGAGGTGAATATCTCGGTAGTTCTTAAGAACAGATACAGCTATTGAAAGCTCTGGCGCTGTCTATGGATATTTTGTTGAAAATTCCTCCAAGTACTCAATGAGTCCCCATAAAATTTCTTTACCGAATCCCAGTGTTCGCTCAGGCATGGCCAATTCCTTTTCCAGTATATGGTAATACCGGGTTATTCTGGCCAGCAGAGATTTTTCAGTATGAGGATTGAAAAGGCCTGAATATTTGTAGATGCGTCCGAAATCGTACAGGAGAATGGGGAGATATTTGGGCAGAAGAGAACACTTGAATAAAAATATTTTCATGCTGTTTCGTAATGTTACAATCATCTGCAGTTTCCTTTTGTTACAGTTCTAACTTGCAGGATGGTTATTTCTTTGTGTCCAGATTATTCATTAAAATCTCATACCGTTCAACAACCAAGTTGCGGCCTTCCTTGAGAGCCTGATTTATATTGTTGTAATATAGGTTCAGTGTTTGAGAGGAAAGGGTTTGCAATTCACTACGTAGATAAAGCCAAAATATGTTGTTATTTTCTTTCTGGACCAATTCTGGATATTTTTTATCCATTTCTTCCTGCCAGGCACATTCAATTCGTGTAATTTCATCAATGCAGGGTTCAGTGTTCAGTGGCGGGATCAGCCCTTCCATTAAGGCGTACTTTTCGGTCATAAAATTTCTGCCATCAGCAATGGCCAGGTTCAGGTCATTGAGATAGGATTCAAGAAATTCTACTGTCTGGACAGCGTGGGTCATAAAACGCATGAGGCGGAAGGCTGCCGGCTGTTTCTGACAGGATGCAACTTCACCTCTATTTTTAACGGCTTGAAACATTTTTAGTTCTTTATCTATAATCTTAGAAATAAGGTTTCGTTGTCTTTCTGTATTTTGCATTAATCAACACCTTTTATTGTAAAAGTATTTCTCTCTTTCGTCCTTTTTACTATAAATAAATATACGTGTTTTAAATTTATGTTATTTTTTGCACGCTTACCTCAAGACCATATCTCTCGAGAATGGATACAGTTCTTTCAACTGCGGGAGAGGTACTTGCAGGCTGACGATTTCCAAACGGTGTGTATTCTTTTCCTAGGGCCGTTGTTTTAGAGAGGCCCATCGTATGGTATGGCATTAAGTCGACTTTTGGCAATTTGATCTCTTTTAAGAATTTACCAAGATTTTCTGCATTTTCTTGGGTATCGTTAAATCCAGGGATAAGGGGAACTCTAATGAGTACAGGAAAATTTATTTCACCCAAATGACGGGCATTTCTAAGAATGGGTTCGTTTGGGACTCCTGTCAGCTCTTGATGTGCCTTGCTGTTCATGTGTTTGATATCAAGGAGTATGAGATTTAAATGAGGTAGCATTCTCTCAAGCACTTCTTTTGGGGCAAAACAGGTGGAGTCAAGACAGCAATGGTAACCAAGCTTGTCATGAAGCTCTGTCAGTAATGCTTCTAGAAAATCAGGCTGATACAGAGGCTCACCACCACCACAAGTTACCCCACCGCCGCTTTGCATGTAATACCGCCAGTCCTGACGAACTATGTCCACAACTTCATCTACAGTAACGATTCTTCCAGAAAGAGTTCGGGCTTCATAAGCACAAATCTTTGCACATTCGCCACATGAAGTACATTTATTCCGGTCATACTCAATTCCATTATCGTTCATCAAAATTGCGTTATTTTTACATACCTCAATACATTTTCCACAGTTTTTGCATAAATCTTTAAAATATAAAAGTTGCGGGTTATGTTTTTGCGATTCAGGATTGCTGCACCAGGCGCATGAGAGGGGGCATCCTTTCAAAAAAACGGTCGTTCTTATACCTGGTCCATCATGCGTACTGAAACGTTGGATATCAAAGATTGTTCCTTGAATTGTGTTCATTATTGCTCCATTTCAGAATGGTGTCATTTATTTTTTTAGTTGTTCAATCGCAAGGCCTTTCCCTTCTTCAACATAGATTTTGAGACTACCTAATTTTTTGCGCAATCTTTTATTAATGAGAATAGTCAGCCCTTCTATTTTCAATACCTCGTCATCAGCATTCTGTGACTCTTCCAGAGTCACTCCCAACAGAATGTTGGTATTTCAGCCTCCGCCGGTGGCTATCTCCCCAACACGTACATACGGGACTTCAAAATCTTCAATAAAACCTTCTATCTGTGTTTTTGCTTCAGGCGTGATCTCCATTATAAGCTCCTTAATTAAATTCAGTTTGTTTTTATGAAATAAAAAGGCGACAGAACAGTTCTGCCGCCCTGAGGATGATTTTATAAGGTTAATTCAGTACGGGCAATAATTTCGTTCTGAACACCTTTGTGCAGGCGGGTGAAATAGGCACTGAATCCTGCAACGCGGACAGTCAGATCCTTGTACTCTACAGGGGTTTCCTGAGCTTTTTTTAAGGTTTTGGAGTCGACCACATTAAACTGAATATGGGAACCGCCCATATCCATATAGGATTTAATTAAACTGATAAGATTCCGAGCACCTTCCGGGCCTGCAACAGCAGAAGGGTGGAATTTCATATTGAAATGGTTGGAACCGTAGCGCACTGTATCCAGAGCCTTTGCCGCAGAGGCAATAAGGGCGAGAGGTCCTTTGGTGTCTGTTCCAGGGGTTGCTGAAACACTACCGTCTGTAAGAGGTTCTCCTTTTTTATGACCACTGGGCAGAGCTCCAGTGAGCATTCCAAAATAGTTGTGAATGGATAGGGAGTAGGCTTCGATATTAGCCATGTGGTTCCCATAAAAACTGGTCCCGCAGGCCTGATAATTATTCATGGAGCAGTCATAAACACGACGGACCAAGGCGTTCATTTCCGGATCATCATTACCATGTTTGGGAGCTTTGCGGCACATCTCAAAAATGTCATCGTGACCTTCAAAGTTGGCATCAAGAGCGTCTTTAAGCTGTTTCATGGTAATTTTTTTGGTATCAAAAACCAGATACTTGATGGCGGCTAGAGCATTTGCAGCGTCGACGCCTGCTGTACTGATGCTGTAATACAGATAGAAATCAGGTCCGCCTTCACAGTCATGCATACCCCGCTCCAGACAGCCTCCATACATAATGGAACGCCAGGGGCTGGGGACGATATCGCCTAAGGCCTTGTTAGACAATGAACCATAAGGACGTACGTTGCTGAACATAAAGTTGACCTGTTGATCAAAGGCTGCAAATACATCTTCGAATGTCTTGAAGTCTTCAGGATTACCTGTCTTGGCACCAATTTGTTTTCCAGTGTTGAAGTCATAACCGTCGGTCATGATGAATTCAGCCATTTTAGCCAGGTTGAAAGTTGCGATTTCTCTGATAAATGCTGTACGTCCAGCAACGCCGGTACCAACGCAACTCATGTTTAAACAGTTACGGGCGTCGGCAAGTGTAATGCCGTTTTTGGCATGACGAGCGAGCAGGCGTTGAATAATAACGTCATTGTTTAACCACTGGGGTTGACCAAGGCCTGTTCTTTCCAAGTCAACAGCCTTCATCAAGAAGTCTTCCTGCAGACCGTCGTGATAGAGCACGGTCAAAGTCGGTTGGATATTTTTGAGGTCAATTTGGGTATCCAGCAACATGTAATCCAGTTCCGTTGTGGCATCAGAACCATCAGCCTTTACACCACCGAGAGATATGGTATGTCCTGTATGGCCCGAAACAAGCTGAGAATAAGCCAAGCCCTGGTAGTAACCGAATTCAAGAATTTTGACGAAGAGACATTTGAACAAAACGATACCATCTTCACGGGTTATGCCATTTTCTTCTTTGTCTTTCTGGAAGTAAGGATCAAGATACTGGCCAAGGCGTCCGGGAGAAGATCCACACGCAGATTGTTCTATCTGCACACCAAGATGACAGAACCACCAGCTCTGAACAGCTTCACGGAAGTTGCGGGGTGGATTGGCAGGCACATTCCGACAAATGTCCGCAATTTCAAGAAGCTCTGCCTTGCGGAGAACGTCTTTTTCCTTAGCTGCCATTTCCTCTGCCAAGTCTGCGTATCTTCCAGCCAGGTGAACCATAGAACGCAAAACTATAAGAGCCGCTTTGTAAAAGTCGACTTTCCTGGTTGTTTCAGTGGTAACGACTATATTAGAAAGACGTTTTTCGGTTTCAGCTATGATCTGATTCAGGCCCTTACGGATAAACGTTTCATAGTCCACATTTCCTGCCCCAACGGTAAACAGTGCACCGTCGCTGAACACACCCGCTTTAATGGTGGGCTCAGGGTCAAAATCGTGCATCTCCATGGAAAGGGAGCGGGCTTTATTGTGGGCACTGCGAGTTTTAAAATATTTCCCGGCTTCAAGCATAAGCTTTTTGTCTTCATCAGAAATATTAACCTGGCCAAGATGACTCATCATAGCTAAGCGCATCTCTTTAATAATCCATTCAGAGTCCCATTCGGGAAAAACATACACTCCGGCAGGACGACTGGTGACAGTACCAACGATAGGGTTGTTATCGATGTAGAGTTTTTTTTCGTGTAACAGTTTTTCAAATACTCTGGCACGCTTAACAATGGCGGATTCACAATCGTACTCTTTGTAAGCTTCCAATAGATAGCGTAAACGTTCTGTATCTACTTCTTGAGGAGCGTTAAGCAGGAATTCTTTTTTTTCTTTGACTGCATCCAAATATCTTTTACGCCGGAGTGCGGGGGTCAGAGACATTACTTTATTATTTGGCATGGTGACATCCTCCTTTTTTGTATCAACTTGTTATTGGGTATGGCAGCATTCTTCTTTGCTAAAGCCATTGACGTTAATCATTGCAGTAACCGTGCCAAAAAAGAATAAATCCTGTAACTACCTAAAAAGAAGGTGGTTTGAGAAAATCGGGATTTTGAGGGCATTGGGGAACACCAAAAGCGAGAGAGTGTGTTTTATTTTTGAGAAGCAAGTATCCCACAAATGAGACTTGAATCCTTATATCTTTGAAAGTTGTAAATTCGCACCTTTTATTAGCTGAGCCAGCTTTGAAGGGTGTTTTGGGAAAAATAATTCATTTGCGGGAAACTACAGCTATATAGCTCATTTCTCCTGAGTTAAAATTCTCCACAAAGTATTGTAGCTTACGCCTAATGCTTTTGCCGCAAGACGTTTGTTGCCAGAATGTTCAGCGACTGCCTTTTGCGCTATTTCTCGCCTAGCATGATCGATCTGAGTTTTGAGGTCTCTGGAGGTGGAGGATTCAGGTATATCTGGGGTTTGTTTAAGGGATATTGCAGTGTGTTTGTTTTTCGTTAAACAGGAGGCATCAGTCTCTACGTCCTTCATCCTTTCCATGAAAAGATTCATAAAAAGCTGCTCGTCGCAGTTGTCATCTTCTAATAAAATAAGATAACTTTCCAGCAAAGAATAAAGTTCGCGGACATTACCAGGCCAAGAGTAATTAGCCAGCATTTTTGTTATTTTTGGAGTAATACAGTCTGATTTTTTTTTATAGTTTGAGAACACGTCTTCCAGCAGCAACGGGATATCATCTATACGGTCTCTCAAAGGAGGGATGCTTAATCTCAAAACTGCAAGCCTGTAAAATAAATCAGAGCGGAATGTCTTATTCTGGACAAGATTTGACAATTTTCTATGGGAAGCGCTGATGATACGTACGTCTACAGAAATGACCTGATTGCCTCCAACGCGGATTAATTCTTTTGATTCAAGAACCCTTAATAACCTCAACTGGGCATTATAATCGAGGTCGCCTATTTCATCCAGAAAAAGGGTCCCCGTGTGAGCCATTTCAAAATAACCGGCTTTTCCTCCTTTACGAGCGCCCGTAAAGGAACCCTCTTCGTAACCAAAAAGCTCACTTTCTAATAGTGTGTCCGGGAGGCTAGCACAGTTGATAGCCACAAATGGACCTGAATGGCGTTTGCTAGATAGATGTATTGCTTGAGCCGCCATGTCTTTGCCTGTGCCGGTTTCTCCATGAATGAGAACAGGGGAGTCATGAGAGGCATAGGTATTTATCATCTTTTTTAACTTGATAATTTCTGCGGACTGGCCTTTAATGTCATCTACAGAAACGTGAGCATTAAATCCGTGCACTTTTTGCTCTGAAGCTCTAAGACGAATTGTAAAATCATGTAACGAATGTATATCTCGTAAAATAACAACTGCTCCGAAATTTTTTGAGGTACTTACGGGAAGAATATTGGATATAAGTTTCCTTTTATTAATGGTGATAATATTTTCTTTTTGAGGTTCACCGCTTGTTATTACTTTTTTAATTTTTAACAACTCGTGATATTTTTCTATTCCATTTGCTGATGCTTTTAAATTTAAAAAAATGCGCGCTGAATTATTCATATAAACGCATTCATAAAACTCATTAATGTATAGTATTCCATCTTCAAATACTTTAAAGATAGAAATGAGCTCTTCAAGTTTTCTTTGAGCGTTACGTTTTGCTCGACAAACAATTTGAGCATGTTTTAGTGCTGCATTAAAGCTTGAGGTGTTTGGTGTTACAGGAAAATGTGTTGAATTTTTAAACTGCATAACCATTTTTTCACTAAAACCTCCACCAACAACTACGTTTCCTTCTCCTTTTAATGCAACAAGCAGTTTTTTTTGTAATTCTTCAATGCTGGCATAACGTAAAACTGTTATTTCTACATCACATAATTTTTCAAACAGTTTTATATCAAGATCTTCAGTTTGCTCCAAAGGCATTAAAATCTTACTGGAAAATTTTCGTGCATTCAGCAACACTCGGATGACATCAGTATCTGTTTTAGGGATTGGGATTACGGAATAGGCGTGAGATTCAACGGCTATTCTTGCGAATGCACTGTGGATAAGAACAACATCGTAACCGCGGTCCAGCAAATCTTGGGTGCCCAAGTCTTTTTTCCCATATTGGATAAGGAAAAAATCAAGCTGGTATTCTCTTTTGAAAGCAAAAGAGTGTATGATTTTTTCGAGTTCTTCAAGATAGGATAAAACAGCTATTTTATACGGAGATTGCATAGAATTTTTCATAAATAGTGCCTGAATGGCCCCCTTTTCACGAGCTTTTGTTTACAGTATTTAATTAGTGCCTGACCGAAAACCCTATTTTTTGAGCTTGGCGGTCACCTAAGTTTTGCCTTGCTTGTCAATTCCACTGATGATTATGAAGCAAGATAAATATTTTTTGT
>Ga0265295_1006621_pt1 | contig 13905 bp, 10 predicted proteins | sample Munlansysbiofilm_FD_192503 | JGI IMG/M metagenome (GOLD analysis project Ga0265295, IMG submission 192503) | Leachate microbial communities from a municipal landfill in Southern Ontario, Canada - Methane capture system biofilm | ecosystem: Engineered > Solid waste > Landfill > Unclassified ... | reverse complement strand
TTTTAGCTGATAATCTCCAGCTAAAGGGCTCTTTATATGCAGTTCACAATCCGATGTTTGGGCTGTAATTTCGTTTATAAATGGATTTGAACTATTGTTTTGAAGAGTGCAAATATCTTCTGCAAAATAGATTTGCGAACTTTCTTGTTTTGCCTTTTGGACAAAAACGGCTTTGCTTTCTTCCGTAAACTCGTTGATTAAAACGGACGTTTTGGGTTTGATGATGCCCGCTTTTTCAAATGCAATTTCAGAAATGGTATCGCCTAAAAATTGTGTATGATCAAATCCAATATTGGTAATTATTGATAAAATTGGGGAAATCACATTGGTTGAGTCCAATCGGCCTCCCATTCCTGTTTCTATAATGGCAATGTCTACTTTCTCTTTTGCAAAATAATCGAAAGCCAAGGCTACTGTCATTTCAAAAAAAGAGGGTTTAATCTCCAAAAACTTTGAATAATGGTTTTCTACAAATTGACAAATATGTTCTTTAGTGATTTTTTCTCCATTAATTTGGATTCGTTCTCTAAAATCGACCAAATGTGGGGAAGTGTAAAGTCCAGTTTTATATCCCGCTTCTTGAAAAATAGAGGCCAACATGTGCGAAACAGACCCTTTTCCGTTGGTGCCTGCCACGTGGATGCTTCTAAAGCGATGGTAAGGATGGTTTACGAGCTCCATTAAGGCATTGGTATTCTCTAGGTCTGCTTTGTATGCGGCAGCACCAATGCGTTGATACATGGGCAAACTATTGAAAAGGAATTGTAAAGTTTCGTTGTAATTCATGGACGAAGAAGAGTCGTTATGGAACTAAATAATAACGTAAGTAATGGTTCCCATTTGAATTTCAGCGGCATCTGATTTTGCATCAAACTTTGATTTGCGAGCGAACTCTTCACATACTCTCCAAACTTGAGAATTTGCAATGCTCGTACCACGAGAAATGGTTTCTGCATCCACTACATTGCCTTCTCTGTCAACTTTTATTTGAACCACTACTTTTCCTTGCGTATTTGCAATGCTTGGAGCAGGGAGCGAGCGAGCTTTTCTGCCAGATAAACTAAACGAAGGTCCTACATCGTTGCCTACACCAGAACCAACTCCATCGCCAATACCTGTTCCTTTGCCTGGGCCTGTCCCAGAACCTATGCCACTTCCGGCGCCTGTTCCAGAGCCATCACCTGGTTTGGTGTTTTGACCTGGACGATATATTAAGCGTGGATCTACTTCGGGTTCTTTTGGTTCGGCTTTTTTTTCTTTATTGATCACCTTATTTACACGATTGTTTATTGATGGAGCCTCTTCGCTGTTTTGTGTAAGATAACTATCGTTGCTGGATGCTGGTTTGGATACATGTGTCGGAGCCGATGATCCACCACCACCGCCACCTAAATCAATTTCAATGCCTTTTTCTTCGGGCAATGGGAGGGGAGTTTTAAAACCAAAGAAAAATAGACATAATAATAGTAATGTATGAAACAATGTCGCTCCTACAATACCACGGATGTCATTTTTTGTCAACTTTCGTTTCATTCTTTTGGTGTGGTTGCTAAAATTAATTTGTATTTATTTCCAGTATTATCATTAATTGCATTGATTGCATCAATCACTAAAATAATATCTTGAACCGCAACCAATCGGTCGGCACGAAGCACAACCGTTGCATCAACTTGCGCTTCTTTAACTAGTTCTTCACCCAATTTTGTCTCCAATTGGTCTATTTCGATGGGTGTTTCACCAATGTAAAATAGATTTGGCTCTTGAATGTAAACAGTAACATTTTGTTTTGCCATTGTTTTACTGTTGCTTTGTGGCAACAATAGCTTCACAGCGTTCGGGCTAACCAAAGTCGATGTAATCATGAAAAAGATGAGCAAAAGGAATACTAAGTCAGACATGGATGCCGAACTAAATTCCAAACTTCTCTTATTTCGAGTTTTTATTGCCATGTTTTTTTAATTAGCTGGTTCATTTAATAAATCCATAAATTCAGTAGCTCTCGCTTCTAGCTGAAAAACAACATTTTCGATGCGTGCAACCAAGATATTATAACATATATAAGCAGTAATCCCAACAATCAAACCAGCGATGGTCGTAACCATAGCTTCATAGATTCCACTGGATAAAAGTTGAATATCAATATTGTTTCCCGCTTTCGACATGTCGTAAAATGCACGAACCATACCTGTTACAGTACCCAAAAAACCGATCATTGGGGCTGCACCAGCAATGGTGGCTATCATTGCTATGCCTTTTTCTAAGCGAGAAACCTCTAAGCTGCCCACCGTTTCAATAGCTGTATTGATGTCGCTCAATGGCTTTCCAATACGCAATAAGCCTTTTTCAATCATTCGTGCAAGTGGTGATTCATTGTTTTTGCATAGTGCTAAAGCAGAATCCAAACGTCCATTGTGAACAAAATCCCGAATGTTATTCATGAAGTTGCTCTCTTCTTGGGAAGCTTTCCGAATGGTTAAAAACCGTTCAATAAATAGATAAATAGCAATAACCGACATGATGGCTAGGGGAATCATAATCCATCCGCCTTTCAACATCATTTTCCATAAGGAAAGTTTTTCATAATTGGCAACACCTGCTTGGGTTGCTACTTCTGCAGTTTCACTTACTGCTTGGGTCACTTGTAGAATTATTCCAGTAATCATAAAAAGGTATTGATTGGTTTTTTTACAAAATTACTTACACCGTTGCTGTTACTTGTTTCTTTAAGCTTTATTTGCTAACAACTTCATGTTAATAAAACTCATTTTATACAAAAATATTGTGTTCCTATCTTCCCGAGTAGATGCAAGCTCCTATGGAATCAAATCTTGCACCCGTAACACTCGATAATGTATTGCAAATTTCAAGTTTTCTTAAAAGTCCTAAAAAAGCAAAAATAATCGCTTCTTTATTTGATATTATCTCATCTGAAGGAAGAGTGATGTTTGAATGCTCTCTTTTTATTTTCTCAATAAGAGCCTTGTTGTATGCTCCACCTCCTGTAATTAGCATATTTCCATCTCCAAATTCTTGAATATCTTTTTTTATAGATAAGGCAATAAGTTCTGTGAATGTTGCTAAGATATCAGAAATATTTCGCTTTTTACTTTCGATGATGCTAATATAATAGTCGAAAACATATTCTCTTCCCAATGATTTTGGTCTTTTTTTATGATGAAAATCCAATGCTAATAACTCTTCGAGAAGAATATTATCTAATTTCCCTTTTTTTGAAAGAACTCCGTCTTTGTCAAAATCAAATCCCAATTTTTTTGCGTAATGATTGAGCACCATATTGGCGGCACATATATCCCATGCAAGTCTCTGTCTGCCATCATTTACCGAAATATTAGCGATGCCTCCAATGTTTAAACAAAATTTGAATTCTCCAAACAATAGCTCGTCGCCAATCGGAACGAGGGGAGCCCCTTGTCCACCTAAAGCCAGATCTTTTGTTCGAAAGTCGCAAATGGTGTCAATTTGTGTAATGGCAGCTATCTCGGCACCATTTCCAATTTGACAAGTGAATTTTTTTTCGGGCTGATGAAATATGGTATGACCATGAGATGCTATAATTTCTGCATGCGTCTGTTGTTGCGATAAAAAATCTGCGGTGGATTCTCCAAAATATCTTCCCAATTCATTGTGAAGCAAGAAAAGATCTTCTCCGCTCAAAGTGTGTGCTACCAATAACTTGTTCTGAATATCAGCAGGATACGCCTTGGTGGTTGCAGATACTACTTCGTAACTCCATTTTTTGTTTGTCTGAAAAAAATCACACAAACAAATGTCCAATCCGTCTAGCGATGTGCCTGACATTAAGCCAACTACACGATGTTTCTTCATGCTTTTTCGATGTAGGGTAATACGTTTTCTAATTTAAGTCCTCGCGAGCCTTTTATCAAAATAAGAGCCTTTAAAATTGGGTTTTTTTCTAAAAACAGAATTGCATCCGCAGTACTCTGAAATGTTTGAATGGAATCCGGCTTTTGAATTTTTGAAAAACATTCTCCAATTAATATACTTTGGTTAAGATCCATTTCTTTAATCTTGTCTACTATTTTTTGATGCTCATTTATACTTTCTGTCCCCAATTCAAGCATATCTCCAAGGATTATCACTTTGTTGTTGTGAGAAATGTTTTGCAAATTATTGAGCGATTCAATCATGCTGCTTGGATTGGCATTGTATGCATCCATGATTATTGTATTGTTTTTCCCTTTAATGAGTTGGGATCTATTATTTTGGGGTTGATAGAAAGAGAGTGCATTTGCAATTGTATCCATATCAATATTAAAAAGTCTTCCAGTGGCAATGGCTGCTAAAATGTTTTTAAGATTATAACTTCCTACTAATTGTGTATGAATGTGAGTGTTTTTCTCTTCTACCAAAACACTTATTTGTGGTGCATTGATGCTGATTTTTCCAACAATATTTCCGAATTTTTCTCCATATAGAAAACGATCGGCGTTTTCCGACAGTTTCATCAAGAGTTCATTGTCGGAATCAACAATGAGTTTGCCATTATTTTTAATTACATAATCATACAAAGCTCTTTTTGCTTGAATTACTCCTTCAGTTGAGCCAAATCCTTCTAAATGGGCTTTTCCAATATTCGTAATTATACCATGAGTAGGCTTTGCAATTGTACACAAATCGGCAATTTCGCCAATATGATTAGCGCCCATTTCTATAATTGCTATTTCGTGTTGGTTTGTAATAGAAAGCAGCGTTAGCGGAACTCCAATATGGTTGTTTAAATTTCCAAGAGTGGCTAAAACAAAATATTTCGTTTTCAAAATGGTTTGCAAAAGCTCTTTGGTTGTGGTCTTTCCATTGGTTCCTGTAATTCCAATAATGGGTATTTTTAGCGTGTCTCTATGATGAATAGCCAGTTTTTGCAGTGTTTCTAAAACATTTTCAACGATGATTATTCTGGAATCAGAATCTGTTTTTTCATCACAAATGGCGAAAGAAGCTCCCTTTTCCAATGCTTCTTTAGCAAAATAATTTCCATTGAAACGATCTCCTTTTAATGCGAAAAAAAGAGAGTTTGGGCTAATGTTCCGAGTATCCGTAGAAATTTCAGGGTGATTCTTATAAAAATTGTATAATTCTTCGATTGTAATCATTTGAAAAGCTTTTAAAATAAAACCCCCATCTATAAATAAATGAGGGTTTTGTTTATTATGGTTTTATTGATGTCTTATTTTGAACGACCAATTGGAGCTCCTAATCGAGCCATAGCACATCTGAATCCGATATAATCTGTGGCTTCATCTTGTTCCAAGAAACGACGTTGACCAGGCCCCATCCAATATTGCAAATCTTTCCAAGAGCCACCTTTGTATACTCTAGACTTGTCAGTTATTAATGAGTAGATGTCTTGCGTTTCTGTATTCATTGGGTCACTAGAATACATCGAACGAGTGTTTAACGAACCTGATTTGTTATTCCAGTTTGTTGTACCATCAGTTAGTACATTTGATCCGAAATCACCGTCCAAATAATTAATATTATCAGATTGACGATAATTCCTACGTCTATTGTTTTTGAAATCAGATACTGGAGCCATTGGGATTTTTCCAATAGAATCACGTTCTGCAATTAAATTTTCTTCAATGTCTTCAATCACTTTTGTTTGATACACATTTCCCCTGAATGGTCTTAGTTCGCTAACGTATTCATGAGATTGGTTACGATATACATCCATTACCCATTCCGAAACGTTACCTCCCATATTATACAAGCCATAATCATTGGGCCAGTATGAATAAACAGGAGCCGTAACTTCAGCTGCATCATTTAAGTGACCAGCAATTCCCATATAATCTCCTTTTCCACGACGCATGTTGGCAACAAAGTCGCCATAAAAACGATTGTCATCCGTACGAGTGATGTGTCCATTCCAAGGATATAATCTGCGTTCAAGAATACGTTCTCCTAAAGTATTTCCAATTAAACCCAGAGCTGCAAATTCCCATTCAGCTTCTGTAGGTAAGCGATAGCTTGGGAGTAAAATTCCGTCTTCCATTTTAGCATTACGGTATTCACCCGTTACCAAGTTTTGAAAACGTCGGTCAGAATTGCCTTCATAATCTTCATACGACAGATAGGCTTCTGTGTTAAAATAACCTTCGGCTGAGGGCTCTGGTGAGAGAACAATAACTCCGGTTTCTACTAAAATCATTTCGTTCACACGGTCGGTACGCCAAGCACAATAATCGTTGGCTTGTTCCCAAGAAACACCTACAACGGGATATTCTCTATAGGCAGGATGTCGCAAATAATACTCAACATAAGGTTCGTTGTACGCTAATTTGTTTCTCCATACCAAAGTATCGGGCAAGGCTTTGCGATATACAACAGCATAATCAGCTGGCACAAAAACGCGATATAGCCAATGAAGATACTCTAGATAGTCTAGATTACGAATTTCTACTTCATCCATGTAAAAAGAGGATACCGTCACTCTTCTAGGAGTGTTGTTCCATTCATACATAACGTCTTGTTCTGAGCGACCCATGACAAATGTCCCGCCTTCAATAAGAATTAGGCCTGGACCGGTCATTTGCTCTTCGAATGGAGCTACTTCAAAACCACCATTCTTGGGATTGTTGTATTCCCAACCTGTGGTGTTTGAGGCAGATCGTCTGCAAGATTGTAAGCTCATAAAGCTCATGCTTACAAAAATGGCTAAGATAATTAACTTCGTTTTATTCATTGTTTCCTGATTTTTTCAAATTATAATATTATAACTAAAATGATGGACAGTTTATTGCTCTTACACGTCTTCTTTTTTCTGGACAAGGGAATTGATACATGAATGAAATTTCATGTGCTCCTCCAGTAATGTTTGTCAGTTCAGAAACGGTTAAGTCATAAGTATATCCAAATTTAAATGTTTCTTGTTGCACGCCAAATAATACAATAAATGCATCTGGGTTTTCAAAGTTTTGTCGAAACCAAGCACCAGCAACAAATGGGTAGTAGTTATAGTAAAAACCATAGTTTAATTGGTGAAACTGCATTTGTTGTGAATACAAAATGTTGGGAGAAATACTAATGTCACTTATACTTCTTGAACGTTGACTTTTTCTTTTAATATCAATAACATAACCTGCATGAGCCGTATATTTACGAGGTAATTTACTAATACTGATAAAACCTTCTTCGGGTTGAGTTAAGTGATGAACAGCAACTCCACCAAAAAAGTTTTCAGTATATCCTAATAAACCAGCTGAAAAGTCAACATAACCTTTTGTAAGTGTCCCAGGACGCTGCTCTTGAGTGTCATATACAAAACCGTATTTTTCATCAATCATATCGCCAAAAGTGAGATTGTCCCAATTTAATGATTTTTGTTGAAAGGTAGCTTGAAGGGCTGCTCTCATAGAAAAAGTACGGCTGACGTCTAGCTTATATGAATACATTGCACTAATTGCGTTCGTGTTAATCGTGCCTTGTCCAGCGCGGTCACCCATGAATAATATTCCAACTCCTCCCGATAAACGTTCAAAATGTTGGTCATATGCAGCACTGTAGGAAAGAAATGTTCCTGAAATAGAAGGCCATTGATCCCTAAAATTTAATGTCATTCTAGGGCATACAGCCGAGCCGGCAAAGGCTGGATTCAAGTATATTGGGTTGGCATAAAATTGCGAAAATTGAGCATCTTGCCCATATGATGAGTTTGTCTGGCATAATATTGCTAAAAACGCAATGCATCCAAATAGTATTCTTCTTATTTCAATCATTTTATTACCGAGTTTAAGGTTACAATATTACAAAAAAATCAATCATGAGAGATAATTTTTCAAAAAATAGTGCATTTATTTTAAGATTTCATCCTGTTTTGTACGCAGTTTGTTGAAAAAAGTTCGATTTTCATGATCTTTCTATTATTTAAAACAATAATTTTGTCTTTAAACTGTTAGTTCAGTTGTTGGATTCAAAATAAACTATAGCAACAAGACGTATGATGAAGTTGAAATATTGGGTAGTATTTGTGTTTTTTTTCCTTTTTGCTCATTTTAATTTACTTGGACAATTCTTTTCTTATTCGGATACAATTGGTTGGTCCGCTCCTGAAAAGATTTTTATGAGTGATAAAAAAATAAAAAATGTTGTAAGTTTTCCTAACGGACAATTTGCAAATCCCAATAGTGCTGTACCTCATTTTGTGAAAAGAATAGCGCTTCAAGGACAAGCAAATTCGGTTGAGTCACGTTTGATTGTCCACGAAACCAGTATGTTGAGTGTCGAAAATGCTCGTCTATTAGAGCTTGATATGCAGGAAATAAATTCTGAATTTGAGCTAGAAGCTCCTGTTTTCAGAGAGAGAACAAGCCCTTTTGTCCATTTTATTCTTTTTCCAATTCGAAAAACCAGTTCAGGGAATTATGAATTGATAAAATCTTTTACCATTGAGTATTCTTTGCAAGAAGAAAAAAGAAATAATAATTCAAAATCCAATGCATCAAACTCCGTTTTAAGATCTGGAAATTGGTACCGTTTCGCTGTTCGAAGCACTGGTATTGCCCGAATTACATTTATGGATTTGAAAAACATGGGCATCGATCCAGAAACCATTTCACCTTCTTCTATTTCGGTATTTGGAAATGGAGGAAATGTTTTGCCTGAATCCAATGCTGCTTTTCGATATGATGATTTGCAAGAGGTAGCCATAGAGATTGTGGGAGGCGAAGATGGCACCTTCGATTTAAACGATTATATATTGTTTTATGCAAAAGGTACAATCGGATGGATTTATGACTCTGCTTTAGAAATGTTTAAACATGTTGAAAATCCATATTCGGATGTAGCTTATTATTTTATATCTACCGATTCTTTTGTGGGAACCCAAAAAAGAGTTTCTTCAAAAGCTTCGCTGAGTCAAATGGCTAATAACTCCTATGATTCATTTACAGATTATGCGGTGTATGAAAAGGATGCCGTAAATCTAGTCAAATCTGGGAAAAAATGGCTGGGAGAAACTTTCGACATGAATACAAGCTATAATTTCCCTTTCCGATTTAATGGTTTTGTGCCTTCATCTTCGGCTAAATTGTATGTCAAAGTAGCAGCTGCTTCAAGCACCACCTCGACTTTTAATTTTTCGGTAGGCGGCCAATCATTTAATTTAGGAGTTCCACCTATTTCATACAGTAATACAAAGGCTGCTTTGGCCGATGCTCTCTACGATTTTGTTCCCAATGCTGCCACTTTTAATGTCGGGATTTCCTATACTAAACCAAATATAATTTCGGTTGGCTGGTTAGACTACATTAATATTAATATAAAGCGGTATTTAAAACAGAGTGATGGTCAGGTTTCATTTCGGGTTCCCGAAAGTGTTGGGATTGGAAATGTTTCAGAATTTGTTTTGTCTAATTTAAATTCAAAATCTGTGGTTTGGGATGTAACCGATTTTGTTAATCCCGTTCGGGTTTTAACCGAGCCCACTACAAATGGTTTTAGTTTTAAGGATCACAGCGATAGTTTACGTGAATATGTTTTGTTTGATGGCTCTTCTTTTTTACCCGTCATTGCAGGAGGTAAAATTGAAAACCAAAACTTACATGCGTTGCCAAATTGTGATATGCTTTTGGTTACACATCCTAGTTTTGCTCACCAAGCTCAAACTTTGGCTAATTTTCATCGAGAACAAAGAGGGATGGAAGTTCACGTAGTGGATGTTTTTCAGATATACAATGAGTTTTCTTCAGGTTCGCCAGATCCAACTGCCATTCGAGATTTTGTAAAAATGTTTTACAATCGCCACGGTGCATCGGCTCCAAGGTTTTTATTGCTTTTTGGCGATGCCAGTTACGATTATAAAAATATTTTGGGACACAATCAAAATTTCATCCCAACTTATCAAAATGATAACTCCGTAGATGAATATAGTTCATGGGCAACCGACGATTATTTTGGCTTACTGGATGATAATGAAGGTCAGCAGTCCATTGGAAGTTTGGATATTGGCATTGGTCGTTTTGTGATTCAAACTCAGGAACAGGCATCTCAAATGGTCAATAAAACCATTCGCTACTTAAGTCCACGCAGAATAGTTCAAAACCAAGCTGCACAAGTATCAAATTTTGGAGATTGGAGGAGTTATGTTTCCATAATTGCAGATGATGAAGACAATAATATTCATATTTCGGATGCTGATAAATTGGCCAAAGTAATTGAGGATAATTTTAAAGAATATAATGTCGAGAAAATATATTTTGATGCCTATCCTCAAGTCTCCTTTTCGGGCGGACAGCGATATCCTGACGTTGAAGATGCCATAAACCAACGTATGACCAAAGGAGCTCTTTTTGTAGATTATATTGGTCATGGAGGAGAAGTGGGATGGGCACACGAAAGAGTTTTGAGAATTACGGATATTCAACAATGGAGAAATACATACAATATGCCGATTTTTATTACCGCTACTTGTGAGTTTACCCGTTTTGATGATCCTTTGCGAACTTCTGCTGGTGAATTGGTGTTTTTAAACCCAAACGGAGGTGCAGTCGCATTATTAACAACGTCTCGAGTTGCCTATTCAAATACAAATTACAATTTGAACAAGGTTTTCTTAAGCAATGCATTTTTAAAAACGGCAGGTCAATATAAAAGTTTGGGTGAATTGATGCAAATTTCTAAAAACTCAAATGTTACAAGCTATTTCAATATCCGAAACTTTATTTTGGTCGGAGACCCCTCCATAATTCCTTCATATCCAAAATATAATGTTGTAGCAACACATATTAATGGAAATGCAATCTCCTTGGAAGCCGATACTATCAGAGCCTTTTCAAAAGTGCAAGTTTCGGGAGCCGTTACGGATGATAATGGAAATGTTTTGGACAATTTTAATGGTATTGTTTATCCAACCGTTTTCGACAAACCTAGCCGTATTAATACTTTGGTAAACGATCCCAGGAGCTATCCCTTCACGTTTTTATATCAAAAAAATGTTTTATTCAAAGGAAAAGTAAGTGTTATAAATGGGCATTTCGATTTCAGTTTCATCGTGCCGAAGGATATTTCTTATGATTATGGAAATGGAAAAATTAGTTTTTATGCGCATTCTGAAAACGAAGATGCACTTGGATATTTCGACAATTTCATCATCGGTGGAGTAGATACATTAAATATTATTTCGGATGATAAAGGTCCTGAAATTCGGTTGTTTATGAATGATGATAAATTTGTAACGGGTGGAATGACAAATGAAAGTCCAATTTTGATTGCTTATGTTAGCGACTCAACGGGGATTAATACCGTGAGCAATGGAGTAGGGCATGATGCTGTGGCTATTTTAAATGATGATGTCGCCAATAGTATTATTATTAATGACTTTTTCGAATCTGATTTAGATAGTTATAATAGTGGTGTTTTTAAATATCCATTCCGCAAACTGTCAGAGGGAAGACACAAATTAATGGTCAAAGTTTGGGATATTTTGAATAATTCATCGGAAGAATCCATTGAATTTATTGTGGTAAATTCTGCTGAATTAGCTCTTAAACATGTTTTAAATTATCCAAATCCGTTTACCACTCATACATCTTTCTTTTTTGAGCAAAATCAACCCGGAAATTTATTGGATATTCAAATTCAAATTTTTACGATAAGTGGAAAAATGGTTAAAAATATTAGACAGTCTGTAAACATGAATGGTTTTCGTTCTGATGCGATTCAGTGGGATGGAAGAGATGATTATGGCGATAAACTAGCCAAAGGCGTTTATTTATATAAATTGAGGGTTCGGAATGAAAAAGGCGAAATTGCTGAAAAAACAGAAAAAATTGTAATCATATAACAATATCTATTAATATAAAACGTTATATTTGCGTTTTAAAATGAAATAAATTCATGAAATTATCAAAAATCTCTTTTGTTCTAGTCACTGTGGCTTTTTTACTGTCAGGTACAATAACGGCTCAGATTTCAAGATCTCAGTTGCAATTAAATACGATCACAACCGCAGTCCCTTTTTTACTAATAGCCCCTGATTCTCGGGCAGGTGGAATGGGTGACGTGGGGGTGGCAACTCCGGCAGATGCTGCTTCTATTCACTGGAATTCGGCAAAACTATTGACGGCAAAACCCAAAATGGGATTGTCCGTTTCATATGCTCCATGGTTAAGAGCTTTAGTAAATGATATTAATTTAGCTTATCTGGCAGGGTATTATAAGCTTGATAATCAAAATGTTATTTCAACATCTTTGCGTTATTTTTCATTGGGATCCATTACTTTTACCGATGAATTAGGAGAATCAAGAGGCGATTATAATCCTCACGAGTTTGCTATAGACGCTTCCTGGGCAAGATTGTTAAGCAACAACTTTTCAATGGGTATTACAGGACGCTATATCTATTCAAATCTGACTTTAGGGCAATACGTACAAGGACAAGAGTCGCGACCTGGTTGGTCTGTTGCTGCTGACCTCTCTGTTTTTTATCAGAAAGATATTAGAATTAATGGTCTTGAAAAAGCCAATATTGCCTTTGGTGCGGTAGTTTCGAACATTGGTTCTAAAATATCATATACCGAAACCACTACAAGAGATTTTATTCCAACTCAGCTTAGATTTGGACCTGCTTTGAGTATGGATATTGACAAACATAATTCATTTGTTTTTGGAGTAGATTTTAGTAAACTATTGGTTCCAACTCCACCAGTTTGGGCAAGAGACTCTACAGGTTCTGGTTATTTGTTTGATCCTGCTGGAAATAGAATGATTCAATCTGGAAAAGATCCCAATGTTTCTGTTGTTACAGGCATGTTGCAATCTTTTTATGATGCACCGGGCGGAATGTCTGAAGAACTTCGTGAAATTAATTTTGGAGTGGGTGTTGAATACTGGTACGACAAACAGTTTTGTATTCGTGCTGGATATTTCCACGAAGATAATACCAAAGGCGATCGTAAATTTGTAACTTTTGGAGCTGGATTAAAATACAGTGTTTTCGGTTTAGATTTCGCCTATTTAGTTCCCATTCGTCAACGTAATCCACTTGAAAATACTTTGCGTTTTACTTTAGTGTTTGATTTTGAGGCGTTTGCGGCGACCAATAAATAGTATGGACAAACCTTCTATTCGAGTTGGCTTAGGTACTGATACACACGCTTTTCAAAAGGGAGAATTTCTTGTTATTGGAGGTGTTAAAATTCCTTTTGACAAATCTTTTAAAGCACATTCTGATGGGGATGTGCTTTTGCATGCTGTGTGTGATGCTCTTTTGGGTGCAAGCGGAAACAAAGACATCGGTACTTTTTTCCCAGATACGGATCCGGTTTTTGAAAATGCCAACAGCATGGATTTGTTGAAAAAAACAGTGGAAATTATTCATGCTCAAAATTGGAAAGTGGCTAACATAGATTGCGTAATTACCATTCAACAACCTAAAATGGCTCCTCATATTGATGCAATGAAAGACAATATTGCCAGCTGTTTGCAAATTTCAACAGAAGAAGTTTCTGTAAAAGCAAAAACGTCTGAAAATATTGGTTTTATTGGTCGTGGCGAAGGTGCTTCAGCACAGGTTGTAGTTTTGTTGTATCGCTAGATGATTTTCTTATTCGCTCTCTAAAATGCGTTTGGCTTCATTAATTTCTTTTAAAACATCTTCGTCAACTTTTGGATAATAAATATCGAGTGATTTAAGTTTTTCGATAATAATATCTATAACTGCAATGCGGGCAAACCATTTTTTATCAGCCGGAATAACATGCCAAGGAGTCAGCTCTTTTGAAGTTTGGTCAAGAATATCTTGGTAGCATTCCATATAATCGTCCCAATATTGGCGTTCTTTAATATCACTCACGGAAATTTTCCAATGTTTCTCTTGGTTGTTTATGCGACGTAAAAAGCGTTGCTTTTGTTCGGCTTTTGAGATTT
>Ga0265295_1006620_pt1 | contig 13905 bp, 16 predicted proteins | sample Munlansysbiofilm_FD_192503 | JGI IMG/M metagenome (GOLD analysis project Ga0265295, IMG submission 192503) | Leachate microbial communities from a municipal landfill in Southern Ontario, Canada - Methane capture system biofilm | ecosystem: Engineered > Solid waste > Landfill > Unclassified ... | reverse complement strand
CCAGGTAAAGCCATAAAAGTGATTATCCAGATTTTTGCGGCGGATAAGATCACTGCGGGAAATAAGCACAGAATCATTTCCGGGGATAGAAACCGGCTCAATAAGATAATTTTTCAGCTTGGCATTGTCCTTAAATTGTTCGTAATAACCAATTCCCCGCGTATAATGCAAAGCGATATTTCCTGTTAATCCTCCTGAAAGCCGCTGTGAAATCTGAAACTGATAATGATCCTGCTGATAATTGTCATTTTCATTTTCATAAAATTTAGTATTCCCAAGGTAATCAGTGTATTTACCTATTCCATTATAGGTACGGTTGGTATCCAGTATGTTCGACGGAACGCCATCCCATGCCTGGTAAGTAGTTTGTTTTCCTGAAAAGATATTCAGCTTGGCAATGGTGTTCTTGCCGTAAAATCCACCGGAAACATAAAGGGATTTGAGGTCGGCTGTGGCACGATCAATATAACCATCCGAACTTAACTTTGACAGACGGGCATCCATGGCCCACTTGCCATTGATGAGACCTGTGCCGGTTTCAACAGTATGCTTCCAGGTGTTGAAAGAGCCGTACGCATTGGAAATCAATCCGTAAGCTTCAGATGGGGGAGGAGCGGTCTGAAGATTTACACTGGCTCCGAAGGCGGCTGCCCCGTTGGTGGAAGTGCCAACACCGCGTTGCACCTGTAAACTTCCCAATGAAGATGCGAAATCAGGCATGTTTACAAAAAATACGCCATGCGATTCTGCATCGTTTAATGGAACTCCGTTAATGGTGATATTGATCCGGTTCATGTCTGTTCCGCGGATTCGAAAACTGGTGGGGCCAAATCCTGTGCCGGCATCGGAAGAAACCACCAGACCCGGCATCTGCTCAAGCAAAAAGGGGATATCGCGCCCCTGATTATTCCGTGATATTTCTTTCGCGTTCAGATTTTGATAGGCCACCGGCGTTTTTTCGTTGGCACGGGTAGCCGTTATGATAGTAGTCTCGGTCATTATAGGTGCCGGCTCCAGCGAAATCAGCATCGTTTTGTTGGATGTGAGGTCAAACATGCCTTCCCAGGTCTGATAACCCATAAAAGTTACTTTTAACTTGTAATTGCCAGATTTAAGGTCTTTAATTTCGAACATGCCCTGTTGGTCGGAGATGACCCGCACCAGCCGGTTGTTGAGGTTGAGGTGCGCTCCCTGTAATCCAACAAGGGTATGCGCATCAACTACTTTTCCTTTAATGGTCATTTGTGTCATGCCCCAAAAAGGCACGCATACCAGCATTGCCAGTAAAATTCTGAATTTCATAATAATGATTCGTTTTTAGATTAAACCCTGGAAGGTTGAATTGGGTCTTTAACCCTCCGTAATCAAGTTTTCTCTACATCCCTTCGCCGGCATTACCCGGAGCAGGTTCAATGAGTATGATCTCAGCCCGTTTGTTTGGGGCACCCCAATCGGAAATCAGCCGCAAAGATAGTTATTTTTTATTTTGGGGGATTTTAATCTGTGTATATATGGGTAAATTAAATATCAGCCTACATAGCATTTGAATTCTATTATAGACTATGTTTGCCCAAAATACCGGTTAATAAATCTAAATAAAAAGCCAATGAAAAAACTTGTCGTATTCGCATTCATGCTGATTTTTGCTCAAAACGCAATGTCTCAGCAAAATTACATAGTAACCTGGGGCATTTCAGGCTATGACACATTAACCGGCTATACTATTTTGGACCCCGATGAGGATAACGATATTTATTTTGGTTTTGAGTTTCCGTTTTTTGATCATCCATTCGGGTATGTTTCAATGGCTTTGGACGGATACGGGTATTTTGAAGGCTCGGAGGATTACAACCTAATGATGTATGGAGGTGCATTTGAGATGCATGAATATTCGCGTCTTCCGATATTTAGCCAATGGCGCTACAAGTCCGATTTAGTTGACGGGAGCAAAGTAATTAAAATGGAGTGGCGAAATGTGGGTATTTATGACGATATCTGGAGTTCTAACCCAACAGATCATCGGATTAATTACCAGGTATGGTTCTATGAAAACGGAATTATTGAACTTCATTTCGGTGAGATGGATTTGGAAAATACACCATTCTATAATGAAAGCACCGGTTTTATCTGGTCGGACGGTGAAAGTTATGGCCCCTGGTTGGGTATAAGCAACCTTGATATTACCGAAATGTACTATTTAACCGGAACACTTGACAATATTAGCATTATAACCATGGAAGATAGCCTGGATATTTTTTATGAAGTTCCGGAATTTGGGCGCTATTTCAGGTGGATTCCGAATGAAGTAGTAGCCAATAATAAGATTTTAAAACCGGCGGACAATGATTTTATCATCCGTAACAACCCGGCGGGCGATTATATGGGAATAAGTTTTAAAAACGACTTATTCATTAATTCTGATCTGGAAATTTTCTCCTTAAGCGGAAAGTTGGTTAAGCGCCAAAGGATAAATAAATCCAATGAGCAAATTGATGTTGCCCATCTTTCACCGGGGATTTATCTGATCAATCTAAAAGATAAGAATTCCAGAACGGTTTCGGTGAAATTGATTAAAAAATAATTGACGCCACTTGGAATAAGTAAAAGAAAAAGAATGCCATTAAGGCACGAAGACACTAAGGTTTACAAAGAGTTGGAAATCAGTAATTTAAACTTAGTGATTTTTTGTGTCTTTGGCCACTTCTAGATTTTCAGTGCATCGCTTGGTGGCGAAAACGCGCTATTCGGAGGAGGCTCATAATTCAACTTGTTGAATGGAAAACCCTTGAGTTTATGAGAAGAAATAAATCGCTTTTAAACTTCAGGATGTAAAGCGTTGGGGAGTGGCGTCTACTTTCCTGTCCGCATACACGAACCGGGTAAGAATATTTAAACAACCACTTAAACCCCAATGTTTTATATTACATCGTGAACGGATTCATCAATTACTTTTCTGGCAAACCATAGGTATCTACCACAAAATCGAGGTCCTTATCTCCCCGTCCGCTTAAATTTATCAATATTGACTTTTGAGTTTGTTCCTTCGCTAATTTTAACGCATAAGCCACGGCATGGGCGCTTTCTAATGCAGGAATAATTCCCTCCAACCGACTCAACTCATAAAATGCATCAATGGCCTCTTTGTCATTGGCACTTCCGTAAGTAACCTTACCCATGTCTTTAAGCATGCTGTGTTCCGGCCCAACACCCGGGTAGTCTAATCCGCTGGCAACAGAATATACTGCTGCAGGCTCTCCTTTTTCATCCTGCAAGGTGTAGCATTTAAAGCCGTGGATAATGCCTGGTGTTCCAAATCTCATGGTAGAAGCGTGGTCTCCAACTTCATCAGAGCGACCAGCCGGTTCTACGCCATGAAGCTGACATTCTTCATCATCCAGAAATGCTGAGAATATTCCCATCGCATTGCTTCCTCCACCCACACAAGCAACGACATGATCTGGCAATTCACCAGTCATTTCAAAAAATTGTTCGCGCGCTTCAATGCCTACAATGCGCTGAAAATCACGAACCAACATCGGGAATGGATGGGGACCCACCACTGAGCCAATGCAGTACATTGAATTTTCAGAATCTTCCAGATATGCTCCGAAAGCGGAATCAACCGCTTCTTTCAGCGTTTTTAAACCGTGGGTTACCGGTATAACTGTTGCTCCCAGTATTTTCATTCTTACAACATTAGGGTGCTCCTTTGCCATATCCACTTCGCCCATATGTATTTCGCATTCCAATCCAAAATAGGCGGCAGCGGTAGCCAGTGCAACCCCATGTTGTCCTGCGCCGGTTTCTGCGATGACTTTTTTCTTACCTAAGTACTTGGCAAGCAGCGCTTCGCCCATACAATGGTTTAGCTTATGAGCTCCCGTATGATTTAAATCTTCACGTTTTAAATAAATACGACCTCCATATTTCTCAGATAAGCGAGCGCAATAATATACAGGCGTTGGACGTCCCTGATAATGTTTGCGGATGCTCCGTAATTCCTGAATAAAATTGTGAGACTTACTTATGGTGTGATAGGCATCGGTTATCTTTTTCATTTCTTCTTCCAAGACAGGTGGAATGAATGCTCCGCCATATTCTTCAAAGAAACCTTCCTTATTGGGATAATTTTTAAAATAATTTTTCATTCGTTGTCTCTTTTAAGATTTTGTTGATTGTTTGTGTTAAAAGAAACAAGAATATGTAGTTTTAGTTTTTAATTAGCGTAAATAGCGCTCTCTCTATGGTTTGATTGCATTGGTTGAGGAGTTTTTCGGCTATAATGAGTACTATTTTGCCGGCTGATCTGTGGTTAATTTCAGAATCCGTCTGCTCCCGTATCAAATCATTGGCTACGCCAATTCTTTCTCCTACTTTGATGGCAGTTTCATAACCCTTTAACGTATTCACCAGTTTTGGTTGATGGCAAAGTGCATAACATTGTGCATTTCCCCGCATATGTTCAACCCGCCCGAAAAGTGGCAGGACGGCCGGAAGAGCGCTCCACATGAAGCTCTATTTATTGTTACGCGTTTTTCATTTAAAATCTTCTAATTGATATGAAAATGGAATCTCACTTCCTATCTTTACCACACCATTCTTGATATCGGTGATAAAATAAACTACGAAGTCATTATAAGCTGTGTCGTTTTCTATTGAGTTAAGCACTATTTGCATAGCTTCTTTTCCAATTTGATTTTTCAATGAATCAGATTCAGGAAGGTTTTGTCCATTGGTAAGGAAAACTTTCAAATGGTGGCTAATGTCTTGGTCAAATCGACTGACTGTCCATTTGATATTTGCATTTTCAAAGTCATGAAGCTCTTTTAATTCTTCTATAACTTCCTGGGGTTCCCGATTGAATTTTGCCTCCTTATATTTTAGGTCACTTTTAAAGCAGCTTGTCAGTAGAATTGCGATTGTCAAATAGATTAGCCTTTTCATGTCTTTTCGGGTTAGATGAAAACTAACGGTTGGGCGCTTGGCGAAGAAGCGGATTTCGAAGTACAAAATTCCTAAAACTATTCAAAAATAAAAACATTTAGGAATTCCATAATTCGCTATTTGTTTTAGTTAGGTTTATTGCGTTTTTAATACCATAAACTTTGTCAACTAAATTTTGTCTGTTCGTTGTCATTCGTGCTTGTCTTGCCGTGTCGTTTTAGGGTGACCTATAACGGCCGAGGCTAAGCGCTGGCGGGCAGTTTTGAAAATATCTCTTTCCGGCCAGCAGAATTTTCAATAAATGTACAATCTTTCCTCTTGCAACCATGCGCCCGATAGCGTTTTAGCCTTTATTACCGCCAGGTTTTCTTTCTGTCAGGCAAGTTTTACAGTCTGGTTAAGTAATTCAACATCAAAGCTTACCTTAGCATTCAATGCTTTAAAAACTTTCATAATAGTCTCAAAACGAGCATCTGTAAGGCTGTTCTCGATTTTAGAAATTTGGGCTTTCTTTACCCCAACCAACTGCCCAAGTTCTTCTTGCGTTAAATTTCGTTCTTTCCTTGCTTGCTTAATTGCTTCTCCAAGCATGTCAAGCCGTAATTCATTATCAAATGCTTCACGTTTTGGAGTGCCAGGTTTTCCGATATGTTTATCGATGACTTCGTCCAAACTGACTGTTTTTAAGGGTTTATCTTTCATTGTTTTTCCTTTCAAAATAAAGTTTCCTGATTTTCTCTGCTTTTTCCAGTTCAGCAACTGGAGTTTTATCTGTCTTTTTAATTAATCCGTGGGTTGAGATAACAACTGTTTCTTTCTTGCCAGTTTTGTCCCAGAACGCCAAAAGTCTAAAATGAGTTCTGTTAAACAAGGTCCTGAACTCCCAGATTTCATTCTTCAACTTTCTGAAAAGCTCTTTGCCATTCGAAAGTCTTGCCTTTTGAATGTTGTAGATTACTTTATCTCTTGCTTTTTCTTCAAGGCTGTCTAAAAACTCAGATGCTTCTTCCAGCAACTTAACTTGAAATTTTTCAGTCATTTTGTAAAAGCTTATGCAAAGATAAATGTTTCTTTATTAGGAAACAATATTATTTTTTAGGTTTTATAAACTTGCAGGTAACGAGCGAATATACCCAACATTGCGTATATCCGACTTATATAGCCTTGTAAGGCTTAAATTAAGATCGGATACTTTATACAAATATAAGAAAGAATTAGATATCCATCCGATCCAACGAACTTCTTACTCACTCCGTAGGATTCAAGAAACGCAAACGAATGGGATGAGCGCCAACCATCACTTACAGAACGAGAATGCCTAAATCCAAATCCATCTGAACCCATAGCAAAGTCCATCCTTTTGCGCACTTCCCCGCATTTGTTCAACCCGCCCGAAAATTGGCAGGCTAGCCGGGACTTCATGCCGGGGCGTTTGTGTGCCATTTGAAGTCCTATTTATTGGCAGTAGTTTTTATGTAATCTGTTTTGATAATTATATCTATTCCTTTTTCATAAGCAGTGGGTGTGAAATTGAATTCCTTTTCAAATTTTCCGCTATCAAAAATGTAATCCCGGTCATATTGATAGAGCATTTCAACACTTTCTCTCATAATAGGATTAAACAAACCAAGAATCCGTACCAAAAATTTCGGTGCTACCTGATATTTTGGTTTTACATCTAATTTTTGAGCAATTTTTTCTATCCATTGTTTACCAGTTAAAGGATTGGATGCAGTAGGTAAGTGCCAAACTTGTCCATAAGCAGAATCCGTATTTCCCAAAATAGCCGTCGCTTTACCCGCGTCGACCGTAAATGTGAATGAGTGTTGATAATTAACGCTCTCCAACCAATTTGCTTTTTTATTTTTACTCAAAGTTTTAAGAACGGTTTCTGTAAGTACACTGGCACTACGAATTGAAGGTCCATAAAAATCCGCTGATCGGGCTATCAATGCTTTTAGGTTTCCAGCGTTGATTTCGTCTATGATCATTTGAGCGATTTTAGCCCTTGTCTTTCCTTTTTTGCCTGGAGGATTTATTGGCGTTTCCTCGGTCATGCCATTCAGATGGTCCTTGTCATACATATAGATGTTATCGAAAAAAACCAATTTGCATTTTTCATTTTTGCAGACAGAAATCAAATCTCGTATGAATTTAGGCCATAATTCCTCCCACACTTTATGATTGTATGGAAACCCAACGGTTACATAAACTACGTCAGAACCCTTTACCGCTTTCTCTAATTCATTGTAACTTGTGATATCTGCGGGAAGTAATTTATCGGTCGGGTTCACTCTTTTAGGATTTCTACTGACCAATCTTATATCTGTTGTATATTCAGTAAGTGCTTTAGCCAATTCAATTCCGATTGCTCCTCCTGAACCTATAATTGTTTGCATTTCTCTTTTCTTTTAAATTATCACCAACGTTAAGGCTTTTGTCCGCCATTCCCCGGACAATAGGAGGATATACAACACTCAAAAGCGGAAATTGTGCGTAGCTTTCTCCACTTTCGTATATATTTCTGCAACGAATTTAGAGAATAATTCAATTATAATATATGACAAGTCGTCAAATGGAGATTTGTTTTTGAAGACTTTTAGCCGTAACGGAAAACAGCAAATTGCTTGGCTGTCGCGGTGTGCAGCCTTTGCGGCCTGCTCTTTGGTACATGCGGGAGACAAACGTCTCAAAATCGCATCTATCCTGCCGTGAAATTTACAGAATGATGTGTGTTCGGCTTTTTATACTATTTGCATTTGTTTGTCATTTATTCTTACATTAAATTGAATATCAGCCTTTAATGCACTAAAAACTTTCATAATGGTCTCAATCGTGGCACTATTAGCGTGATTTTCTAGTTTAGAGATTTGGGATTTATTTACCCCAATGGCTTTTCCTAATTCTTCCTGGGTCAGATTCTGCGCTTTTCGGGTTGCTTTTATCATTCGACCCAAAAGTTCCATTTTCAACTCATATTCATAGGTATCACGTTCCGGTGAGCCTTTTTTGCCTATGTATTTATCTTCCATTTCTGACATGGTGTACTGTTTCATCGCCTACTGTTGTTTTTGTTGTTAAAATACTCCTTACGTATCCTTTCGGCACGAGCTATTTCACTTTTTGGTGTTTTAGCAGTTTTTTTAATGAATCCTTTGGTTGCCAAAACCAATGTTTCCACTTTTTCGGTTTTATCCCAAAATGCAAGAACCCGAATATGTTTCTCTGAAAACTTAGTCCTGAACTCCCAGATATTTTGGTTTAATTTTTTAAAAAGTTCAGGGTCATTTGTTTGCTCCGCTACACGAACATTGTACATTACTTTCTTTTGAGATTTCTTGTCCAATGTTTGCATAAAGTTGTCGGCTTCCTCCAAAAATATGGTTTCAAAGAACTGCATCTATTTATTTTGTGTTTGTTTCTGCAAAGATACAAAAAAATGTTTCAATATATAGCAACTTTTTACAGCGATGTTTTCCAAGCTTGGCTACAACTTGTTTACTTGTACACCTTCCTAACCCAAAAGGCACACATACAACCCCCTAAACCGGAGGAAATGCACAGCTTTCTCCATTTTAGATGGTGTAAATCTGCAACGAATTTAGAGAATAATTTATTTTTGAAATACATGACAAGTCATCATGTGGCGATTCAAATTTTTTGAAGGTTTTTCCCGAAATGCCTGGTGTCTATGATTAGGTGTGGTTTTCGAGATTAACATACTGTCAAGTTACATGATGTTGAAAAGTGGCAAGAGGCTAATTGTCTAATATCTTTGTTATCTCGCCAATAAACTTTTGAGAAACAGGATATAAGCGCATGACTGTTTCTTCATCGAAATCGTAGAAATCATTATAATCACCTTTGTGTCTTTTTTCGAATAGCTCTGTAAAATGCTTTGCTAAATCTCTGTCAAAAATGCCTGTTTTAACAAAGTATTCTCCAAATTTCTGGCGGACACCTGAGTGACTCGAAACATCAATTTTATCTTTTGCCAACAAAGCACTAACAGCATAAAAGCAAGCATAATACATTCTGTTTATCGCTGTGTTCCAAAATCTGTTTTCAATGAGTACGCAAACTTCTCCAATGGTTTCATTTGCACGCTGGATCCGATATTTTATGTAATCTTCAGGTGTATAATCTGTCATAAAAGCTTTCCCTCTCTCATTACATTTTGATAGAATGGTGTAACCTTATATTTTGAATTCCATTCTTTCTCGGTATAAATCATTGGACTTATTACTTCTCCAATATCGAATTCGAGGTCGTAAAGCGGATAGCTTATTTCTCTTTCAACTTCTGTTGAAATATCGTCTATGTTGAGTAGAATCAATAAATCCCAGTCTGAATCATCTTTTGCAGTGCCTCGTGAGCGAGAACCATAAAGATAAATCTTTGCCGAAGGCTCTTTGTCTTTAATAATCCTCTTAATCTGATTTAATATTTTAGTTTCAGAAGTTTTCATACTCCAAATATAGGCAAAAATCTCTTTTTAACGAGTAATCTGCTCAAATTTCAGAAATACAATTCTGGGCAACACGTAAATTAAGCATGCCAAAATCATATTATATCCCTCATTATGAGTGTATAAGCATGCAAATGTCCTAATTGTTTCGATTCACAAACGTTTTCCCTTCCCTCATCGGGAAATATTCCATTCCATTTTTAGTCTCAAGAGTGACTTCTTCACCTTTGTACTTAAGTTTACAGATACCTCCTTTTTTGGAATAAACCCTTACGTATATAAGCTCGCTTGATGCCCATTTCATATCAATAGCGAATCCATAATTAAGTACAGCGAAAACCTGGTTGTATATTTATGAGTGCTCATTCTTTTTTAAATATTTGATGACGAAAGGCAGTATGGTTAATTTGGAATTTTTCTAAAACCAGCAACATTACTTCTCATACCTTTATTTTGCCTCCCCAATTCTTTCTCCCATTCTAACCCCGGTTTCATAACCCTTTAACGTATTCATCAATAAGTCGTCATCGATGCGAATTCTATTTTTTTCAAACAGCAACACTACCGTGGAGCCTCCGAATTTGAAATATCCTTTCTCTTCCCCTTTATTTACAATACTTCCGGTATAAGTTTGTACGATGCTTCCCACCAGGGTTGCACCAACTTCGGCCACGACAACATCTCCAAACAAAGGGTTTGTAACGATGGTAAATTCCCTTTTGTTCAGGCAGAATATTTCAGTCATTTCGCGCAAAGCAAGTGGGTTAACAGAATAATAATCACCATCAATCCGGGTGATGGGTGATGCAATTCCGCTCATGGAAAAATGGAAACGGTGGTAATCCGGAGGGGCAAGCCGCAAAATCACCAGGGTGCCATCAAGGTAATTTTGAGCAAGGCCGGCATGGTTCAAAAATGATAAAACATCGAAGCGGTGTCCTTTGATGATAAAGTCGCTGTTTCTGACGTCGGCATAGGCCAATAATTTTCCATCGGCAGGCGACACCGCAACCGTTGAGTTGGTATCCACCGGTCTTGCATTGTCCTTTAGTTTCCGGGTAAAGAAATCATTGAAAGAGCTGAACTCCTGTTTTTCAAACGAGCTCCTGTCGATATCAAATTCTTCAATAAAGGGTTGAATCTTTTTGGTGGATGAAGGACGATCCATCCTATTGCCATAAATAGACGAAACCAGCTTTCTTTTTGCCAGCGTCCACAAGGTTGCTTCGCCAACCGGATTACTATACAGCCAAACCAACAACTTTTCTGCAGCCACTTTTTCCGTTTTTAACGTCCCACTTTCCCTATCGTAGTATTGGATGGGACTTTGTGACGGCAACGGATAAAAAGCAAGTATGGATATAACGACCAGCAACAACAAAATAACACCCCACCATTTTTTAGTTTTTGTAATTTTCATCGTTGCTTTTTTGTTTTTGCTTTTTTAATTCTTGTCATTAGACAATGTGTATGTGCCGGATTTTTACGTTTGTAGTGTTGCCACACGTTTTTATTCTATAATAATTATTCCGCCATCAATCTCTTCTTTGCTCGGTTTTTCAAACCAACTTTCCATAAATTCGAAATTTTCTTTAGTTACTTCAAATTCGAAAGTAGTTCCTTTTTCGTTATTCCGCTTCATTATTCTTTTCAGCCGGGTTTCTTTTGAAATGTCCAGAAAATGAGTTTTCATTTTAAATCCATTCGACTTGGCAAATTTTCTAAATTTTCCTCTATGCTCAAACTTTGATAATCCTAAGTCCAGAATAGAATCCGTATTTGAATTTTCCAATTGTTGGACTAATTCCATAATCATTTCCTCCGCTCTGTCAATTCTCTCCAGAAACCATTCCAACCCGTCATTTGGTTTCTTGTCGGCAAGAAATAGCGTTTTATTCCACTTGTCAATTGAAAAGATTATTCCGTTAGTTTGCTTTTTTAATTCTGTTGAATATGTCGTTTTTCCAGAACCTGTATTTCCAACTATCAGGTGTATCATTTCGTTTTGTTTTATAAGGTGTGACTATCGGTTGACAATGTGGGCAGTAAGAGATTGTGGGTACTTTCCTGTCAGGTAAACGAAAAGTTGAAGCGGACTACAACCCTTAAATTTACTACTGAGACGGCTGTTATTTTTATACATTATTGGCAGCCGGTGGTTTTCATTTAGGATTCGTTTCACTTAAAGGATGTCTAAAAAGAATTAATCCAAAAGAGATTGTGAAGACTGAATATATTATTGCTATTATCCATATTTCATTCTGCAAATCAGGGCTTGATAACAGTCCTTTAATCAAAGCAAGGCCGGCTATTGTAAAATGAGTAAAGTTCGCAATAGCTATAGGTCTGTTGTAAATACCACCGATTATACTTGTTTTTGTCATCCAGTTAAGCATCGCAAATGCAAAGTAAAGAGCACCTAATATCTGTATGAGTATCTGGGAGGCTTTAGATGCTTCCAAATTAATATAACCTAATAGTTCCAATGGCATAAAAGTTAAAATTATACCAGTTAATCCAAGTATTAATGCACTTGAAGTCATTACAATTTTTGAATTTATTTTCATTTGATTAAATTTTCAATTTGGATACTCATCGGATTTAAGTCATTTTATTAATTGTCATCGTATCTGGTTCCTTGTCTTATATTTGCCACCTACGGTTGTATAAACTTGATCAACAGCTTGAGTTGCGCGGACAGAGTAAAAGTACATTAAAAAACTACACCCGGCGCATTGCCATGTTTGTGGTTCATTTTGGCAAGTTGCCGTAACAGATTGAGCTTGTGGAAATGCGCTGCATTGAGCTTGCCGAAATGTAGTTCAACCGGGAACCGAGGACGAAGGACGAGCTCAGCGTAAGCTAATAATCGCTGGGTTCCCGCTGAAGGCGGGACAGGCATTGCAGACCGCTCATATTCCTATTTATTGGCAACTGGGCATTTTATTAATAATTTATGAACGATTATTTATTATTTTGCTTTTCAAATATTTACACTTTACTGAATTGTCTCTTCACATTTTCAAGTTCTTCTATAAAAACATTCATATTGGAAGATGGATTATTGAAGAGAGTTAATTCTTTTGCCCGTTCACATGCTTTTGCGCAAATCCCAGATAATTTAATTTCAAGTTGAGAATCAATAACTCCTTTCTTATATTTATTTTTGTTTCTATTGCTCAATTGTCGAATGCATTTTTCCGTTGTAATGTTTGCTGTCTGATTTTTATAGTGAAGTAAAAACCACAACTCAATAGACGGGTTTGATACTATCAATACAGCAGATTTTATAGATTTAAGTTTCTCTAAAACTTGTGGCACATCCGCATCATAAATCAAAAAATCCTTGTCTTTGTCATGAGTGGGTTTGCCTTGCTTGCTATTCTGAATTATTCGTTGTGTTATTTTATTCCCAACAATTTTAGGCGCAATTTCAATGGGAATTCTATATTTTGAACGCAGAAAACAAACATATGCTTCTTCTGTTTCCCTTCACAAAAAACCCAAAAATGAGGATTTATCTTTTTCCTTTTTGATGCACTTCTTTTACTTACCATCGAACAATGATTTAATTTTTTCACTCGAATCATTCATAAATGGAATTGCATCAAAACGACCTTGCAAATATGCTTTTTCTAAATCCATTGTATCTCGAAAATCACTATAATCGTAAAGCGAATATAAATCGGTTGAACCATCTTGATTTTTATTTGCAAAAAATATTTGGTCTTTTCTTACATTCTTTAAATTTAAAAAGCGAGTGTTATGGGTTGTACATAAGAACTGTGCTTTCTCACTTGCTCTAAATATATTAAACAGATATTCAATTATTTTTGGGTGTAAACTATCTTCTATTTCATCAATTAATAATACTTTATTATGTTTTACTACATCAAGTATAGTCAACATTATGAAAAATAACTTGATTGTACCTTGCGATTCTTCTGTAAGAAAATCAAAAGCTGTTGATGGAGAAGCTTTATGAAAAGTTCTTATTTGTAAATAATCTTGAACAACATCTTCAACAGTTAGGGTCATGGTTTGAGCATCAGCTTTATAATGCTTCCCTGCTTTTTTTAATATTTTAATTTTGACATCAACAATATCACTGTCTGCTATTTTGATAGCATCAATCAGTTGTTGTTTATTTTGATTCGAAAGAGTTTCAATCGCTGAAGCTCCAAATCCAACATAGTTTAAAATAAACTGACTATGAAAATAATTAAAAATTTCTTTCCCAATTTCTCTGTCCATTTGACTGGCACGGGAAATATATAAAGTTTTTTCAGAGGTGTTTTCAGCCACATCCAAAGGACGTTTTATTTGGTCTCCAAAGCTATATTTCTCTTTTTTTGTTTTTCCCAAACGCTCATCGCGCGTAAAAATTTCTTTTATTCTGCCTTTGGGATAGAAATATAAACTTTCAGAAATAATCTTTTGACGTGTTAATGAAAAGGAATATTCATATTCAATGCCTTTGCTAACAAATCGAA
>Ga0265295_1006618_pt1 | contig 13906 bp, 11 predicted proteins | sample Munlansysbiofilm_FD_192503 | JGI IMG/M metagenome (GOLD analysis project Ga0265295, IMG submission 192503) | Leachate microbial communities from a municipal landfill in Southern Ontario, Canada - Methane capture system biofilm | ecosystem: Engineered > Solid waste > Landfill > Unclassified ... | reverse complement strand
CATTTTGTATTAAAACCCATGGAAGAATTAGTCATTAATAGCCGAGTGATGTGGGAAGTTTTTCGTTCAAATAAAGCCATGTTAGTCGATCAAACTGAGTTTTTGAAAAGTGAAAACTCAAAATGGATCATCGTGTATCCATCGATTCATCGAATCAAACGCTATATTAATGAAAATGAAATGGTATTTGTAAAAAAAGATGATCAAATCTATGATTATCAACTCATTCTATGGATTGAATTAAAAGATTATTTAGAGGAAATAAGACATGGAACATAAAGTGTTACGCAAACAATATTTAGCTAAAATGTGTTTTGTATGTGGTGTTGACAATGACAGTGGTTTAAAAACAAAGTATTATGTATTAGAAAATAAACGCGTATTAGGCATTTTTCAAGGTCAAGATATCCATCAAAGCTATCCAACGAGGATGCATGGTGGAATTATTGCTGCTCTATTAGACGAAGCCATTGGTAGAGCACTGCAAATTGATGAACCAGAAGCATGGGCAGTCACGATTGAATTAAATGTTAAATATCATAAGCCAGTACCACTCAATCAAACGCTATATGTCGTTGGATGGTTACATTCAAACGGAAAAATATTTGATGGAGAAGGCTATATCATGGATGAAGATCACGTGATTTTAGCATCTTCAAAATCGAAATATATGCGTCAAAGTGTCCAAAAAATCGTGGGCAACATGGATTTTGAAAAGGATTGGCAACCTGATTCAGCATCCACTGATTTTGAAAGGATCGATTTACCAAAATGAGTATTTTAGATGTTGAGAATTTAAGTTTTAGTTATAGTGGAGAGAATTTATACCAAGGCGCATCCATGCGTCTTTTTGAAGGTGAACATGCGGTTTTAGTTGGACCAAATGGCACTGGAAAATCTACATTACTTAAACTTTTAGATCGATCTTTATCTCCCGATCAAGGATCGATTAAATGGATGCCTACAAAAAAGATTGGATATATGGATCAATATGCAAAACTTGATCCTAATATGATTGTTAAAAGCTATTTATATGATGCGTTTCAAGTGCTTTTCGATAAAGAAAGAGACATGGAAAAGTTATACGAAAAAGTTGTAACAGCAGATGAAAAAGATCATGATAAATTACTGACATGGGCTGCGCAAATCGGTGAAGAGCTGATTGAAAAGGATTTTTACCAAATTAAATCTAAAATTGGAAATATCATACATGGTTTAGGTTTAACTTTAGATATTTTAGAAATGCCAATTGAACATTTATCGGGTGGTATGCGCGCCAAAATCATTTTAGGAAAATTATTATTAGAAGAAGCAGATGTACTACTTTTGGATGAACCGACAAACTTTTTAGATGTGAGACACATCGAATGGCTCGCTAAATTTTTACAAAATTATCCAAAGGCATTTTTAGTGGTATCTCATCATGAAGAATTTTTAGATCAAATAGCAAACACAGTTTTAGCATTAGAAAATGGTGTCATTTCAAGATATAAAGGGGATTATCAATTTTATTTGAAAGAACGTGAATTGCGGATTGAACAACAAGAAAAAGCATTTGTGAGTCAACAAAAATTTATTCAAAAAACGGAAGAATTTATCCAAAAAAATATTGTTCGAGCAACGACAACAAAAAGAGCACAATCCAGACGAAAGATGCTTGAAAAAATTGATCGAATTAGTAAACCTAAATCAACGAAAACGTATCATTTCTATTTTCCATTAGCGGGTCAAACGGGGAAAGATGTTCTTAAAACCAACGAGCTTGAAATTGGTTATCAAGATTCACTGCTAGAACCGTTAACCATTACCATTTTAAAACAAGAAAAAGTAGCGATTACGGGTAAAAATGGTATTGGGAAGTCAACATTCATTAAGACAGTCATGGGGATCATTCCACAATTAAGTGGTACTTATTCATGGATTGACACTGCAAAAATTGCTTATTTTGCGCAAGATGAAAAATTTGAAGATGGGCTAACTCCATTTCAAATTGTGCATCACAGGTATCAGCATTTTACCAAAAAAGATGTGATGAGTTTACTAGGCAATCATGGCATTAGCTTTGAAATTGCAAATCGGGATATTAATACATTATCTGGAGGAGAACAAACCAAGGTGAGATTAGCATTATTACGCCACGAAAAAGGTAATGTACTAATTCTGGATGAACCCACCAATCATTTAGATGTTCAGGCTAAAGAAGCGTTGAAAGAAGCATTGATTAATTATCAAGGGACACTCATTTTAGTTTCCCATGAAAAAGAATTTTATGCGGATATTTGTGACTACGAAATTACATTATATGCCGATTAAAAAAGTGGGAAAATTTTCCCACTTTATTTGTCTTCAAATTTATCAATTTCTTCAACCAAGACATCGTAGACTTCAGATTCTTTAATTTTTTTGATGATTTCACCATGTCTAAATAGAATCGCTTCACCTTTACCACCTGCAATTCCAATATCGGCATGTTTAGCTTCACCAGGACCGTTTACAGCGCATCCCATAATGGCAACGTTGATGGTTTTATTGACTTTAAGTAAATAAGTTTCAATCCTTTTCGCGATATCGATCATATCATATTGAATTCTTCCACATGTTGGACAAGAGATTAGATTAGGAACTTTATCTTTTAATCCTAAATTTTTTAATATTTCTTTTGCTGCTTGGATTTCTAAAATAGGGTTATCCGTGAGTGAGACTCTAATGGTTGAACCAATGCCTTCAGCAAGTAGAATGCCGATACCCATCGCACTTTTGATTGCACCACTAAATGCTGTACCAGCTTCAGTAACGCCTAAATGCAGTGGATATGGGAAAGTTTTAGCAGCTAATCTGTAAGCTTCGATCATTAAGTTCATATCGGTAGCTTTTAAAGATAGAAGAATATCATAAAATCCCATGGATTCTAAGATTTCAACGTGTTGTCTTGCGGTTTCTACCATATTCTCAGGGGTTGGAGCCATACGATTTGGAAGTGATCCACTATTGACACCAATCCGAATCGGTATTTTCTTTTCCTTACATGCGTTGACAACCATTTCGACATGTTCTCTTTTAGGGATATTACCGGGGTTTAATCTAATTTTATCGACACCTTGATGAATCGATTCTAAGGCGAGTCGATAATCAAAATGAATATCCGCAACCAATGGGATGTGAATTCTTTTTTTAATTTCTCCTAATGCTTTCGCATCGACCATATCTAAAACAGCGACACGAATTATTTCGCACCCTGCTTCTTCGAGTTGTAAGATTTGCTTGACGGTGGCCTCGACATCTTTTGTGTAGGTATTCGTCATGCTTTGAATGTATACTTTATGATTTCCGCCCAATGGTAAGTCTCGAATAAAGACTTGACGGCATGTTTCTCTTTGCATTTTCATCACCTCTTTGATTATATGATAAAATCCAATAAATTGGTAGTTAAAATGCTTTTATGAGGTGATCGGAGCTATTTCAAAAAATATATTTTAAAATGATTGAAAAAGGTAATTCCTTTTGATATAATGTTAGCGTATGTTTGGAGGGATATCATGAGAGATCTAGTTAAATTGGTTTGTACAGAGTGCGGCGAAGAAAACTACCATACAAATAAAAACAAAAAAGCACATCCAGAACGTTTGGAAACTAAGAAGTACTGCCCACGCGAAAGAAAATACACAATCCACAGAGAAAAGAAATAAGCTATTCTTCGAATAGTTTTTTTTCTATAAAGGAAAATATATGATTTTATTTAAAGAAAATGAGACATTTGCTCATAGTTATTTGATTTGTCGATTTGATCAATGCATGTTAATCGATCCATCACACGATTTAGAAGATATTCAAAGAGCGTTAGATCACAGAACGCTTTCTGGTATTTTAATTACCCATGCACACTCTGATCACATTCATTTGATTGGCGAGTTTCAAACAAAAGTTTATATCCATCAAGCAGATCAACACCTATTATTTGAAGATCAATATAATGGGTATGCACCGAATAAGCATCCTTTTAAAAGAAAAGACTTGGATTTAGTCTCAATTAATGATGGAGATCAAATTGCTTTGGCGGATCAATTGATTACGGTCATCCACACGCCTGGGCATACAAAAGGTTCGGTTTGCTTTCTATATAATGATCAGCTCTATACGGGCGATACGTTATTTAAAGAGTCTGTCGGTAGACACGATTTATATTCCGGGAATCTTGTAGAACTTCGTAAAAGCATTTTAAAGTTGTGTGAATTACCAAGTGCTTATAAAGTGTATCCTGGGCATGATGAGAGTACCACCATTCGCTATGAACAAAAAAATAATCCATTTTACATCAAGTGGAAAAAGCAAAAGACAAGATAAAGACACAAATTGTGTCTTTTTTTTCGCATTTCAAAAAATAGCACATTATTCTTGACAGTGCCAATAAAATATCATACAATAGAGTTGGCACAAAACTAGAATGAGTGCTAAAAGGGGTGAAGTGATGTTAACCAGTCGTCAAAAACTAATCTTAAAAGCGATTATCGAAGCCTATGTGCGTGATGCACAACCTGTCGGTTCAAAAGCACTCACTCAAATGCCATATCTTCAGTTTTCGTCTGCAACGCTAAGATATGATATGGCCCAACTCGAAGAATTAGGATATTTAGAAAAAACACATACATCTAGTGGTAGAGTTCCATCGGAAAAAGGGTATCGCTACTATGTTGAACATTTGGTCACAAGAGATGAAGATGTGATGGATTCGTTTCCACTCATTGATGAAGTGTTTATCAAGCACAGCATCGCTAAAGAACAAGCGATTCAAGAAGCGATTGCATTGTTATCTAATCTAACAAATTATACAACTTTAGCGATTGGACCATCAGCAAGCCAATCAACGATTCAAAAAATTGATTTCATTCCGATTTCAGAAACAGATGCTGTAATTTTGATTGTCACTAATCAAGGGCATGTACAACATCAAAATATTACGATTCCTGAAGGTATGAAAATTCATGATTTAAAAGAAGTCATCAAAACGTTAGATGATTTGTTGCGTGGCAGATTGATTGAAGAAGCGAGTGAAATATTAAAAGCTTCATTTGCTAAAAACGAAATCAAATCATTTATGGATTATCAAAATCAATTGATTCAATCCTTTGTAAATGCATTTCAAAAGTTTGCTGAAGAAAACTTTTATTTATCAGGTGTAACCAACGTTTTTGATCAGCCAGAGTTTCACAATGTCCGACACATCAAAAACTTTGTAGAAATGCTCGATCGAAGAGAACTCGTGAAACTTATTGGTGAAAAAGAAGGATTATCGATTCGTTTTGGTAGTGATTTAAAACTTATCCCCATGGAAAACTGTACGGTCATTTCGGTACCTTACCGTGTGAGTGAACAGGAACATGGAACCATTGCGGTTTTGGGGCCGACACGTATGGATTATAGTAAGGTTATCCCACTTGTGGAATATATTGCGAGCAACTTAGGAAAGCTCTATAAAAAGTAAAGGTGAAAATATGGAAGATCAGACAAAAAAAGAAGACGTGATCGTCGAAGATAAAATAGATGACACAACAGAACAAAAAAAAGAGAAAAAAAGTAAATCCAAAGAACATATTGAAAAATTAGAAAACGACGTCAAAGAATTAAAAGATAAGCTTTTACGAAATGCTGCTGAACTTGAGAATTTCAAAAAGAGGATGAATCAAGAGCGCATAAACGATCGAAAATACGCATCGAAAACGTTAATTGGTGACATTTTAGCACCACTTGATCAATTCGATCGAGTCGTCAATATGACAACCGATAATGAACTTTTGAAAAATTTCTTAATCGGATTCAAAATGATAAATGATAGTTTATATCAAGTTTTAATTCAAGATGGATTAAAAGAGATTGAAGCTTTAAACAAACCTTTTGATCCAAAATATCATTATGCAGTAGAAAAGATTCATGATGCAAACAAACCGGACGGAGTCAACTTAGAAGTGATTCAAAAAGGTTATTTATATAAAGATCAACTACTTAGACCTGCCATGGTCAAAATAAACGAATGGAGTGAAAAAGATGGCGAAGACAAATAAAATTATTGGTATCGATTTAGGTACAACCAACTCATGTGTGTCCGTGATGGAAGGCGGAGAAGCAAAAGTTATTCCAAATGCTGAAGGTGGAAGAACAACACCATCAGTCGTATCATTTAAAGGTGAAGAAATTTCAGTGGGTGATGTTGCAAAACGTCAAATGATTACAAACCCAAATTCAGTGAGTTCAATTAAACGTCACATGGGTGATTTGAATTATCGTGTGGATATTCAAGGTAAAAAGTATACACCACAAGAAATTTCAGCGATGATTCTTCAAAATTTGAAGAAAACCGCAGAAGATTATTTAGGCGCGACTGTGACACAAGCCGTCATTACTGTTCCAGCTTATTTTAATGACGCACAACGTCAAGCAACGAAAGATGCTGGTAAAATTGCAGGTCTTGAAGTTAAAAGAATTATTAATGAGCCAACTGCTGCAGCATTAGCTTATGGAATTGATAAAACAGATAAAGAACAAACTGTGTTAGTGTTTGACCTTGGTGGTGGAACATTTGACGTATCAATTTTAAGATTAGCTGATGGTACATTTGAAGTTATCTCTACATCAGGTGATAATCATCTTGGTGGTGATGACTTTGATGATCACATCATTGATTATTTAGTGAAAGAGTTTAAAAAGGAAAATGGTGTGGATTTATCCCTTGATAAGATGGCAAAACAACGTCTAAAAGACGCTGCTGAAAAAGCGAAGAAAGATTTATCTGGTGTGACCACCACACAAATCTCATTACCATTCATTACGATGGGTGTTGCGGGTCCATTACATTTAGAAATGAATTTAACAAGAGCTAAATTTAATGAATTAACTGCAGATTTAGTTGAACGTTGTGTTGGACCAGTTAGACGTGCATTATCTGATGCGAAGATGACTCAAAAAGATATTGACCAAGTCTTATTAGTTGGTGGTGCAACACGTACTTTAGCAGTACAAGATATGGTTAAACGCGAATTAAACAAAGAACCAAACAGAAGTGTGAACCCAGATGAAGTGGTTGCAATGGGCGCAGCAATTCAAGGTGGCGTATTAGCCGGTGATGTGAAAGATGTCTTATTGTTAGACGTTACACCACTTTCATTAGGTATTGAAACTTTAGGTGGCGTATTTACAAAACTTATTGAACGTAACACGACGATTCCAACATCAAAATCTCAAGTGTTCTCAACGGCTGCAGATAATCAACCTGCTGTAGACATTCATGTCTTACAAGGTGAAAGATCTATGGCTGCAGATAATAAGACTTTAGGTCGTTTCCAATTAGGAGATATTCCTGCTGCACCACGTGGTGTTCCACAAATTGAAGTAACTTTTGATATTGATGCGAATGGTATCGTGAATGTTAAAGCAAAAGACTTAGGAACGAATAAAGAACAAAAGATTACCATCAGTGGTAATGGCGCATTATCAAAAGAAGATATTGACCGTATGGTTAAAGAAGCTGAAGAACAAGCTGAAGCGGATAAGAAAAAGAGAGAAGAAGCTGACCTACGTAATGAAGCATCAAGCCTCATTTTCCAAACCAATAAAGCAATTGAAGATTTAAAAGAAGAAGTTGATGAAGCAACGAAGACAAAACTCCAAGGTCAAATTAAAGAGCTTGAAGAAGCGTTAAACGGTAATGATATTGATCGAATCAAGTCATTAAAAGAAACACTACAAAAAGATGCGCAAGATATCGCTGTCAAGGCATATCAAAAAGCTCAAGAAAAACACGAACAAGAACATCCACAAAACGGCAAAACGAATGATGATAATACCGTGGATGCCGAATTTGAAGAAAAATAAAAAAATAAGGGGCACTGCCCCTTATCGACTATGGAGTGGATGTTATGGCAGATAAAAGAGATTATTATGACGTTTTAGGCGTTTCTAAATCTGCATCAGATGATGAAATCAAAAAAGCATATCGCACTTTAGCTAAAAAATATCATCCTGATGTTTCGAAAGAAGATAACGCTGAAGCGAAATTTAAAGAAGTCCAAGAAGCTTACGATACCTTATCTGATGCTCAAAAGAGAGCGGCATATGATCAATATGGACATCAAGGGAATCCTTTTGGTGGGAATGGTCAAGGAGGTTTCTCTGGCTTTGGTGATTTTGGTGGATTTTCTGACATTTTTAGCCAGTTTTTTGGTGGTGGAAGAACTCGAAGTCAATCACAATATGGTCCTCAACGCGGTGAAGATTTAGAACGTTCAATTACGATTGATTTTATGGAAGCCGCTTTGGGCACAAAAAAGAATATAAGTGTAGAAATTGATGATGAATGTCCTGTATGCCACGGTAGTGGTGCAGAATCTTCAAAAGATATCGAAACATGTGACAGATGTCATGGTGATGGTTTTATCAATGTTGATCAAAGAACAATGTTTGGCACGATGCGTAGTCAACAAACATGTCCAAAATGTGGTGGTGCTGGTAAAATCATTAAAAAGCGTTGTACCACATGTAATGGCCGTGGCCGTGTGAAACAAAATAAGACTGTGGATGTGAATATTCCAGCGGGTGTTGATACGAACATGTCATTAAAAGTTGCAGGTTATGGTAATGGTGGAACTAAAGGTGGTCAACAAGGAGATTTATACTTAAACTTTAGAGTAAGACCTCATAAAGTTTTTGGTAGACAAGGTGATGATATCATTTTAGAAACACCGATTACGATGACTCAAGCTGTACTTGGAGCAACCATTGAAATACCTACTATCTATGGGGATGTTGATTTAAAAATTCCTGCAGGGATTGAGCATGGCACGATTCTTAGAATGCGTGAAAAAGGGATTGCAAATGTCAGAACTAAAAAGAAGGGTGACCAACAGGTAATCGTTCAAATTAAAGTTCCTAAAAATCTATCATCTCAAGAAAAGAAATTATATGAAGAACTTGCAAAATTAGAAAGTAAAGAAAAAGATTCTAACTGGGAAAAGTTCAAAAATTTATTTAAATCATAAGTCAGTGTGCGTTGATAATTTCAACGCACATTTTCATTTCGTTCTATGCTATAATTTTTAGTGTTGGAGGATGTATGAATAAAACGATTCGATTGATCATTTTATATATTTTTATCCAGGGGGTTATTCATAATTTAGGACATCCTGTGACCCCCGCATTTGTTCGTTCACTGGGTATTTCAGACTATATGTTTGGGATATTTTTTGCAACCATGAGTTTGGGGTTAGCCATTGGTGGACCCTTGTGGGGCATTTTGAGTGATCAAACTGGACATAAAAAGCGATACATTATCATGGGACTTCTGGCATATAGCTTTGGACAATTTGGATTTGGTTATGTTGGTGATGGCATTTGGATGGTTTTTTTCAGATTGATTTCAGGTCTTGGAGTCATTAGTGCACTCACACTTTATATGAGTGCATTAATTGAGTTATCAGAGCCAACAAATCGTGGGAAGTATTTTGCTTATCTTGCAGCATCTTCAACACTTGGAGCATCCGTTGGTTATGCGCTTGGTGGATTTCTTAACACGAATCAAGCGATGATTAATTTATTCAATACCGATCATTATCCTGTCATATTTTTAATTCAAGCGATTACGAATACACTCTATGTCATTTTCATTGGATTGACATTTAAAGATCCTAAAGGAATGGTAATGAATAAAGAGAAACAAAGTGTACTTAAAGGTTTAAAAAATGTCATTAAAATGGATCCGAAATTATTTATTTTCTTAATTTCATTGTCACTTATTACGATTGGTAGTACAAATTTATCAAAATATATTGATGTTTATTTTGATGATTTAGGGTATACAACGCAAGCACTTGGCAATTTTGTCATGGCAACCGGAATTGTATCTTTAATCGCATCCGTTTTAATTGTTCCCTTCTTTGCAAGAATGAAAAAACAATTATTTACGATTGGTCTTTTACAAGTCTTATCAGCGGTTATCGTATTTATTGTCTTTCGAGCAAATCAATTTTTACTGATGGTCTACACGGTGTACATGATTTATGTTATCTTAAAAGCGATTTACACACCACTTGAACAAAACTTTATTGCGAAAGAAGCGAAAGAAGGAACGTATGGAGGAATCATGGGTGTCAGACAGTCCTTCGTTTCAATTGGTATGGTTTTAGGACCACTGATTGGTGGCTTTATATATGAAATTAAACCACTTTATTTGTTTGATTTTAGTGCGATCACATTTTTGATGGGTATGGCTTTACTGATCATTGTATATCTTATGAAAAAGAAGCAATCAACGACAAGTTGAGTTGCTTTTTTCTTTCATTTTTGACATAACTTTACACCTGAATTTGCCTTGATATAAAAGCGCTTTCATGTTAGAATGGTTGTAGATGGAGATTCCGTCATCTTTTTATGCAATTTTATGAATTATCATAAAAAAGTGGAATTTCAAAACGATTCAAAACGACCATACAACATAAAGGAGTATATGATGGCCATGTTGAAAAAAGGGTATCCGATTGTATGCCCAGAAATCTATTTACCAAAAAAAGAAGTTGATTTAACGAAATGGGCGGTTGTTGCATGTGATCAGTTTACGAGTAAACCCTCATATTGGAGGAATTTAAAAGATCAAATTGGTGATGCCCCATCAACTTTGAATTTGATTTTGCCAGAAGTTTATTTAGAAGATCAGATGGATGACCGTATTCAAAAAATTAATCAAACGATGTGTGATTATCACTCCAAAGGGATTTTAGAAAAATTGGAGGATTCACTGATTTTGATTGAAAGAATGACAGAAAAAAGCCAAAGAAGATTAGGGCTAATGGTTGCTGTTGACTTAGAAGCTTATGATTATGAAGAAGGAACAAAACCTTTAATTCGAACAACTGAGAAAACAATCATTGAAAGAATTCCACCACGTGTAAAAATTAGAAAAGATGCTCCACTTGAATTATCACATGTGATGTTACTCGTAGATGATGATCGAAAACGCATTATTGAAAATTTGTATCATAAGAGAAATGAATTCCCTCTCCTTTATGATTTTGAGCTCAACATGAAAGGTGGTCACATCAAAGGATATCAAATCAAAGATGTGGATGGTGTAATCGGTGAGTTTTTAAGTCTTATTGAAGGCGAAGAAGATCCTGTGCTATTTATTGCAGGTGATGGTAATCACAGCTTAGCGACTGCAAAAGCTCATTGGGAAAACTTAAAACATACGTTATCAGAAGAAGAATTAATAAATCATCCTGCTCAATATGCATTAGTTGAGATTGTCAATATTTATGATAAAGGGTTAGATTTTGAAGGGATTCATCGTATGATGTTCCCCGTCGATGAAAAATTTTATGATGAATTACAAAAAAGTATAACAGCTGAAAAAGAAACATGGGTCTACATGCAAGGGATTGGTAAAAAAGTATTATATATCCCAGAAAATGATGCTGTAGCTTATGAGGAGATTCAAGCGTTTTTAGATGATTATCGCATCAATCATCCACATGTCAAAATTGATTATATTCATGGTGATGATGATTTGATTGAAGCCAGTGAAACACATCCCAATGGATTTGGAATTAAGATGCCTACGATTGAAAGAAAAGAGATGTTCAATTATATTAAAACTGGTAAAGTATTACCCAGAAAATCATTTTCAATGGGCTGTGCGACAGCCAAACGATATTATTTAGAAAGTAGAATTATTAAAAAATAGGAGGAAAATATGAAACGCGTTTACAATTTTTCTGCAGGTCCAGCAATTTTACCTGAAGAGGTCTTAATGGAAGCTGCAAACGAGATGCTCGATTACAAAGATTCTGGCATGTCAGTGATGGAAATGAGCCATCGATCCAAAATTTATCAAAACATCATCGATGAAGCTGAAAAGGATTTAAGAACACTTTTAAATGTTCCTGAAAATTACAAGATCTTATTTTTGCAAGGTGGCGCAACCACTCAGTTTTCAATGGTTCCTTTGAACCTTTTGAAACATGGAAAAGCAGATTATATTATTTCTGGACATTGGGCTAAAAAAGCATATCAAGAAGCACAAAAATATGGTGAAATTCGCAAAGTAGCAAGTTCTGAAGATAAGATGTTTTCATATATTCCTGATGTTCATAAAATGGTTTTTGACCCCGAAGCAGATTATGTCTTAATGACAGATAACAATACGATTTATGGGACTAAATTTCATGAATATCCAGATACAGGAAATATTCCTTTAGTTAATGATGCATCGTCAAGTTTCTTATCTGAACCGATGGATGTGTCTAAGTTTGGTATAATTTTTGCTGGAGCACAAAAAAATGTGGGTCCTGCAGGTACTGTCATTGTCATTATACGTGAAGATTTAATTTCAAAAGAACTTCCTTCTTATACACCGATTATGTTACGTTATGATATTCATGCTGAAAATGGATCGATGTATAATACACCACCAACGTATGGCATCTATTTGTGTGGTAAGGTGTTTAAGTGGTTACTTAACATGGGTGGTTTAGAAGCCATTCAAAAACGAAATATTGAAAAAGCGAATATGTTATATGATTATTTAGACCAATCCAAGATGTTTTTTGGAACAGTGGATAAAAAATCTCGTTCGCTCATGAATGTATGCTTCAAATCAACATCACAAGAACTTGATGATAAATTTGTTAAAGAAGCAAAAGAACATGGATTTGATAACTTAAAAGGCCATCGTTCTGTTGGCGGTATGCGTGCATCAATTTATAATGCAATGCCTGTTGAAGGTGTGAAAGCATTAGTTGAATTTATGCGTGAATTTGAAAAGAATAATTAGGTGATATGATGCATAAAATCTATTGTTTAAATAAAATTTCTAAAGTTGGTTTAGGCGTTCTACCTAAAAAAGATTATGAAGTTCATGAAGCAATCGATGATGCACATGCGATTTTAGTGAGAAGTGCAGATATGCATCAAATGGAATTGCCAGATTCAGTGCTTGCTGTTGCACGTGCTGGAGCTGGAGTCAACAATATTCCATTAGAACCACTTGCTAAAAAAGGTGTCGTTGTGTTTAATACACCGGGTGCAAATGCAAATGCAGTGAGTGAACTCATCATGACTGGTATGCTTCTTGCAAGTAGAGATATTTATGGTGGCATGAATTGGGTGAAAGCAAATCAAGAAGATCCTGAAATAAATAAAACCACCGAAAAAGCTAAATCGAAATTTGGCGGTACTGAAATCTTAGGTAAATCAATTGGGATTATCGGTTTAGGTGCGATTGGATTAAGACTTGCGCATCAATGTGCTCTAATGGGTATGAAAGTTTATGGAACAAAACGCAATTTAGATTCTCTTAAAAAAGAAGAACTTCCAGAACATATGGTTTTAGTGAAAACAAAAGAAGAAATCTATGAAACGTGTGATTTTATTAGTTTAAATCTTCCATATTCTGCCGAATCTAAACATATGATCGATAAAGAAGCCATCAAGATGATGAAAGATGGTGTCATTATTTTGAATTTTGCGCGTGATGGATTAGTCAATGAATTTGATGTTTTAGATGCGATTGAAGCTGGAAAAGTAAGAACATATGTGACAGATTTCCCCAATCAAAATAATGCAAAACAAGACAAGTTTATCGTTATCCCTCATCTTGGAGCTTCCACAGAAGAAGCTGAAGATAATTGTGCAGCAATGGCTGCAAATCAAATCAAAGATTTCATTGAAAATGGCAACATCAAAAATTCAGTGAACTTCCCAGATATTAATGCAGGTCCAAAACAAACGAAATCAAGACTTATTATTTTATATGAAGCATCAAATCCACAATTTGATATCATGAGTAAGATTGCTGAAACACAAAGCCATGTGAAATCATTTATACATCAAGAAAAAAATGGTTATGGATGCGCAATTATGGATTGTG
>Ga0265295_1006617_pt1 | contig 13907 bp, 13 predicted proteins | sample Munlansysbiofilm_FD_192503 | JGI IMG/M metagenome (GOLD analysis project Ga0265295, IMG submission 192503) | Leachate microbial communities from a municipal landfill in Southern Ontario, Canada - Methane capture system biofilm | ecosystem: Engineered > Solid waste > Landfill > Unclassified ... | reverse complement strand
CATAAAGTCGTACTGACGACCATAAGTCAGGGTACCGAACTCTTCACTTTCCACACCGGCATAAGCCTGACGCCCCCAGGTAGAGCCATACTGAGAAGTAGCACCATCAGAGATTTTCAGACCATGCTCCAGCTTAAACACACCGTTATAGCCCGGCGCCAGAGGAATGCTGCCTTTAAATCCCAGACGGTTACCCCAGTTCACACTGTCCCGACCGGTGACTTTGCTGTCACCACCTTCGTCATCAACCCAGGTCACACCAAAATCCAGCACCCCATACAGCTCAACATGCTTGGACAGCTCACTTACCGGAGTGTCAGCAAAAGCGCCGGCGGAAGCCATGGCTATGGCAGATGCCAGAGACAGTTTCTTCAATTGCTTGGTTGTTTTCACGGTCAGTTCCTCATTCACGAATTGTGTTAATTGAGTTCGAAGCGGAATAAATCAGGTGTTCAACACCTGCCATAACGGCGGATTGTGTGCAGAGCGAAAGTAAATAACTGAGAACAGGACGGACGATCCATGCGCTGACACTCATAAGAAGTATGAGCACTCCCAGACCTGCCTGTAACGGAATGAGGTAAAAATAACGGCTACCGGACACAGCTGTCGTGCAACGGACATTTCCCGCTGATGAGTGCTGCTTCTGCGTCTGAACCATCATAACTCCACCTTCCTGTCAGGCAGATTTATCGTGCTTCCACTATCTCAGTGACAACCAGTGAAGTTCTTGAACAAATACGAATGAATAATTGGCATTGCGCTGACATAGGTGAAATTGTCAACCCATATCGGGAACTTATTCTCCATCGCCTCAGATAAAAGAAGTGCCAGCCCCCCTGTTCAGACGAGTGCGCTGAGAAACCATAACTTGTACGCGTACAAACAATTATCTGTGCAGCCACTGTCGTAGCATAAAAACTCAGAATCCCGCCCACATCCGGATGACAGGACAACGGCGGCATAACAATGAACAGCTGCTGACACAGCAATAAGGATGCAGGTTGTAACCTGCCGACTTACGGTGACAACCTCTCACCCTGTATCACCGGTTAACTGGTTAGGCCATAAACTCAGCGCCTTGATTGAAAAGATTTCAACTGACAACAGGCTTTGTTTAATTCGTGTTAACAGGCCTTAGTACCCAAGCAGGAGATGATGATGAGTAAAGAATTTCTGAATGATCAATTTTTTGAGGGGCTGGAAAGTTCAATCATCCCGATTGAGAACGCCGAAACCATGCCACCGCTCTGCTACACCGATGCCGATTTTTTCGAGTTTGAAAAACGCGCTCTGTTTGACCGCGAATGGCTGTGTATCGGCCGTACTGACTGGGTTCCGGATCCGGGTGACTTCTATAACACCACCATCGTCGACGAACCGATCGTGGTCGTACATGACCGTGACGGTGAAATCCGCGCCATGTCATCTGTCTGTCAGCACCGCGCCATGGTCGTTTCTGAAGGCACAGGTAATACCCGTACCTTTACCTGCCCGTATCACCACTGGACCTATAACCTGAAAGGTGAACTGATTAATGCGCCTGAAATGGGTAAAACCTGTGAGTTTCATAAAGAAGAAAACGGTCTGCCGCAGTTTAAACTGGAAATCTGGCACGGCTTTATTTTCATTAACTTCAATGAAAATGCTGAACCGCTGGCACCACGCCTGACGGCACTGGAACCGATCCTGGCTAACTACGACATTGAAAACGCCGAAGGTCCGGCACCAGACCGTGACACTCACTATAATTTCGGCTGGAAGGTACAGTTCGAAAACAACAACGACGGTTATCATGCCAGCCGTCTGCACGCGGGTCTGCACGATTATATTCCGAGTGAACTGGCCATTTTCCCGGAAAGTCTGCCGGAAAATACCGCCGGTTATTACCGCACCAACGGCACCCTGCACGAAGATGCCAGTTTCAACACCACACACAAAGCCCTGATGCCGGTATTCCCCAAACTGACCAGCGAAGAACGCAACCGTATGGCCTTCGCTAACCTGCCACCAACCCTGTCACTGGTACTGACATCCGATGCCGTCATTTATCTGATTCTGCGTGCTGATGGTCCGGAAAGCCACTATCTGGATCTGGGTATGCTGTTCGCCAAAGGCGCGCTGGCAGAAGAAGGTTTCGAAGATAAAATGCAGAACGTCATTACCCGGGCACTGGAAATCAACGACCAGGATATCCATGCCGACCATCTGGTGCAGAAGGGTCTGCGTTCGCGTTATGCACCACGCGGCCGTTATTCCTGGGAGGAAGGCGCTCAGTGGCAGTTCAACAGCTGGGCGGTAAAACGCTACCGTGCCCAATGGGAAAGAATGAAAGCTGAACAGAAAGCCGGCTGATCGTTCAGTCCGGAACTGAACTGCCGGAGAAAGCATTGGCTGCTTCTCCCGGCAGTTTCCGCACAGACAGGAATTTTTTTATGGCACGAATGCCCGTTATATTTTTAGGACACGGCAGCCCGACAAACGCTCTGGAAGACAACGGGTTCACCCGTTCCTGGGCAAAAACAGGTGCCGGGATCAGCCCCGCCCCTGCTGCTATCCTGTGTATTTCTGCCCACTGGTGTACCCGCGGAACCGCGGTTACGGCCATGGACAAGCCGAAAACCATTCATGATTTTGGTGGATTCAGCCGCGCCCTGAATACCCTGCAGTATCCGGCGCCCGGTTCACCGGAGCTGGCGCAGCGTGTCGCAGATCTGCTGTCGCCGCGCAAGGTAGGTATGGATAAACAATGGGGGCTGGACCACGGCACCTGGTCGGCACTGGTACATGCGTTTCCGGCCGCAGATATTCCGGTTGTTCAGCTGAGCATGGATGTTGCCATGTCACCACAGGACCGCTTTGCCGTTGGACAGCAACTGGCTGCCCTGCGTGACGAAGGCATCCTGATTGTGGGCAGCGGCAATATCGTTCACAACCTGGCCGTTATGGACTGGAATCTGAGTTCTGAACCCTACCCCTGGGCTGAGGAGTTTCACCGCTATATCGGTCAGGCAATAAAAAACAATGAACCGGAAAAAGTTCTTAATGTTGATGATTTAGGCCGCGTAACCGGTATGTGTCATCCGTCGCCTGATCATTTCTGGCCTCTGCAGTATATTCTTGGGGCCCGTCTGCCGCAGGATAAAGTTACACTTCTCACCCCAAAAGTTGTGCACAAGTCGCTCAGTATGACCAGCGTTATTCTGCACGACTGATATCAGTTCCTTCATCGTTCAGCCATAGTGTTCTATGGCTTTTTTTATTTCTTCCTCCGCAAAATAAAATTCTTTTAACCCCGTCAGGCGGTCGTCTGCAGGCAAATTATTATGCGTCCATAAACAAGAAGTTTTCATTGGCCGATTTATAGTGCCTGATAAGAAAAAGGCCGGTGAATAGCGGCAGAAAAACGGCAGGATATGAGATGAGTGAAACCACATCAGAACTGACAGTACACAGTATAAAAGAAGATGGCGACAAGGTTATCCTGCTGGATTTACGCGGCTCTGATAACCGTGAACTGCCGGCCTTCACCGCCGGCGCTCATATTGATATACACACCACTGATGGCCTGGTCCGGCAGTATTCCCTGTGCAATGACAGCCGTGAACGTAACCGCTATCTGGTAGCGGTGTTACTGGCTGAGCCAAGCCGTGGCGGGTCAGCCTGGATTCATAACAGCCTGCACCCCTGCGACAAGGTAACCATCGGCGGCCCACGCAATCATTTTGCCCTGAACCATCAGGCTCCGCACTCCGTACTGATTGCCGGCGGCATCGGTATCACGCCGATACTGGCGATGGCACTTGAACTGGAAGCATCGGGAAAATCCTGGGAAATTCATTTTTCTGCCCGTACCCGGGCGGATGCCGCCCTGCTGAATACCCTGCAGGATTTTGCTGCGACGGCAGCACACGGCAGCGTTCATTATTACTTCACCCGTGAAGCAGACGGACAGCGCCTCAGCTTTGCTGAACTTTTTTCGCAGGCAGATAGCGACAGCCATTTTTATTGCTGCGGTTCCAACGCCTTTCTTGATGACTACATTGCCGCGGGCAAATCCTTCCCGGCAGAACAGGTACATTACGAGCGTTTCAGCTCTGATCAGGAAGCGGCTTCTGATAACGAATTCACGCTGGTTCTTGCCCGTTCCGGACGGGAACTTCCTGTTCATGTTGGCGAGACCATTCTGGATGTTCTTAAAGCCAATGATGTACCGGTGAAATACATGTGCTCTGAAGGCGTATGCGGCAGTTGTGAAGTGCGTATTCTCGAAGGTCAGGCTGATCACCGTGATTCTGTACTGTCAGATACAGAGAAAGTAGCCAACCAGAGCATGATGGTGTGCTGCTCCGGTGCGCTGTCCAAACGTCTGGTTCTGGATCTCTGACCGTTTTCTTTAATACTACTGTTTAACCAAGGAATTCTTATGCAAACTGAAGAACTGAAACCTGTTACCTCCAGGGCTGCCTGGCGTGGTGATGAACTGCAGAAAGATCTGAGTGACTGGGTCTATCAGTTGTCCGGAGCAGAACTGTCCGAACTGGAAAGTCTGGGCAGCCGCTTTGTTGAAGAAAATCCGGATCTGCGTTTTGTTCAGGCCAGCGATTATCCGCTGGATAAAACTGCTGCCGGTGTTAAAAAGTGGTGTGACGAAGTGGATGCCGGCCGTGGTTTTGTACTGGTACGCGGGCTGCGCACTCATCTTTATTCCGACGCTATGTCAGCGGCAATTTATTACATTCTGGGTCTGCATATGGGCGAACCCTTCCGCCAGAATGAGATGGGCGATCTGATCGACCATATTTATGCAACCTCAGATAAAAAACTGGAAGAACCGGATGCTCTGTCAAAAGCCATCCGCGATAAACTTCCCTTCCACTCCGACAGCTCTGACGTGGTTTCCCTGATGTGCCTGCGCCCGTCCAAAGAAGGCGGTGCTTCCTGTCTGGTATCCGGCGCTGAAATTTATAACGAAATTCTGAAACGCCGCCCTGACCTGGCACCTCTGCTGTTTGAACCCTTCTACTGGGACTGGCGCCGTCAGGATCCGGAAGCGCCGGCCGACACTTACACCTCACCGATTCTGGACGTGAAAGATGGTGTGATGAACATGTACGCCGGTTCGGTTTATATCAAAACCGCTCAGGAATATCCGGGTGTACCCAAACTGACTCAGGATCAGATTGACCTGCTGGATCTGTTTGAAGAAATTACCTACGAACCCGGCATGGCCATTGAAATGGACTTCCGCCCGGGCGATATTCAGTGGCTGTCCAACTACGCAGCCCTGCACTCCCGTACCGGATTTATCGACTTCCCGGAACCTCAGCGCCGCCGTCATCTGCTGCGCCTGTGGATTCAGCGCGAAGGTGCCCGTCCGGTATCTGAAGGCTTCGGTAAAAACGGCGTGGTTCAGAAACGTGGCGAACACCGTCAGGAAGAAGATGCCGATAACCGCGGTAAATTCACCGTTGATCTGGCCGCCGTACCGCGGATGGATTGATTGTTTCTGCTGTATAAAAAACGCCGCTTTAAGCGGCGTTTTTTGTTGTCTGTTTCCTGAATATGAATCCTTCAATCAGGTCAACTGGACCACTTTAACTTTGATCCAATTTGAGTACTGACAGGTCTTTCCTGACTTTATATTTTGGCATTGAACACCTCGTCAGTTTGACTTTTGTGTCCGTTAAAGCAGGGCAAGATCATCGACCACCTTGTTAGCCTACGCGAATATTTTTCACCACTAATCCTGGCGTTTTTGGGCGCTGCTTCTCGAGATAAAAATAGGCAACATTAAATGCCGATTTCTTGTGATTTCCCTTCCCCAAAGATGGCCAATCTCTAAAATTATTAATTTGATCTTCTGTATATGGAGTCGAAGAAAAATCAAATAAAATAAGGACCGCTAACCCATCATGCTTCATTAGCTTTTTTATTTCCGTCGAATTTACCGTGGCAGATACATTAGATCTCGATGCGGTAGGTTTTCTTACCGCAAATTCAACAGCAACATTTTCTATCAGAAAATCAATATACCCTTCACCACTTAGACTACCTGGCAACTTCGACTTTGCCTCTGGGACAAGTGATTCGCCATAGTAGCCCAGCAAAAATGTTCTGACCAATGGTAGCAGTTCTCTTTCTCCCCACTCGTTCAAGCACAGAGTTTTTGTGAAATTCCTACGATGCAGCGACGAAAACAAGAGGTCAAAAGCCTCAATTACCTCTTTGACTGTGATAGCCATGATGCCCCTTACTATTTATCACGGTGACCCTACCCACGAAAAGTAGACACCATTTCAGGTATACTTCCCGTGATAATTCTGCTCATACTCTGCCGGGCGTTTATAGCCTATCGCAGAGTATCTTCACACCCGATTGTAAAACAATTCGATGTATTCAAACTCCTGCACAAGACGGACTACGCGCTTCCTACTGACCTGAAATCCCTGCTTTAACAGAGCTTTCCAGATTCGGGGCTGCCGTAGCGCCCTTCATTCTCATCTGAAACGCGTTTGATATGAAATCTGAGTTCCATATCAGACTGGTCGCGCTCAGAAGGTTCTCTGTTAAGCCAGGCGTAAAAACCACTACGCGATACGCCCAGCCACTCACACGTGCGCTTGATACCTAGCTCTTGTCCGAATCTCTTGATGAATCGATATCTTGCTGATGTTCCTCCGCAAGAAACCGTTGCCAATTTTTTAGCAGATCAAGCTCCTGTTTCAGTTTTTTATTCTCTGCTTCAAGCTTTTTAACTTTCGAGATTTCTTTCTCTTGCTTACTCGTCGATTCGTTCAACTTTTTGCGTTTTTCTGCCACGATCTTGCCTTCACGGTATTCTTTTCGCCATCGTGACAGCATGAATGGATGTATGTCGAGTGTATTGGCGACGTCCTGAACCTGAATCCCTTCTATCAGACTTAGCTGAACCGCTTTGATTTTGATCTCATTTGAATATTGCCAGGTCTTTCTTGGCTGGGTATATTTTGGCATTGGACACCTCGTCAGTTTGACTTTGGTGTCCGTTAAAGCGGGGCAAGATCATGTTCCGAGTATTTACGCTTGTTATACATTACCAGAACCATATTCGCAATATCAATATTAAGACAAAATTAGACGGCCAGAACCTTCATTAATAATCTGAAGAATCCTTATCATCTAGCTCATTGAATTTAGCTGCCATCGTTGGATTTTTACGTGTCAGCTTCTTAATCGTTACATCCTGAGCCTTGTCATTAGCAAGTCGAAGGTTTCGGTCCGTTCCTAATAGAGCTTCTTTTGTTTTCTGCAAATGGTCGATTGATTTATCAATCTCATCAATGGCAGTTTGAAATCTCCTAGAAGCAAGATCATAATTTTTTGAAAATGCCGCCTTGAATTTATCGAGGTCATCTTCAAAATTTGTTATGTCGATATTCTGTGCTTTAACTAGCGCAAGTTCTTCCTTGTACTCTAGCGATTTCATCGCTGCGTTGCGTAGAATTGTAATAATGGGAATAAAGAACTGTGGTCGAATGACATACATCTTCGGGTAGCGGTGAAAAACATCAACAATCCCTGAATTATAGAGTTCGCTTTCACGCTCCAGCAACGAAACAAGAATTGCATATTCGCAACCCTTTTCATTACGATCCTTATCCAACTCCTTAAAGAAATCTTCATTCTTTTTCTTTGTTGCCGTAGTGTCATTTTCATTTTTCATTTCAAACATGATTGAAACTATTTCTGTACCTGCACTATCGGAGTCACGAAAAATGAAATCGCCTTTACTACCAGAAATTGCGTCGTTATCTTTTTCAAAATACGCATTCGGGAATGCAGTTGATCGAATACGGTTAAACTCTGTTTCACAGTGCTGCTCTAATGTTTCACCTACCATTTTCGTAGACAGGCGAGCCTTCATATCTCGGAGACGTTCAATAGCCTCGTCACGATCTTTTAATTGTGTTTCATATTTATCTTTAAGCGATTTTTCCGAAAGTTGCTTTTCTAACTCAGCCTGCTTAAGTCCATTTCTTAATTCATCTCGCTCTTTCTCTACTTTGCTAATTGCTTCGCTAATCGCTAGCTTCTGTGCAACCTCTTTAGCGCTCAGCTTTTCTTCAGCTAGTATCAAAGCAGCTTGATGGTCTTTTTTCGTATTCTCCAATTCGTTAACAAGCACATCACGCTCCTTCTCTACAACTTTGAGCGCTTCTGCTACGGCTAGTTGTCGCACAACTTCGCCAGCATCTAACTTTGCTTGCAATTCTTTAATCTCAGCATCCTTAGCTGCGGCAGCTTCCTGCATGTCGTTTCTGACATTGCTCTTAGCAAGTTCGACTTCCTTTAATTTGTCTTTCTCAGCCAGCTCAAGCCTTTCATGTAACTGCTGATCAAATTCACTATCGCGAACCTGCTTCAAAATGTCCGCATACCCAGCCTCATCAACCTTGAACGCTTTTTTACAATGTGGACAGATAATTTCATGCATGTTTATTTTATCCTTTGTTTCAAATAAATAAATCTCATATCACTTAAACTTTACTATACCTGTATACACCCTTAATATTTTTGGCCAAATAGCCTCCATGAGATTCGGCAGCCATCAAATCTTCGTAGACTGATCGAGGAACATCAAAATACTGATACACTCCTCCATTATGAAACTCTATCTCTAAGGTTTCGCTATCATCGTCATAGCCTATCGAAGTAATATTTGATGATGATACTAGTTCTCGGTTCATTGTATTATCCTTCTATTTCACTCGTTTAACTTTTGGATTCTGAGCTCTCCAAGCCTCAGCTAACTCTTCGTAATTTTTATTTCTTTCCATTGGTATGGCCCATCCTCCTGGTATCTGTGTTTCCTCTTGATTTACTTCATCATATATCACTGGATCTTGGCTATCTGGTCTTCTATTTTTGGGTGGAGGAGTGATGGATGTTCGCATTGGAAGCTTTACTGCTTCTCCTAATATTATTGCCTCACCAGTTCTTAGAGTAGGGAGCATATTCGTAAGCCCATCAAGATTATCAGATAGAGCGGATGTTATATGGCCTCTATCAGTTGAATTTGCTAACCTAAGGGCCACAAAAGTCCCACACTGGGAAAGTATCGTTGGATTAATCTCGGAGGGACGTTGGCTGACTATCATTGCCCCAATACCGTATTTCCTACCCTCTTTTACTATTCGTTGAACAACGTTTGACGCCATATTGTTTGAGTCATTATTTAAATACAAATGAGCCTCCTCCATCACTAGGAGTAAAGGTCTATTTCTACCTCCTTGAGACAAATTTCTAGCCCAAAAAAGAGCTTCATACAAAATTCTTAACAATGCTCCGATAATGGTATGAAGAATATCAACAGGAACACCAGACAAATCCAGTATTGTTATTGGCCTGTCACTTCCTATCCAATTTTTCAACAATTCATCAAGATCACTTTTAACTTCCCCATCGCAACCGGGCATCCAGTTGCCCGGTTTAAAAATAAAATTATATCTCGGAATTCTTAATTTTGAGCCTAGCAAGGTGATCTGCTTCCCCAAATTTGGGGTATTTGGAAGATAATGAATTTTCTCTTCATCATCCTTATCGTTCTTTACAGGTTTGAATACAGGCGGTATTCCATCTTCTGGATTTCCTTTTATCTCTTTACCTTCTCCATCAAGCTCGTAAGCTAAGTTTTGAGAAGGTACATTTCCAGCCTTTTTGTAGTACGTACCAAATGTTTCGGTGAAAAGTTCGCTCCATAAATTATGAAGACTGAAAGGAATTGGACTATCCACACTCAGCGAGTCAATACTTGCCCCGTTTTTAGGGTGATGTTGAATAGAATTAATTTTCGATTTATGTATTCGTTCCAGAACAATATTTTTATCCTTTTCGTTATCGAATTTCCCGAAACTGAGCTCACACAATTCATCAGAATTAAGCGCCCAAAATGGTATATGAAGTTCTTTCTCATAAGAATTAACACCTGTATCGGGATTTACCTTATAGATATTTGCCATATCTTTTAGCGCCATCCCATACTCACCATGAATGTCCAAAATTAGTATTCTTGCAGAAGGATATTTATTAACATCAGATAGCGCATTCATGATACTAGATACTGTTGTGGACTTTCCAGATCCAGTAGTTCCAACAACAGCAGAATGCCTAGTTATGAGCTTATTTATATCAACTAATGCCGATATTGATTCAGCGTTCGAGATGTGGCCAAGCTTCACAAAGTAAGGCTTGTCCGGCTCACCATATATATTTTTTAATTCTTTTTCTGAGACAAGATGAACCTCATCACCAATCGTGGGATATTGTGACAACCCTCTTTGAAATGTACCGCTCCTTTGCCCTTCCCCGATAAGTTGTATTGTCATCCACCTATTGCCAGAAGGGTTATCTTCCCTTTTATTCTCCGGCACAGCACTCGCACCAACTTGAGAAACTATTCCATATAGATTTACAAAACCAATTGGTATCCTAACAAAGCTGCCAATTTGACCAATTCTATACCCTTGGCCTTTTATGTAGACAAACCCTGTCAATGATTGTTTCGATAAAGAAATCCTAACCGTAGAGCCATTAACGTCCTCAACACTCCCCATGTAGGTTTCTTTACTGCTCATGGCGAAGTTCCTCTTGATTTCCTATCGTTCTTTTTAGAAATTCAGCAAACTTCGAAAAATCTCCGAGCTTTACATTCTTACCCGGAGAGGCTGGGGCTGAATTTGATGTATCAACATCCTCGACAAAAGCAGCAATATCTGCCTCAACTGCTTCTTCATTGTCAGGAATTACCCATTTACCTACATTTGTGCCGATTATCGCCTTATCAAAAGTCCAGATATTTAAATTATGCTGATTCTCGGCTAATTCGTATGCCTTGGGGTATCTAGGACTTCCATCTTCTTCATATTCTCCATACATCAATGCAAGAACCATAGCAGTGGGATTCGATTTAAGTGCATTCACAATGGTTCCATTTAAATGTTCATCATTAAATGAATATCCAGACAATATTAAAAAAGATGATTTTTCCCTAATAAACCGATTAAGTTGATCAATAAGTGCAATGTATGGCATTTTCCTACTCTCATCGTATTTAAGATGAGATGGATAAATCAACCTACTAACTTCTTCCTTTATTTCAGATGATCGATACACTTTAATTCGGTTTTGTTTTTTTTCACTGTACCAGTTTATCGATCCGTGCACCTTCCATAATCTCGACCAATGTATTGGTATCAAATTATCTTCTATGGCTTTCAAGTCAAAAAATGATCTACGTGATCCAACAAATCCATCAAAATAGGGGACTTCTAGACTGTCTAACGCTTGCTCCATAAGGAGATCGTAATTTGTGGTAAAAATCTCAACAGGCATTTTTCTTTCAATGGATTTTATCCATTTAACGATCTTGTGATATGGAGTTTCTGCCTCTGGCAATAACACATTTATCTTGCCCCCAATTTTTTGGCATACCAGCTCGTCAAGACTTATCAAGTCATCTTCCGTTAAGCCTCTAACCGTCCCACCTTTTGCTACCTCTAATAACCCACGAATAAAGCTAAGAACATCTTCAACATTCTCATGATTTTTCCCTGCTTTCTTTAACTCATCCAGTAGTATCGTATAAGTGTCATTAGTAGCCAATTCACTATTAATATAAAGAGAAAGGTTCTTAACATCGGGAATTAAAGGCCATTTTCCTTCTTCCATCTCAACAGACAGCGGGCAACCCGCCGACAGAAAGCAACTGATAGGCTTACTATCTTGAGATAACGACTGTCTTAGATACTGTAAATGGCGAATAGGGTTATGGCTAACTTCCATTATATTGTTCTCTTTGGTTAATGTCGTCCTGCATTAATTTTTTGAACTTCGAGGACAATTCGCTAAATCATGTCCGCTTTGGGTCGTAAGCGGACTTAGTACGACCATCGTATAACAGTTTTATTCATACACATGCTCAGTTTGCCCCAGCCCAATGACCGGCAACCCCATGACTGACCTATTGATTCTGTTCAGTGATCGCGCGATTCCTGTACAAACCTTTCCGGTAAAAACGAGCACGCGCATTAACACCCGGCCGGCTGGCACATTAACTCCCCGCCTGAATTCAGAATCTATTTATGAATCAATGGCTTATATTCACAGTACCAGGCAAAGCGCGCCTGTACCTGTGACAAATAGTGCGCAGCCTGATTATGTATAAAAAACATACTGTCCGGTGATGACAGATGAGTCAATGGCTTATGACGCCAGAAGGCCCGGAGGTCAGGATTTCCGTTAAACGCGCACCAATGTTCCTTTGTCCCAGCCCAGCCGGCCGCAGTGTACTTTCTGCCGCTGAATACCGGGCACCGGGGCGAGCATAAACAGGTCGCCGTTGCGGCCGGTCATGGTTCGTGGCACGCCACAGGCCTGCGCCAGTCTGGCGTGGTCACGCATGTGCACGTCTTCACCATGAACCGGCACGGCAATCTCAGGCTGAACCCAGGAATACAGGGTTTTTAATTCATCCTGCGCCGGATGGCCGGAGGCGTGCACCGGCAGTTCTGCCGCTTCGGCGGTGATCACTTCCACGCCCATGCCCTGCAGCTGCTGAATCAGACCGGCAATGGCGTCTTCATTGCCCGGAATGGCGCGGGCGCTGAAAATCACCCGGTCACCGGCTTCCAGTTCAAAATCCGGATGAGTGCCGGCGGCCAGCCGGCGCAGGGCTGTGCGCGGCTCTCCCTGACTGCCGGTGGCCACGGCAAGCACTTCATGACGTGGCAGATAGCCCAGATGCCCGGCCTGAACTGAGGCCGCATCCTGTGGCCAGATGCCGGCGCTCCGTGCGCACTGGTGCATATTGATCAGCGAACGGCCCATCAGGCCCATATAACGTCCGGTCGCCGTGGCAATGCGTGACAGTGTCAGCAGGCGCGCAATATTGCTGCCGAAACAGGTCACGATAACTCTGCCCGGTGCGCTGGCTACTGCCTGCTTCAGTCCGTCGTACAGTTGCCCCTCTGACAGGGAATGACCGCTCACGGTGGCGTTGGTGGAATCACACACCATCGCCAGCACACCGTCTTCCGCCAGCCGCGTGAAGGCGGCTTGGTCATAGCCATGACCGATGACCGGATCAGGATCGAGCTTCCAGTCACCGGTATGAAAAATATTGCCGGCCGGCGTGCGGATCATCAGCGCATTGGGATCAGGAATGGAATGCGTGAGTGCCAGCCACTCCACCTCAAACGGTCCGATATTCAGCCGCTCACCGACCTGTGGAATAACAATCTTCACCCGGTGCAGCAGACCGTGTTCGGCCAGTTTTTTCTTCAGCACTTCGGCGGTAAAGCGCGTGGTGTAAACCGGGCACTGCAGCTGTGGCCACAGGTAAGGCAGCGCACCGACATGATCTTCATGAGCGTGGGTGATAATCAGCCCGGCCAGCTGATCACGGCGTGCGGCGATAAATTCCGGGTCCGCCATCTGCACATCCGGCTCCCCTGAATGATGCACCGTGCCGTCGGCGCTGACGCGTCCGGGTTTTGGAAAGGTGACACCACAATCCACCATCAGCCACTGGCCATCGTGACCATAGAGGTTCATGTTCATACCGATTTCGCCGGTGCCGCCCAGCGGGAGAAAAAAGAGGTCTTCAGCGGTTGGTGTCATGCCTGTTCCGGTCGGTCAGAAGTTACTGCCCTCCGGCAGCAGGAATGACGGAGTATACCGCCAAAGCCGGCCCGGCCGCAGATGTGCAACAGAGTCTTCCGTCGGCGCAGGTTGCCATGTCATGCGTCAGGCTCCAGACTAGCGCCCTGTTGTGAAACCAGTTAGCTGCTATGACCCTGTCACCCGTCAATAAACTCGTACTGCAGACCTCGCTGCCGGTCATGTTCGGTTATATTCCGCTCGGCGCC
>Ga0265295_1006616_pt1 | contig 13909 bp, 12 predicted proteins | sample Munlansysbiofilm_FD_192503 | JGI IMG/M metagenome (GOLD analysis project Ga0265295, IMG submission 192503) | Leachate microbial communities from a municipal landfill in Southern Ontario, Canada - Methane capture system biofilm | ecosystem: Engineered > Solid waste > Landfill > Unclassified ... | reverse complement strand
TATTTTATTGGGTAAATAAAAAAAAATAGATAAGTATGACCATTTTTTAAAATTTTACAAGTGCAAATTCAAGTGTTTCATTCTTCGTTGTGTCCGCAGGACATGTGGGTTATATGAAACTCCCATCGAACTGGCCGCCATGTAGGGGCTTCCCTTGCGGGTGCCCTTGCGGACAACTCGACCCAATTATCGTGAAAAACAGCCGCAAAGGGCGACCGCAAGGGATCGCCCCTACACTGGTCTCGGCTTATTTTATCGAGTTTCATAGTTCGTTGTGTCTGCAAGGAGATGTGGGTTATATGGATCCTTCCATTTTTTTTACTACAGCCGTGTAGGACAAGGTTCCCCCAAAAATATCAAGGGCGCTGCCAATGGTAAAATCCACACGGCCCTGCCCCAACCCGTTGACCGTGTCAATGTCCGCCATGGTGGAGACCCCTCCGGCATAGGTGACGGGTATGGAAGAGTGTCGCCCAAGCATCTCCACAAGCTCCGCTTCAATCCCCTGCATCTTTCCCTCCACATCCACCCCATGGACAAGGAACTCGTCACAGAAACCGGACAGGCGGGCCAGGGTTTCCGGATTTACGGCCACATCGGTAAAGGTCTGCCACCGATCCGTTACTATCCAGAATTCGCCACCCCGCCGCCTACAGCTGATATCGAGCACAAGGCGTTCTTTTCCAACGGCTTTAACAAGCAGCTTTAACCGATCCATATCCACCTTGCCCGCTGAAAAAACATAGGAGGTGACAATCACATGGCTTGCCCCAGCATCGAGGAAACGAAAGGCATTATCCGGCGTAATGCCCCCCCCGGCCTGGAGACCTCCGGGATAGGCTGAAACAGCATCGATGATTGCATCCTGATTCCCGGGCCCAAGACCAATCACATGACCACCTGTCAAGTTGTCCAGCTTGTAAATCTCGGCAAAATCCCGTGAAGATTTTATACTCTCAAAATTCATAACAGGTTTTTTACCCTTTTTATCGGCCAGGGTCCCCCCCACAATCTGAACCACCTTGCCGTTGTGCAAATCAATGCATGGCCTGAACCTCATCGTCTTACCTCCCTTCATGAAATCCTTGAATCTTTCGGGCTATTAAAAAAACATGCCATAGCAGTTATTTTTCTGCAACCTTGAGATTTTGATTTTCCGAGCTAATGGCATTATAGCTGTACTTACCTGGAAACCCTTGTTGTACCATCTGCGGCGGTGATGATCCTCACCCTCTCCCCGGCCAGAAATGTGACATCGGCTTCCTGCACAACAACGATGGTGTGACCGCTGTCTTTTCTCACGACTATTTCAAGGCCTTGTTTTCGGGTAATCCCCTCTTCAGCGGCCGTTCCTGCTGCAGCTCCGGCAAGGGCACCAACAACAGTGGCAACGGTTCTGCCCCGGCCACCACCCACAGTACTGCCCACCACACCGCCCGTCACAGCACCTGCAGCCGCTCCAATGGGGGTTTTTGTACCTTCTATCATCACCTGCCTGACAGACTCAACGGTTCCTGTTTCAACGGTCTGAACCTGTCTTGCCTGGTCCCGGGAATAAACCTGACCGGATCTGCTCGATGCACACCCGGCTAAGCTTAACCCGACCAATGCTGCGAACAAAAACGATGCTGCTTTAAACTTTAATGTTTTCATGAACGAATCAACTCCTTTTTCTAAAGATGAGAGACTTAACTTAAACATTGTATAATACCTTAACCCTGGGTTCAACCTCAAATGGAGAGTTATCCCTAATTAAAGAAAAGGTGTCCATTTGGACTTTCCCATGGTAAGGAAATTAATGGGAGTATAAAATAACTTTTTAACAGAAAAACAAAACCCTAAAAAACAAGGAGTTGCAAAATAAATGAAAAAAATAGGCTGGGTCGGAACTGGGGTAATGGGGCAATCCATGTGCATGCATCTTTTGGATGGGGGACACAAAATTCACCTGTACAACCGAACAAGGGCAAAGGCATCTCCCTTGATTGAAAAAGGAGCTGTCTGGTGCGACACACCTGCAAAGGTGGCCGAAGAAGGCGAGATTATCTTCACCATCGTTGGGTTCCCCAGGGATGTGCGATCAACCATCCTTGGAACCAACGGCATTATAGAAGGTGCGAAGCCGGGAACCGTGGTGGTGGACATGACTACCTCAAGCCCCGGGCTTGCCCTGGAGATCCACAAGACCCTCAAGGCCAGAGATATCGAATCCCTTGACGCTCCGGTTTCAGGCGGAGACATGGGTGCCAGGCAGGCCACCCTTGCCATCATGGCCGGCGGTGACAAGTTCGTTTACGATAAGGTCCTGCCATTTTTTAAAATCATGGGAAAAAAGATCGCTCTCATGGGTGGTCCGGGCGCAGGCCAGCACACCAAGATGAGCAACCAGATTCTCATTGCCGGCACCATGATCGGCACGGTAGAATCCCTTGCCTATGCCTACAAAAGCGGACTAGATCTTGAATCAGTTATCCGGGTTATAGGTAGCGGCGCTGCTGGCTCCTGGAGCATCAACAATCTTGGCCCCCGCATTGCCAGGGGCGATTTTGATCCGGGATTTTACATCAAACATTTTATCAAAGATATGGGCATTGCCCTGGACGAGGCAAAGCAGATGAACCTCGCCCTGCCCGGACTGGCCCTCGCCAACCAGTTCTACGTGGCAGCCGCAGCCATGGGCCATGAAGAGCTTGGCACCCAGGGTCTTTACAAGGTGTTTGAAAAAATGAACGCCCTTTAAACGGACGTTCATTCCAATTTACCAATCCTCCCCCGTTCATCGATCCACCCTTACCTCGCCAATCATAAATTTAGCAGCTCCTACTCCTAGAGACGCCCAATCTGGGCGTCTCTAATCTGGGCATCTCAGGGCAACCCAAGATCCTTAAATCATTGCATAGCCCTGGTCAAAGGCCTTGAGGTTGAGAGTCACCTTATCTGGGGAAAATTTTGATTTAAGGTTTTTTTCAAACAGGGATCGTTCTAAAGGCAGGTCCCCTGTGGCGGCAAGGGCCCCAGCCATGATGATATTGGCAAAAATGGGGTCTCCGATGCGGGTGGCCATGGATGTTGCGTCAAAGAACCAGGATTGTCTTGAAAGTTCCCTTATCCTCCCCTCCATTTCAGCCATGGACGGGTAATCAAGCCTTCCGGAAATGACTCCGATGGGGTGGGTGGGTCTTGTGTTGCATATAACGCAGATATCCTGGTTGCCGTAGTCTTCAAGTACCCTCAAGGTTTCCATGGGTTCCAGGGATACGACCATGTGGGCCCGGTGAACGGGAATCTGGGGCGAAAGGGTTGCCTTTGAACTAATGCGCACATGGCTCATCACCGACCCGCCGCGCTGGGATGCACCAAAGGTCTCACCGATGGTCACCTTGAAACCCTTTGCCGCAAGCATGTTTCCTATCATACGTGAGGAGATGACATTTCCCTGCCCTCCAACGCCGGTGATGATGAGGTTGTAGGGATCGTGGAGCAGATTTACCATGGAATGCTTTGCAGGTGGTGTCATTAAATCTCCTTTAGCACGATGGCGTTAGAAGGGCAGATCGAGGCACATACGCCGCATCCTACACAGAGCACCTCGTTGATTTCTGCACGAAGGCTTTCACCGTCCCAGATAAGGCCGGGACAACTGAAAATCCGGGTGCAGATTCTGTTGCATCCACAGGCGTCTCCGATGCACAGCTCTTTGTCAACCTTTACCTCAAATGACCGTGTATGACGTTTTTGAGGGCTGAGTGCACAGGCCTGTTTCAGGATCAGCACCTTTACCCCCTCTGGATCATTAATGCAGTCAAGCAGATATTGCTGGGTGGTTTCAAGGTCAAAGGGATCGCAGGTCCGGGTCAAGGCTCCCATGGCCCGGCATACCTTTTCAATGTCGATGGATGGCACCTGGTTGCCGATTGTATCAACGGGCAGACCGGGATGGGGCTGGAACCCGGTCATGGCCGTGCCGCTGTTATCCAGGATCACAAGGGTAAATGCGGATTTGTTGTGGATGGCGTTGACAAGGGGAGGCATGGCCGAATGGAAAAAGGTGGAATCACCGCACACGGCAACCACGGGCTGGTTCATGCCGAACCGGCCCAACTTGCCGAACCCGCTCGCAAGGCCCGATCCAGACCCCATGGAGTGGAGGGTCTTGAGGGTGGAAAACCCTCCTGGAAGCATTCCCATGGAGTAGCATCCAATGTCGCCACAGGTAAATCCCCGACGGTTGTCAAGGGCCAGAACCATGTTGATCGAAAAAAATGAAGCCCTGTGGGGGCATCCAGGGCAAAAGGAGATCTCCCTGGGGGGAATGGGAAGAGTCTCTGCCTGCCCAACCGGATAGCCCCCATTCAACCCAGGGGCAAGATCAAGAATGGTTTCAAGGGCTCGGGTGATACGTTCGGGGTTCATTTCTCCGGCCATGGGGATATGGCGGCTCAGTTTTCCATAAAAGGCAATGCCGGGTCTTGCCATACCAGACCCAGCCGTACCAGATCCTGGGGTACCAGACCCTGCCTCACCTGATCCTGCCATACCCTGCCCCACCATATCTGACCCTGCAAAAAGGACCTTGACAGCCTCCTCGATAAAGGGCTGGACCTCTTCGATAAACAATACCTTCCGGGTTGTTTTCAGCCTTTCCAGAACCGTTCTGGACGGAAGGGGCCAGGTTGTTCCGAGCTTTAAAATCCCCACCCGATTTCCCAGGTCATAAAGGTTGACAACCTCCCGGCTGTAAAGGTCGCAAATGGAGGTGGTGATGATGAGCAGCTCGGGCGCTTCCGGCCCTTCATAGGTGTTGAAGATCGAACCTTCAAAAATTTCGGCAGCCTGATCAAGCTTTGCTAACTGGGAGCGGTGTTTTATTTCAACCGGAGGGGTCATGATCGGTCCCTCCATGGGGTCGAGCACCTCCCCGTCAAACCGGAAAAAGGCCCGTCTATCCGGGATGGTAAGAGTGCCGAGGGTGACACTACCGCTTGCATGGGAGAGCCTTGTCACGGTTCGGACAAGCACCGGCATGTTGAGACGTTCCGACAGCTCAAAGGCCCAGCAGGTCATGTCCTTTGCCTCCTGGAAATTTCCAGGTTCGAGCATGGGGATTTCCATGAGCTTTGCGTACAAACGGGTTTCACCCTCGTTTATGCTTGACAATGCCCCGGGGTCATCGGCCACGATCAGCACCATGCCGGCCCTTACCCCGGACAGGGCCAGATGCATCAGAAAATCAGCAGCAACGTTTACCCCGGGCTGTTTCATGACGGCAAGGGAACGAAGCCCTGCAAACGAAGCTGCGGCAGCCACCTCAAGGGCCACTTTTTCGTTGACCGACCACTCTGTATAGATGTCCGGATAATTGTCCGGATCAGTATTTGGGGAGAGCCTGGCAAGGGTTTCGATAATTTCCGATGAAGGGGTGCCGGGATAACCTGCGGCAACGCTGATACCCGCCTCAAGCGCTCCCCTTACAATGGCCTCGTTACCCATCATCAGATGGGTGTCACCGGGGTTTCCCCGAATCAGTACTGACATGATGTATCTTCCTTATCTGAATCCCATGATGGTTTTTTGGGGTTCCGGTTTAAGGGGTTTTTGAAACTCAGGGTCAAGCATTCCCATGCTCCGCTGGGCCGAAACGGCCCTCTCCCTTTTATTTTGTGCGGCCAGGGCCAAGCCGTCCATACTTTCCCCTGAAATAGGGGCCGTGGTGAGCAGGCCCTTTTCAACGGCGTAATCCACGAGGCGTTCCCCCTTTTCGGTTCTCACAATCAGGGTGTTCCATCCGGGATCATGCTCCAGGGCACCCACGGAAATGTCGCAGTAAAGGGAGGTCATATCCGGACAAACAGCACACCCTGGAAGAACGAGCTTACGAAGATCCTCCAGGGGGATCTTCACCTCCCGGCGGGTCATATCCTGCCGGTTTCCAAGGGTCAGGATCGCAGCTTTTGCCGGCGGCGGCGGGATGTCCATGAAGGAAATATGGGCAGGGTCGATTTCCTTCCCCTTGAGATAGATCAGAAAGCCATCCCCATCAAGGGCCCAGGTGCAAAACAGCCCGATGGCAATACCTGTGGGATCCTTGAAATCTGGAAATTCCAGGGGGTTGGTTCTCAGGTTTGCAAGACCTGCCATCTGGCAGGGGGTGCCCACCACACCTATGTTTTCATCCCCCTTTGATGCGGCTCGGTTGAACATTGCCATGGTGGGAACGGCAATGTACCTTGATCCGGCGCATTCCAGGACATCTTCAGGGGTAGTAACTGTCCTGGGGTCGGGAATGATGCCATGGCTTCCAGTCAGGATTGCACTCTTAATCATCCCCATTTGAAGGGCTGCGATCACGAGGACAGACACGCTCCCGCCATTTTGAAACTCTTTTCCAGGACCTTGTTTTTCCCTGGTGATCAGGGAGCCCATCCTCGCCATATGAACGGACCTGTAATGGCCAAGGGGATTCTCTGTCAGGGGTTTATGAAAAAGAGAGCTGGAATTTTTTTCCTGGTCTACACCTGTCTTGGGGCAGGCTGCATGGCACCGGCCCGTTTCTTTGTCGCAGGAGAAAAGACGGGCTATTTTTCCTTGATGGGATTTTACATAGGGGCATAGATCGGCACATGCACCACACAAGGTGCAAAGATCCCTGGCAAGGATTCGGTTTGACAGCTCGGCAGGTCCAAGTATCTGCATCAGTATTTCTCCTGTTAATCATCCCAATATTTGTTGTGGCCGGGATTCACCCCAGGCCCCCTTCTTTTGAAACTTTTTTCTTCTGCCTGTCAACACTTAAAACTTTTATTTTTTTGACCTGAATCAAAGTCGTTACCATATTAATCATTCATAATGAAATTCACACTGTCAGATCTCGTTCAGACCTGCACAACCTGTGATCGTTGTAACATGAAACAACCCCAGGTAAAATTGAGGAGGAAATAGCATGAATAATATGGAATGGAGTGAACAGGCAGAGAACGCAATTTCCAAGGTGCCTTTTTTTGTGAGGAAAAAGGTTCGCAAGAGGGTTGAGAGGGAAGCAAGGGAATCCGGCAGAGACCGGATAACCCTCGTGGAGGTAAAGTCCACCCAGGCCAGGTTTTTAACGGGCATGGACGCTGAAATAAAAGGGTACCAGATTGAGACCTGCTTTGGCGAAAATGAGTGCCCCAACAAGATTGGTTCGGCAAACAAGCTGGTTCAAAGATTGGAGGCCCTTTTAAAACAGGCCGATATTCTCACACTCCTCAGGCAGAGGGTCAAGGGGGATTTGAAATTTCACCACGAGTTCAGGGTGACCGTTGCCGAATGCCCCAACGCCTGCTCCCAGCCCCAGATCAGGGGAGTCGGCATCATTGCGGCGGCCCGACCTGCAATAACCGGCGAAGAGTGCACAGGATGCGGTTTCTGCGCGGATGCCTGCCCTGAAGGTGCGATAACGCTCACCGATGATCCAGAACGACCTGAAATCGATTTTAACCGGTGTCTGATGTGCAAAAAATGCATCAGGGAATGCCCAAGCGGCACCCTTGTGGCTGGCGAACAGGGATACAGGGTTCAGTTAGGAGGGCGTCTCGGCCGCCATCCAAGGCTTGCCATGGAGCTCCCAGGAACATATAATGAAGACCAGGTGATTGAGATCGTTGAAAAATGCATTCAGCTTTACAAGGAAAAGAGCCTCCATGGCGAACGCTTTTCCAACATTTTCACCCGGGCTGAATTTGAAAAAATAGCCCTTGATCATCCAGGCCAATAACAAGCTTACATTGGAGGAGCCATGAAACTTTCATCGTACTGTTTAATGATTGTAATCCTGATAACATCCCTGCTTGCAAGCTGTGCCGGCATCATGACAGGTAGAGGCAAAAAAGAGGTAAAGCAAAAAAACCGGATTGAGCTTGTAAGGGAATCTGAAGTTAAGGGTGTCTGGAGCGGCAAGGATCTGACCGTCTCCTTTCGGTACAGCTTGACCGAACAGACCATGAAAATTAACGGCACCATAACCCTTACCAAGCATCTCAACAATTACAGCGCAATGGACCGCCTGCATCTCTATCTCCATTTTGTGGATGCTGAGGGTATGACGGCGGGCCAAAGCCTTGTGTACAGTGCGCCCCATAGAAGGGGGATTTCCATGCTTGACCTGAACTTCAACCGTTTGATTACCGTTCCTCCAGGCGTCGAGGCAATCGCCTTTACCTATGCTGGAGAGGTGAGCGACGGCATGGGCAGTGACAATGGTGCGATCTCCTGGACCTTCTGGAACTTCCTCTAAGGGCTGCGGATTAGATAAGGTGGAGAGAAACAGCTCCGAATTTTGGTTCGCCTGCAAGGTGCATTAAAGGTTCAATAGGATGCCTAGTGGGCCTTTGATGCAACGGAGTAGATGGGCCAAAAGAGAAGCTATTCCGTTCAAGCTATTTAATCTTCCCCCCTAAGGAAACCTGTAAAATCGTTTGACAATCCCGGCCAGAATCTGGTTTGATACACCCCTTGACATTTAAACATGGGTAAACACCCCCTGGCAATGACCAGCTGAAAAGGATAGAAATGGATCCCAAATCTTTAAAAGCAGCCCAATGGATAGACAGGGGCAAAGACCCCAGGAGCGCCCACTGGCAGGCGGGACTCGAAGCTATGATAGAACTCTTTTCCCCCCACGTGGAACCTGGAGTGCTCACCCCGGTAGCCCCCCTTACCGAGGCGGATTTCTCTGTTTTCCAGTCGGCTCTGGGAGCGATTGATCTTACACCCGAACTCATTGCCGTGTTTTTACCCCCCTCCATCGCCCGGTCTGTGACCCCGCCTGAAGCGGCCGGCGAACTCCATCGAATCGATGAAAACCACCCGTCATACAAGGTTATCATTGCCCGGCCAGGGGATGAGATGCGTATCATCTGTGGAGAAATTTCACCGGAAGCAACAAGGCCCGGGGTGGACATTTTTCAATCCGGGGCCCTGCTTGGCTCCTATGACTTCACCTCCCAGGAGATCTGCCTTGCCGAATTTGCAAAAATTATCCGGTCCCATGCCTGGAAAAAGGGGACCTGGAGCCGCAGGAAAAACGAAACCTATACCCTGAGCTGGTTTGAACGTTCCCTCGAACTTGCAAGGAAAGATTTGAGCGTAGATAAAAATCATTCTTTTTTCCACAGCCCCACCCTGATCAAGAGCAACCGGGTGGACGCTCTGTTTTTCCTCATCTCAACCCTTGTTGAGCGCCGATTTAAAGAGCCTGATGATCCCCTGAATCAGAGGGTAACCGCCGCAAAGTCCCTGGGAACTCCTCCCCTTGTCCGGGAACGGCTTGCCGACCTTGTTACCAGCGGCATCCTCGAGCTTTTGAACCTTGTAAAGGAGCTTGAATTGATTGAGTTCAACGAACTGTCCAAGGTTGAACGGGAAAAATTCAAGAACGAGACAGAAAGAAGTGTTCAGATCCTGGTTGACTCTCTTTTAAAATAGATCAAGGAAGGCCTTCTCTGCCTCGGTTGTGCCGATAAGAATCAACTCTTCGTTTTTTTTTAAAGCAACCAGAGGATCAGGACTGACAATCATATCCCCCGGTGACCTGATGGCGATCACCGAACAGCCCGTCCTTTGCCTGATGTGGCTTGCCACCAGATTTTTCCCCACAAGGGAGGTGGGCATGGGCCGCCTGAAGATGTTCAACCCTTCGGTAAACATGGAGATCTCGTCACTTTTCAGGACATTGATAATAGCGTTTGCCCCCATGGAGGCATAGGACAGAACCAGATCTGCCCCGGCCATGTGCAGCTTTGCAACGCTCCGCTCGTTGGTTGCCCGACTGATGATCTGAACCTGGGGTCGTAACTGACGGCAGTAAAAGGCCAGGTAAATGTTCATGGCATCATTGTGGGTGGTGATGATGATGGTCCTTGCCTCCATCACTCCGGCACGCTCCAGAACCTTGATATCCGCAGCATCCCCCTGGATATATCCTTCCCCTTTACCCTCCGTCAGAACGGCACGCTTCTCAACGACTCTGTAGCTGATACCATGTTCTTCTAGGGTTTCAACAACCGCAACCCCCACACGGCCGCCCCCAAGAACAAGAACCGGAGCATCCTTTGCATGCATCCCCTCTCGAATGGCATACCTCTCCTCGAATCTACCGAGCTGTCCTTCGGTTCCTACAAGCAGCAGCAGGGTCGTTGCGCTGATAACCGTCTCCGGCCGGGGCAGATGAAACATGCCCTTTTCCCAGAGCCCAACCACCGTGACCCCGGTCTTTTCACGCATCCCGATGTCAATCAGATTTTTACCGCAAAGCCGGGTCTGGACCGCCGGAATCTCAGCGACGTGCAGCTTGTCGAAACTGATCACAAAATTTACAGGCCTTCCCAGCCCGATCGTTCGACTGCCCAGTGCATGACCGAGCATTCTGGCAAATTGAAAAACGTGGATATTACCGGGGAACTGGAGAATATCCAGCGAATTCTCATGGTTAGCGCTGGTGACGATGGGGACGCTGGGGGAAGTTTCTCTGACGGTAAAGGCAACAGAGGTGTTGATCATGTCGTCACTTGTTGCCACCACCAGGGCGGCCTTTTCAACACGAAGGCGGTGATAGGTTTCAGGATCATCCGGCTCACCCACAACGACCCTGTACCCTGCATCATATAGCTCCGCTGCCTGCTGCAACTCACCCACGACCAAAACGTACTGAAAATTCCTCCTCCTGAGCTTGGCAACGAGTTTTTCCGTTATGGGGTCGAGGTTTGTAATTATGATGTGGCCCGAGGTGTTTTCCGGTAGCTCCCTGGGCGTCCGGCTCTTTGACTGTGCTTCCAGCCAGGGAGAATAAAAAAACTGAATAAAGGTGAACGGCAGCATGATCAAAAGCAGCATTACACCGGAGCTGAGTACCACAATCGAAAAGAGCAGTCCCAGATCCGTGGAAAAGGTGATATCACCGAACCCCAGGGTTGACATGACCGTAAGGGTCCAGTACAGACCCGTAACCCAGCTGTACTCCCTGCCCTCATAGAGCATGAGCTTATGGAACAAAAGACTGTACAGGATAACGATGGTGAGAATAAAAGCGATGAACTTGGCAAGAAGGGTTAGATTTTTTCTTGTGGTTTTATTCTGGAAAAAAAACAATAACTGGGAGGGTAAAAATTTCATATTACGACTCTGAATATATCCATTAACGGCTCAAAAGAATAAAAAAACAAAGCTTAAAACTTAGGCTCGAAACTTTCTGTATATCATATTTTTCTCATTTTTAAAGACAAATCCAACTGTTTTAAAATTTGCCTATGCCTTGCCAGTGCTTATTTTAACTTTTAACTCCTTAGCCTAGAGGGGGAAATATGGAGACTAAAAAAACAATTAATGGGCGGAATGGACTTGAATCGCTGACCTTTGACAACAGCTTTATCAACCATCTTCCCTGTGATACAGAAACCGAGAACTATCGCCGCCAGGTGAAAAATACAAGCTACTCGATTGTCAATCCTACCCCGGTTAAAAATCCCGGGCTGGTGGCAGTATCATGGGAGGCGGCAGAACTCCTTGATCTTTCCATGGAGGACGCAAATTCGCCCCTGTTCCTTGAGGTCTTTTCCGGAAACAGCCTTGTTCCGGGTATGCAACCCTTTGCGACCTGCTACGGGGGGCACCAGTTCGGCAACTGGGCAGGACAGCTTGGCGACGGCAGGGCGATCAATTTAGGAGAGATCATCAACCGCAAGGGGCAGCGATGGGCCATCCAGCTCAAGGGAGCAGGCCCCACCCCATACTCACGCAGCGCAGACGGCCTGGCCGTCTTGAGATCCTCGGTGCGGGAATTTTTATGCAGCGAGGCCATGTTTCACCTGGGTGTGCCCACAACCCGGGCCTTGAGCCTGATCACCACCGGGGAAAAGGTCATGAGGGACATGTTCTACGACGGCAATCCCAAAATGGAACCAGGAGCCATTGTCACCCGTTTGTCACCGAGCTTCACCCGATTCGGCAGCTTCCAGATCCACAGCGCAAGAAACGAGACCGATCTTTTACGACAACTTATGGACTACACCATTGAGACCGATTTCCCAGACCTTGGGCCTCCGTCACCCGGGGTTTACCTTGAGTGGTTCAACAGGGTGTGTAAGACAACGGCGGAGATGATCGTCCACTGGATGCGGGTGGGATTTGTCCATGGGGTGATGAACACGGACAACATGTCCATACTCGGTTTGACCATTGACTATGGCCCCTACGGGTGGCTCGAGAATTACGACCCAAACTGGACACCCAACACCACGGACGCCCAGGGCCGACGATACAGGTTTGGAAACCAGCCCGGCATTGCCCTGTGGAACCTTGCCCAGCTGGCCCGTGCCATCCAACCCATTGTCAACGACAATGGAGCTTTGGAACAATCCCTGAAAGCCTACAGCACTCTTTTTGAGGAACGCTGGAACTCCATGATGGCTGAGAAACTGGGGCTGGACCGGTTCAGGCCGGAGACAGATGAAATGTTGATCACAGAGCTTCTCCAGCTGTTACCCCTTGTGGAGACTGACATGACCATTTTTTTCCGTGACCTTGCAGCCGTTGACCCAGCCAGACAAACCCCATCCAGGGATCTTGCGGACGCCTATTATAGACCCGAACAGCTCACGCAAACCTATGGGGACCGACTCGACAGCTGGATCAAGCTCTATGGAGAAAGACTCAAAATCGACACCGGAGATCCAGGAACAAGACAAGAACGGATGAACCGGGTCAATCCAAAGTATGTGCTCAGGAACTACCTTGCCCAGCTGGCCATTGATCAGGCCGAACAGGGTGACTTTTCCGGAGTCAGGGAGCTCCTCCAGGTGATGCGCAACCCCTATGACGACCAGCCGGGCAACGAGCGGTTCGCCGAAAAACGGCCGGAGTGGGCAAGGAACCGACCTGGTTGTTCCATGCTTTCCTGCAGCTCCTAGGATTAGGGGCTGCCATACACCACCTCCGATCGATCCCTTGGAAAAACACTGAGATCCTGGCGTTATTGAATCGCCTGAAATTGATATTGATGAAATTAGCGCTTCCCCCAAGTAAATGCCTAATTTAACAGACCTGCTGACTTACCCAGAAATGAATCAGTTCAACATTGAGGGGCGCTATCCTGAAATGTAGGGACTGGTTCCGTCCCGGGAAGAGGCAGATATGCTGGTAATATCATCCCGGTATGATGAATCATACAGCCGGGAAGATATAAATATGCTTTGGCGGACCGCCGTTCGCACAGACAACCGGATAGAACCTGTCCCGATAGGTCTGAACCGCTGGGAGACGGACTACGGAAGTACGATTATTGAGGCTGCCCGGCGGGAGGGGATACTGATAACCATATAAACCGGCACGGCCGGAGCGAGAGATGGCATCCGGCCACAACGAACATTGAAACGCCGCCAATACCAACGTTTCGGTGGGAGTTTCATATAACCGGCACGGCCGGAGCGAGAGAGGCATCCGGCCACAACGAATATTGAAACACCGCCAATAACAACCCTTCGGCGGGAGTTTCATATAAAAAGACAATGAAGCCCTTGGTCTTACGACCTGGAGAGCGAGCCGTGAGGCAAGCTCAACTCTGGCAGCATCAAACCGGTTGGGAGCTAAGAACAACGGCATGCTTAACACATGTGAATTGTTGATAAACGCCGTGAGCGTTGAAAGGCCAAAAATGCTGATAGGCCTTGACCAAAATGGTAAGGGGTATGGTTGTGATGATAAATGAAGAATGGTTGAGGCATCAAATGGACAAAAAAACAGGAGAATAAACTATGAGCGCAAATGACGGTTGGCATCATTTTTGATGTCCGTTGAAAACAATGAAAATATTTTCATTGTCAGGTCAGCATTTTTTATCACTTTCCTAATTGCAGGCAATATTTTTTCACTACTTTTT
>Ga0265295_1006615_pt1 | contig 13910 bp, 7 predicted proteins | sample Munlansysbiofilm_FD_192503 | JGI IMG/M metagenome (GOLD analysis project Ga0265295, IMG submission 192503) | Leachate microbial communities from a municipal landfill in Southern Ontario, Canada - Methane capture system biofilm | ecosystem: Engineered > Solid waste > Landfill > Unclassified ... | reverse complement strand
AAGAGGCCCTGTGCCGCACGGCCTTAGGGCTGGAAGGGGCCTACGCCTTTGTGGCCGCCACCAGCCACGGAGAACTCATCGGCATGAAAGATCCCAACGGCTTCAGGCCCTTATGCCTCGGAAAACTCAACGGCCGCTATGTGCTGGCTTCGGAAACCTGTGCGCTGGATCTCGTGCAGGCAGAATTCATCCGGGAGCTGGACCCCGGTGAGATTGTCATCATCCATGAGGACGGCATCCGCTCCTTCAATCCCCATCCCGCACCCAAAAGACATTTCTGCATTTTCGAGTACATTTATTTCGCCCGGCCGGATTCCACCATCTTTGAAAAGAATGTCTATGAAACCCGCAAGGCCCACGGCAGGGCTTTAGCCCTGGAGGCACCGGTCAAGGCCGATCTTGTCATGCCCTTTCCCGATTCCGGCATGTATGCGGCCATCGGCTACGCCGAAGCCTCGGGCATTCCCTTTGAAATGGGCATGATCCGCAACCACTACGTGGGCCGCACCTTCATCCAGCCCACCCAGGAGATGCGGGATTTCGGGGTGCGGGTGAAGCTTAATCCCGTCAAAGAAGTGCTAAGGGGAAAGGACATCATTATTATTGAAGATTCCATCATCCGGGGGACCACGGCCAAAACCCGCGTAAAGGCCCTGCGGGAGCTGGGGGTGAAGAAGGTACACATGCGCATCAGCTGCCCGCCCCACCGTTTCCCCTGCGTCTATGGCATTGATTTTTCCAGCAAGGGAGAATTGATCGCAGCCAGTAAAAGTGTTGAAGAATTAAGGAATTATCTGGGGCTGGATTCCCTGCATTATCTTTCCATTGAGGGGCTTGTGAAGGCCACGGGCATTGAGAAGCAGGGGGATGGTTTTTGTATGGCCTGTTTTGACGGGAAGTATCCTGTGAATTTTGATGCCAGCCTTACCAAGGGGTGTCTGGAGGGGTAAGAGGAAATCTTTAGGTTCTTTCCGGGATTGAATGTCAAATCAATCCCTCATACCGCCCCTCCGTTTCGTGAGCCTCAGCCACCTCCCAACTGGCGGCTGAGCTCCACAAGCTCCCCATCCCGGCGGTGGTAGCCCGTGCGCTGGATCATCTCTTTGGCGCTGGCGAGCTCCGTTAAGGCCTTCTGGGTCTGGTTTTGGGCCAGGCAGAGGCGGCAGAATTCCAGGTGGATGTCCGCAAGAAAAAGTTCCATGCCGCCCTGTTCTGCGATGTCATGGGCTTCGCTCAGGTCGGTCTGGGCCTGGTCAAAACGGTCTTGGGCGCGGAAAAGGGCGGCGCGGGCGAGGAGGCCGCGTGGTAAATGATTTTGCGTACCGGCCTTACGCAGCTTCTCCACGGCCTGATTCAGGAAGCTTTCAGCCGGGGTGAAATCCGGGGTTTGATCGGCCAGGGCCTTCAGCAGCGAAGCCCGACCTAAGGAAAGGGTGTCCAGGGCGATGTCAAGAAGCAAAGGGCCTTCTTGTAAAGTCCATTCCAACGTCTGCCCGGCCCGCTGTCCCACTTCTTCATAGGCCCCCTGGCTCAGCAGCAAATCGCAAAATCGAAAGCCTCCCATGGAATAGAGGTAAGGATACTGGGGCTGCCTTTTCCTTTGCATGGCCTCGGCTTCTTCGAAGAGATCCCTGGCCTGGGCCAGCCTACCCGCCTGATGCAGGGCATGGGCCAGGGTGGTTCTGAATGCCATTTTCCAAAAAGCCTCCCCGCGTTGATCCGCATAGGCCACGCTCTGGCGGCCATACTCAAGGGCCTTTTTAACCTGGCCCAGGGTGAGATGAAGTTCGCTAAGGTTGCTGGCAGCAGATGCAGCATTTTTCCATGCTTTTTGATTGATCTGTGCCTCCAAGCCTGCCTGCATGGGCTGGACGGCCTCTTGCAAACGGCCCAGGGCCCACAGGCGAAAGCCGGCCCAGCTTAAAACCCCGCCTTTCCAAAAATCCGTCAATCCATCCACGGGCCGGATCCAGGGAGTGTCAAAAAAACCGGACAAGACAACCAGATCCGCGTCAAAGGCACCAAGTTTGTGAACTGTATATGCCTTCTCTTTTCTTTTAATCCGCTCCCAATAAACATCCTCCAAGGTTTCCTGATACCGTCCGGCCCGGCAGCCGTGGGCCACGGCCATAAAGAGAGGTTCCATCTCCTCCAGGGTGTCCGGAAATTCCTTTTCCGGGAGGGCTTTGTAATAAGCATACAACCTCGAATGGGCTTCTTTCTTCGACCCGGAATGGGCGGTTTCAAGAAGGTCGGCAAAGTGTTCCCGCACCAGGGGGTGGCAGTCCAGCATATCGGCCTCGCCCCGGCAGGTCTCTTTGGGCGCAAGCAGGCCCAGGGTGCGGAGATTGTTTATGGCAAAGGACCATTTGTGTGAATCCGGATGGGGCAGGTCTGCGGTGAGGCCATCAATGGGCGCATCTGCAAAAAGAGCCTTGATGGCAGCCATGGTCGCAGGACGGTCGAAAAGGCCCAGAATTTTCAGGATGCCGAGTTCGGGTTCAGCAGAAAGCCACTTTTCATAAGAGCGCATCACGCGGCGGGCATGGCCCCCGTGTTTTTCTTCGGCAAAAAGGGCCGGGATCTCGTCCTGCCTGCGGATATCGCCATTATGGGCCAGGGCCAGGTAACGGCCCAGTAAATTCAGGGCAAGGGCATGGCCACCGAATTTTTGCACGGTTTCCAGAAGCCGGTCAGGGCTTCCCTCCACGCCAAGCTTGGAAAGGAGCCTGGCTCCGGCTTCCGCTGAAAGGTTTTCCAGAGGAAGTTCTTTTACCGATTCAGGGGCCGCATCTTCGAGATCTCGCAGGGCCACACGGGTGGAAATCAGGCAAAGCCCGAAATGGGTTCGGCCCAGCTCCCGCAGCAAGGCCCGGATGCCCTGGTCTTTTAAGCTACCATGCATGTCTCCGGGCGGATATTGCAGGGGCTCCAGGCCATCCAGGATCAGCAAAGTCCGCTCCTTTTTGATCAGGGTAGCCAGACGCGCGCCCTTGGCAAAGGGATCGCCCTTGTTCGGATCAGGGTCGCCGAACCATTCCAGGGCATGGGCCAGAAACGAATCCGCCGAAACCTGCCGGTCTTCGCTTGTGCCCTGACTGTAAAAGGACCAGCCATAAACCCTTGCCGCTCCAAGAAAATGCGCTTTATCCATCCGGTTCAGCCAATGATTGATCAGCGTGCTTTTTCCCACTCCGCCGAAGGCCACCAGGGAAAGAATGCGCATGGCCGGATCTTTCCAGGCCCCATCCAGGATTTTCAGTTCATTTTCCCGGCCAAAGAGATCCGGCCCGGTGGAGGGGAGTTTGGAGAGGAATACATGATCCGGTGGAAGGGAGCAGGTTTGTAACCCCCTGCCCAATGGCATGGAAGGGATAAGCAGATCATGGATTTCCTCGGCAAAGGCAGCCAGGTCGGCATTGATTTGAGCTTCACTACCAGCTTCCAAGGGGCGGCCATCCCTGGGCCTGACATTCAACCGTGCCAGCCAGGCAATTTTCTTCCACGGGCAGGATTTGAGAATGAGGGGAAAGATTTTCAATCCCTCCTTTTCCCGCCGTTCAAGCAATGTGGGGATTTCATTTTTCAGGATAAACTCGGAGGTCAGAAAGTCTGCGCTGACCATCAGCACCGCCGCGCGGGCTTTGGCCAGGGCCGTTTCAATCTCGGCGCGCCAGTCTCCACCAGCCTGGATTCTGCGGTCATCCCAGATATCCAGGTTCCCATGCACTTGCAGCACCTTGAGCTGGGTCTCAAGCCGATCTTTCCAAATTTCATCTTTGTGGCTGTAGCTGATGAAAATCATAGGCTTGGGGTGTTCATCCGATTGGGGCTCAGTCATTATTTTTTCAGTTCCTCTGATAATGAAGGAAGCGGAGCGCTCATGCGGGCATTTCTGCACTGCTTCCACTGAAAATTCGGCAGCTTCTCAATTCCCACCAAAAATCCTTCCTGTATCCAGAATCCTTACATCCGCACCATTTTGCCCTATGATCTCCATCATATGCCCTGTTCCTCCAGGGCCGTCCGGGGGCTGGGAAGCATCATGCAGGGCAATCAGGGTTACATTGCTGCCTCCCATGGCCAGGGCATTCTGCAGAATCCACAGGTTGTTGCGCTCCCAAAGGGTATATGTTTTTTCCCGGCCCAACCAGTCCGGAAGCTCCTTTTTGTCGGACAGGTACCTGACAGGCGTATGGGCATTGCCCAGCAGTTGATGAAAGCGTGCAAGCCAGTTTGACGCGGGCCGGAAGACCGAGGCCTCTATGTAGGCTTCCTTAGGCAGGGCCAGATAGATGTGATGGGCAATGGCAAGATCTTCACAGACTTCATGGAACAGAATATCACCCCCGCAGGCACACCCTGCCATCCCCAGCAAGGACTCTCCATAATCGGCTTTAAGTTTTTCCATTTCCATGCGGATGGCCCTGCGGGCTGCGAATTCCATATCTGCCGGGAACCTCGGGGAGCTGCGGCCAGGCTGGTCGATCATATGGCCTGTGAATACAACAACATGACAGGGCTTGCTTTTCTCCTGTCCACCAGGGGCGGAAGAAAACCCCGGACTCTTTTTGAGAACAGCGATGGCAGAGGCCACATTATCCTTCAAAATCCCCAGGGCCTGCAGCATTTCGAGTTGACGCAAGGCCGCGTCTATATGAAAGGCCGAAGCATGGGTCTGGGCCTGACGGTAAGCACTTTCCACCCGGCCCGGCGAAGCAGCGGTCAGACAGATCAGATCCGCCAGGGTGAAATCAAGCCAGACATCCTTTTTCCCTTGCTGTTGCAGTTTTTTTTGCTGGGCGGCGATGACAAAGCCCACGGTTCCGGCCAGCTGGTTCACCTGCTCTTTCAGCGCATCCAGGCGATCTGCGGCCTTTTTGGGGGATTCAAATGCGTCCTGCCATTTTTGGGGCAGCATTTGCGCCAGTTCCTTAAATATGATGGAAAGCGCCAGGGCATTTATCCCAGCATAAAAGTGATTCAGATCCGATGCAAAAGCTTCCATATAGGCATTGAGTGCCTCATCCCCATGGCCGGAGCAGATGGCACTCAGAGGAATATCGGCGTTTGACTGCCAGGCGTTCACCCACCGGGTTTTCGCATTGCTGCCCTTCAGGGAACAGGCTTCAGCCCGTTGATCGGGGGATAAATCCGCCTGATTTAAAACGCGCTCCAGGGCAATGTCTGAACGGGAAAGAGCGTTCAGTTTCTGGTAGATCGTCGCCAGCCGTAAACTGGCGGCCACGTCCGTCGGACGCTTTTGCAGCAGGGCTTCGAAACTGACCCGTGCGCCTGGGAGATCCTTTTGCCGGAACTGGATTTCTCCCACCCGGCGAAGTCCTTCAACGGCCCAGATTTTGTCCTGAACCTCCTGGGCCATGAGGCGCAGCAAACCAAGGTCATGGCCCTCCTCCGCACCTTTCACCGCCTCTGCAAAGTCATCGGGCGCGGGCAGAAAAAGATCCAGATCCTGTTCCTTCAGGTTCCGGAGCAGCAAAAAAACCGGACTGCTGGTGGCAGCTGATTCCAGGGTTTCCCGCAGCCCCTGGGTAAGCCCGTCAAGCGATGCTTCCGGTGCATTGGAGTCATAAGCCAGATACCGTTCCGTTGACAGATCAAAGGGCAGTTTTTGGGTCTTGTTATGGATCAGGAAAGTGCGTTTGTTGCGCAGTGCATGGCGAATACCCAGCTCATAAAACACATTGGCGTTGTGAATGGAGACATCTGCGATCACCAGTTCCGCGGCCATCAATTTTTCAAACATGTCCAGCCGGATGTTCCCCGCACCCATGATCTGACCGCTTGTACCGCCCTTTAATCCCAGTTTTTGAAGGGCGGGCTGGATCAGTTTTTCCTCGACAGCGTCAAAATCAATGTCAACCCTGGAACCCGTCTTGTCATTTTGAATATTTTTTACACCAAATGGGCGAATGATGAACACCTGCATCATGACCCCCTTTAAATGAAATCAAAATGGTTGAAATGCGCCCTTTCCACCTGACCCGCAGCCACGCCACCAATCCTGAGCAGATCGCCCATGTGTTTCACGCAATCCATGGGCTGCACCTTTTTGGCCTCAATATCTGCCAGCCCCATTTTCTCAAGCCCCTTTGGACTTAAATCCGCATCATAGCGGAGGTATGAAAATGCCTTGGGGAATGTTTGATCCGTCATCGTGCGGCAGCGTTCTTCTTCCTTTCCCGGAATCAGATCCCCCAGTTCCCGATCGATGACCATGCCGTATCGGCAGTGACCAATGGTTCGGCAGTTGATGTCCTGATCCACGGAGGATGCATACATCAGATTTCCCGGCAGTTTGATCAGGTTCGAGAAAAGATTGCGGTGCGCCCTGTCGGCGTTGTTACCGGTCTGGGGCATCATGGTGGAGAGCCCTGAAAGAAAACCGCCTTTCCCCACCCTGGCGGACACCACATCCTCCGCAGAACCGGTGCCCACGGATACCAGGAGCAGCTTCTTTTCACCCATGGGCCAGTTCAGGCAATACGGAGGCTGGGTGGCCATGCGAAAAAGCAGAAAAGCCGGATTGTTGTAAGGGGTTACGCCACCATCCACAAAAACAAAGGGGCTATCCTTTTTGTCTGGGTCAATGCAAAGCGGCTTGGACGGAAAATAGACCGGCGCTGCGGTGCTGGCCCGCACCAGTTCCCAGAGAGGAATTTTCAGATTGCAGTCCGGCCGGTCTGGCGGGAAATTATACCTGGCCAAGGGATTGCTGGAAATGGGCCAGGGCGAATCCGTGCTGCGGTTATGCATGACCACCAGCAGCAGGCATTGAAGATGTTCCGGACGCAAATTGATTTCCGGCGGAAAAACCTTTTGCAGCTCCTTTTCCAAAGGACCGGATATGTACCGGTAATCAAAACGGCGTAACAGCGGAGCCTTGGTGAAGATCCGGGCACCGATACCCTGATAGAATTCCATGATTTCCGCAACGGACATTCCCCTTGCCAGGCCTGAGGCAATGATGGCACCCGTGGAGGTTCCCCCTATATAATCGAAGTACTGGCAGAGCCTGAACCCCTCATCTGCCTTGAGATGGGCCCTGAGAAGGGACTCCATCCGCTCCAGGATTTTGAGGGTAATGATACCGCGAATACCGCCTCCGTCCAGAGCCAGAAGCTTACGCGGCTTTTGTGTGGCATAACGCTTGCCAAGGTGGCCCCAGACATCCATGCGAATCTCCTTTATTTGATTATGCCATCAACGGCCTGCTGCAGTTCTTTCACTTCCCCGTCCCGGCGGTGGTAGCCCATACGCTGAATCATCCCATTGGCGCTGGTAAGGTGCGCCAAGGCTTCTTGGGTCTGGCTCTGGGCCAGGCAGAGACGGCAGGATTCCAGGTGGATGTCCGCTAGAAAAAGTCCCATGCCGCCCTGTTCTGCGATGTCATGGGCTTCGCTCAGGTCTGTCTGGGCGCGGTCAAAACGGCCTTGGGCGCGGAAAAGGGCGGCGCGGGCGAGGAGGCCATTGATTATAAACTCCTGCTGTCCGGCCTTGCGAAGCCCCTCCACGGCCTGATTCAGGAAGGTTTCAGCTTGGTTAAAATCCGGGGTTTGATGGGCCAAAGCCTTTAGCAATGCAGCCCGACCTAAGGAAAGGGTATCCAGGGCGATAGCCAAAAGTAAGTTTTCTCTGGTCACCCATTCCAGCGTCTGCCCGGCCCGTTGCTCCACCTCCCCATAGGCCCCCCGACTCAGCAGCAGATCGCAGAATTGGAAGCCTCTCTGGGAATAGAGATAGGGATACTGAGGCTGGATTTCCCTTTGCATGGCCTCGGCTTCCTCGAAAAGATCCCTGGCCTGGGCCAGCTCACCCGCCTGATACAGGGCATGGGCCAGGGTGGTGCGTTTTATCATCTTTTGTGTCCATTCCTCGCTTTGATCCGCATAAGCCACGCTCTGGCGGCCATACTCAAGGGCCTCTGTCACCTGACCCAGGGTGAGATGAAGCTCGCTGAGGCTACTGGAAGCAGATGCAGCATTTTCCCAATCCTCGTTTTTGACTTGCGCCTCCAAGCCTGCCTGCATGGGCTGGACGGCCTCGTGCAAACGACCCAGGGCCCGCAGGCGAAAACCGGCCCAGTTCAAGACCGCGGCTTTGTCTTCAGCCCCCAATCCATCCACCGGCCGGGTCCATGGAATGTCGAAAAAGCCGGACAAGGCAGCCAGCTCCGCGCCAAAGGCACCCAGTTTTTTGACTGTATATGCCTCCTCTTTTCTTGAGATCCGCTCCCAATAAACATCGTCCAAGGCTTCCTGGTACCGCCCGGCCCGGCAACCGTGGGCCACGGCGGCAAACAGAGGCTCCATCTCCTCCAGGGTATCCGGGTATTTCTTTTCCGGAAGGGCTTTGTAATAAGCATACAACCTCGAATGGGCTTCTTTATGCGGCCCGGCATACTGGGTTTGAAGAAGGTCGGCAAAATGTTCCCGCACCAGGGGGTGGCAGTCGATCTCCTCCGGGCAATGGCGGCTTTCCTCGGCAATCAGGCGGGTTTGGCGCAGACGCTTGAGCAGGTTCTGCCATTCGCCTTGGGAAAGGCTGGAAAGCTTCCCGGTCAGGCCGGGAAGGGGATCTCCTGTCAGCACGGCCGTGAGGGCACCTTTTTCCACCGGCCGGTCAAAGAGGCCAAGGATCCTGAGCAGCTCGGTTTCCGGGCTTTCGCCAAAGCGCTTTTCAAACGACGCAATCATGCGGCGGGCGTGTCTGCCCTTTTCAAGGGGAATATCCGGCAGATCCGGGATACTGAAGGCAGGATCAATTCCATGGCCGGGAATGGCGCGTAAATAGCGGGCCAGAAGGTTCAGGGCCAGGGCATGGTTGCCGAATGCTTCAGATGCCTCTTCCAGGGCTGCATCCGGGCCTTGCACGCCAGCAATACGCAGAAGTGCGCGACCGGCCTCTTTGGTGATTCGATCCAGATCGATCTGCTTGAAGCCATGGCCCAGGCCCATATCCGGCAAGGCTTCCCGCGTGGTGATGAGGCAAAGGCCGGGATTGTTCCGGCCAAGATCCCGGAGCAGAGCAGCCAGGGCCGGATCCTTGATCTTGCCGCGTTCAAGTTTTAGGCCGGACTGGAGCGGCTCCAGGCCGTCCAGGATCAAAAGGGTTCTGACCTGACGTATCAGCCCGGCCAGACGGTCGGCCTTGGCCCAGGGAGAACCTTCGTCCGGCGTGGGATCACCGAACCAGGCAAGGGCCTCCCCCATAAAGCGATCCGCCGAAGTCACGCGCTCGCTGGTTCCCTGGCTGTAAAACGACCAGGCAAAGACCCGCACCGCACCACGATAATTATCCTGGGCCATACGCTCCAGCCACTTGTTCACCAGGGTGGATTTGCCCACCCCGCCCCAGGCCACCAGACTGAGCAGCCTGACGTCTGCCTTGTCCCAGGCCTCGTCCAGCATGGCCATTTCATCTTTGCGGCCAAAGAGTTCGGCCCCGGTCATGGGCAGGCGGGTAATGTCGATGTTTTTCGGAGGCGGGAATTTGGAGGGCGGCTTGACGGCTTTGATGGTCCTGCCCTCAAATTTCTCTTTGATCAACTTTGCCACTTCGGAAAAAACCACAGCCCATTTACCATCAAAATCCACCAGTACGGACTTGCCGTCACGCGGCAGCATCTGCGTCTCTGAAATCCAGTCAAAAACATCCCAAGCACAGGGGCTGATCAAGACAGGGATCATAAGCATACCGTCATTTTCACACCGTCTGAGCAGAAAGGGAATTTCTTCCTTGATGCAAAAATCCGAGCTAAGAAAATGCTCTGAAATCAGGTACACCGCTGCGGAGGACTTTTCCATGGCGCTCTTGATTTCCGGATACCATTTTTCACCCGCATCTATCTTGCGGTCATCCCAAACCATGATCCTGCCTGCCATCTCCAGAGCTTTAAGCTGTGGTTTCAGCCGGTCTTTCCAATCCTCGTCTTTGTGGCTGTAACTGATAAAAACCAGTGGTTTATTCTCTGCAGGCGAAGCCATGTTGTCAGTCATCATCTTTCAATCCTTTTCTTTGCTTCCCATGCCGGATAGGGGAGGATCCTGTTGCTGTCCTGGGACATCAGCCGTACCAGCTTGGTATGTATGAATATTTTCTCCTTGCCACAGGTCTCTTCTTCCAGAACACCGATGTCCACCAGTTGCTTCAGATAAACCGATGCCGTCTGCCGCTTGGCGATATTCCGCTCCACCAGCGAGCTGATCCGGCAATAGGGCTGTTCGAAAAGCAACTGCATCAACTCGTGGCTGTAGATCTTTGGCAGCTTTTTTTTAACGTGACACCTTGTTTGCTCCATCAATGACCGCACAGCGGCAATCTTCAGGCAGGTCCAGCGGGATACCAGCTCAACCCCTTTGAGCATGAAAAGAATCCATTCTTCCCACTCTGCCTTCTGCGTCACCTGATTCAGGAGATGGTAGTATGCGGATTTATTCTGCACAATATAGCGGCTCAGATAGAGTATGGGCAAGGTCAGCAGCCCCTGTTCGATCAGATAGAGGACATTGAGGATGCGCCCGGTACGGCCATTCCCATCATAAAAGGGATGAATGGCCTCGAACTGGTAGTGGCTGATGGCCATTTTGATCAGGGGATCCAGGTCATCTTCCGCATGGATAAAGCGTTCCCAGTTGCTCAAGAGATCCCGGATGAGGGTTTCGCCTGCGGGCGGCGTATAGATCACCTCGCCTGTGGCCTGACTGCCAATCACAGTGCCCGGCAAGCGGCGAAGCCCCATCTCCTGATTCTTCAGGGTGCTGCAAACCTCGATGGCGGTTGACGTGGACAGGGGGCGATCCTGGAGCTTCCTGAACCCCTGGTGCAGAGCGGTTCGGTAATGCAATGCCTCACGGGTGGCCGCATCGGCTCCGCTTTCCCGATGGGCATGGCGGAACAGTTTGTCCGTGGTGGTCAGGATATTTTCGATTTCCGAGCTGTCTCTGGCTTCAAGCAAAGGAAGCAGATTGATCAGCAGACCCTGATCCGGCAATAATTCCCCCGCCTGTTTCAGTTCTGCAAGGGCGGCCCTGGCCGGAATGCAGGCCTTGAGAATCGTTATGGTTTCGATCACTTCCACCGAAGGCGGTAGAGGTGGCAGGTCGTTGTAGGGCTGATCCGCATGCCATTTCATGTTTACAAGTACTCCTTTTATCGACAAATAAAAACGGATCAGCCAAAATAGGTCAAGATTTTGAATATGTCAATTGCTTGATGTCGAAATAAGGCCATATTATCGACACGAAATAAGCCTTTGAGAGATTGATGTTTACACCATCGACATGGGCAAGCGGCAATGTCGCTATTTTTGAATTTTATCGACACATAAACGCCATCATAGCACACGCGAGGGTTAGTTCGCACAATCAACCAACCCTGGAGGCTGCGGATTAGGATTGGATCTGTGCATAAAAAGGCTGAGACCTGCCAAAAAATGAAATTTCCAGGATCCCCTTCTTTTAAGATTAAGACCCGAATCAACAGCTAATTGCAATTGACAGGAGATCTTCTTGTAGTCACATTGAAATTATGTCAACCGCATCTGGAGGCTGAAATGGCAACATTCATCAGAACAGGGAATTCAATGGAAAAATGGAGAATAAAAAAGTAGCCTATCAGGAAACATGCCCTTCCTGACAGGCTGTTTGTTTATGCTGTTCCGGCGAGCAGAAAAACCATGAAATATTTCAACTATCCTGGCTGTTTCAGCCGGGTTGATTTTTATCTGGGGGAACAATGAAGATTCAGAGTCTTGCACTGGAGGGTTTTCTTGGACAGGACAAAACCATCCGCATCCATTTTAATGAGGATATCAATATCTTCACAGGAAGAAATGGCTCTGGAAAAACCACCCTTCTCAAGCTTTTGTGGTATGTCCTGAGCGGAAATCTTTCACTGGCCATGAACGAAATTCCCTTTAAAAAAGCCGAAGTGAAGACCTCACAATATACATGCACCCTGGAACGGAATCGTCCCTCCGGCAGAGTCGAAGTCCTTCACCATGGCAGCGGAACCCGCTATCTCTCTGAGTTCCTGTATGATGGTGAAAAATATCTTCTCTCCACAAAAGATCAGGCGGATACAGCCCTTTTCAATATGGGTTCTTCTTTGTTTCTGCCCACATTCAGAAGGATTGAAGGGGGCTTTTCCATTGGCAGGTACAGACCTGGTTCCGAAGAACTCCTGACGGACGATATCGGAAAATCCCTGTCCGCTTTTTCCAGAAAGCTCTCCAGCGAGAAGCATTCTCTCGTTTCATCCATAGGCACCCATGATATTGAAAATCTGCTGATCAAGGAGTATGCCGCCCGTTCCGAGGAGCTCAATTCCCTTAAGATGGGGTATTCAGACAATTTTAAAAAAGCCATCAAAGAACTTGAATCCTATATGGCCGAATTTAAAAAAGAATTCCGTAAGATACAAAAACGCAAAAAGAAAAATGATACCAATCTTCTGGTGGAGCCACCATCCATATCGCCTGTAGAAATAAAGCTGCTTGAAGCGGCCAAAAAAGAAATGGAAGAGCTGGAAACAGTCACAGAAAAAATCATGCAGCCCTTCAATGTGATCAAGGAAATTGTTTCTAGCATCATGCAGCACAGCGGCATCAGATTGGGCAGCACATTCACCATCGGTGAGGCGGCAAAGGCCATCCATTCAGAGTCTCTTTCCGCCGGAGAAAAACAACTTTTCAGCTTTATCGCCTATAATGCCTTTTTTCAGAATGCCGTTATCCTCATTGATGAGCCGGAACTGAGCCTGCATGTGGACTGGCAGCGCCAGCTCTTTTCCATTCTCGGAAAACAGCAGTCTTCCAACCAGTTCATCGTTGCAACCCATTCTCCCTTCATCTACGCCAAGTACCCGGACAAGGAAACGCTGCTGGGCATGGATCATGGTGATGAAGGAGACCACTGACATGCGCATTGCAGGAAGTCCCTATCCCGCATCTTCGGATGAAATCATGGCAACGCTCCGGCACTCCTCGCTTCCCACCCTCATTGTCGAAGGGGGAGACGATGTGATTGTGTACAGAGAAATCGAAAACCGTTTATCCCACATGGGAATATCGGTTTTCCCCGCCCATGGAAGACCCAATGTGCTTGAGCTTTTCAGACGCAGAAACGAGCTTCCCACCGTGCTGAAGCTTGCCTTTGTTGCGGACAGAGACACCTGGGTGCATACGGGCATACCGCCGGAGTATTCCCATCGCTGTCTGATCTTCACCCACGGCTATTCCATTGAAAATGATGTGTATGTGGATGGCCGTCTCTGGAAGCTCCTGGGAAAAAAAGAACGGTTCTGCCACGAACTTGCAGCAATCCTTGACTGGTACGCCCTTGCCTTATCCCGCCACCTCTCCGATCAGACGGTTTCCATCTCTGAGCATGTGAACACCATCCTTGACTGCGGTCATGAAAAGAAAAAAGACCGGCTTCGCCTGACGGCGGGTGAGGCTTTTCCCCATGCCCTGAGAACACTTCTTGGAAAAAAATACATTTTCCTGCTTCGGGGAAAAACCCTGATGGTTCTGTTGATCCGGAACCTTAAAGGTCAGAAAATTCCCCATAACGATAAAGCCTTACTGCATAGCGTCTCCATCAGACCCGGTAAGTTTCTGAAAAGACTCTTTTCCCATGTTGAAGACTGCTTTGAGGCCATAGGCCTTGAAGAATAACTCGGAAAACGGAAGAACTGGTGAAGATCACGGTATCTTATTCCGGCTCAACCCCTCTGAGCATGAACAGATCCATGACTCTCACGGAGCCTTCTGTGTTACCTGATTTAAGAGAGCCCGGTATTGCCTTTGCATAAGCCTCCCTTGCATCACCCAACATTTTGTATGGAAAAATGGTGAATAAACAAACAGCCTGTCAGGAAGCATGGCC
>Ga0265295_1006614_pt1 | contig 13913 bp, 14 predicted proteins | sample Munlansysbiofilm_FD_192503 | JGI IMG/M metagenome (GOLD analysis project Ga0265295, IMG submission 192503) | Leachate microbial communities from a municipal landfill in Southern Ontario, Canada - Methane capture system biofilm | ecosystem: Engineered > Solid waste > Landfill > Unclassified ... | reverse complement strand
TCTTACCGGGGGGATGTGAACAATGCCCTTTTCTGCGTCGCTGATGGCATTGGGGGAGAGCAGAAAGGCGAAGTAGCAAGCCAGATTGTCCTGACTCATCTTCGTGACCATTTTTCTGAAATTACCGATGAAGAAACCTTCATTTCGGTCGTGTATGATGCGAAAGAAGAACTGGAAAGGTATGTGGAAAAAAATCCTGAATCAGCAAACCTTGGGTGCACTCTTGCTGGCATCATCATTCAGGACGATAAAGCCCTGGTCTTCAATATCGGAGATTGCCGGGTATATCGGATCAATGGAAAATTTTTCGAACGAATAACAAAGGACCATTCAGTAGTTCAGCACCTTCTGGAAGAAGGGGTCATCACCGAAGATGAGATGCGGTATCATCCAAGGAAAAATATTGTTACATCATCAGTTTCAGGAGATGGCATAAAAAACTCTATCCATGTCTGGTTTAAGTCCATCAATTTGCGCGAACAGGATCTGTTTTTCATCTGTTCAGATGGTGTCTGGGAATGCTTCTCTCAGGATGAACTGGAGATGATATTTCAGAAACATCCGGGTTATGCCTTCTCCGAAAAAATTCTGGTTGCTGCCCTTGCAAGACAGTCGTCAGATAATGTATCTGCAATTCTGCTCCAAACCACATCAATTCAATCATAATGAGTTCCCTCATAGTTGTAGAGGTAGCACTTGCAGAGCCGGAAGATAACTACACTGGACAGTCATTTGCATGGATACAGCAGCGAATCAGGGACCAGTTCTCCACTGCATCAAAGAGATATGAGACACTCACAAGTAAAACCGAACGTGTGTCAAAACTCTACGGAGATCTCTCAGCCCATGCAGAAACCATACTCAATACCGATAATCCTGCATGGAAAAAAGTTGATGATGCACGCAAAGCAATGGAGTCTTTTTTCCGAAAATCTGACCGATTCAGAATAACTCTTATCCAACTGCTTCTTGAAGAGAATGAGATCCATCTGATGGAAGAGACGTATGTAAATCAAATCCGGCAGTTTCTTTCTAATATTATAACTGATAGGCTGATGTCTCCTGAAAACCTAAAATTTTCTGAATTTTCAGGTGAAATTGCTGAAATTTCACGTAAAGAACTCCCATCTGACCGGATAGCAGACTTAAAAAAACTCATATCTGATCTGGCAGCTTTTTATTATATATGTAAACAGGCAAAGACAATCCTTCAAAAACAAATAGCTGATACAAAAAAAGACGTGACATCACTCGAACTTTTACCTATCTCCCTGCCAGATCTGGAAATCCTTCATAGTCTCCAAAACCGGCTGGCCTCCCTGCCAGAGATCCCTGACATCATCTTACAGGAAACCCGGCTATTAGAGATTGAAAATGAAGTATCTGCCTTTTCTCACCGGTTGTCCGGTATTGAATATACTGACATGGCAGGAATTGTGCATACAGGCACTGGGCCTGATACAGGCACTGGGCCTGGTATTAACATGGAGCAGATTGACCGTGAAGCGTCTCTCGCACTCCTGGCCCTTGAGGCGAACTTTTTTCATGGAAGAATCAGGTTCTTTGACTATGATAACACCGAAACCGATGATTATGAGCAGGTAGCAGGCGGGATACCTCCTGACCGGCTGGCCCTCCAGCGTGACAACCTGCAACTTGAGTACGGGCTGCTCAAAGAGAAACTCCCGGAAAAAACCGTTATCAGGGAAGAACTTGAGGAGATGATCCAGAGCCTCTCCGTAGATCCTGATGCCGGTGCATTACTCGATGCGGCCCTGATCCTTTATCATGACCCGTTTCCGGAGCTGCGGGAACTCTCGGTGATCAGAAGACAATATAATCTGTATTTCCTGCAGAAAACGAGTAAGTCATTATCAGACGAGCACTGGAATTTGATAATTAAAAAATTTCTGGAACTGCTGGAATCCAGGGGGTACCGGGTCAGGGCACGAAAAATCCAAAATTTCCGAAATTTATTTAGGAAGGGTAACATCGAGGTCTTCACCCCGATGCATCATTACTCAGTTATGATATCAATAAACCCTCTTGATGAACTGGTATTTCGCCTGGTCAGGGTAATTGATGGATTTGGTATTGATGAACTTGACGCTATTCAGGTTAAAAAAGATGATACTCAATCTGATGCAGTTTGGAATCATGATTTTACTATCCTGACAGAAGAATTAAAGGAGCACAAAATTATCTTTATCGAACGATTAAGGAAAAATTCAGAGGAAGTTTCAATTCAACAGTTAACTAGGTTTGATCTCCTGACTGACGAACACATATCTTAATTCTTTTGACTTCCCATACATGATATTCGAATGCAGGTATGATCCCGGAAGAGATGGGCAGTCCAGAGAAGCGAGGCACGACGTTACGAAGCGGTCTGTCATTTCATAGTGAGTCACCTCACAGGTGTGAGTATGAGACCTCATCGCCTGATTCAGAGCAATTGTTCAAAACATACCGGATAATAAAGCAGTTTCCGGCGACCGGAGGAGAAGCTGATATCTGGCTTATCCAGAAAGACCGGATCTATTACATTCTGAAACATTACCGACTTGGGATTGAGCCAAAAGCAGATGTGTTAGACCAGGTAAGTCACATTTCCCGGCGCAATCCGAAAAATCTGATCAAGATTATTGATTATGGTTTTGATGAGAATTCAGAGCGTTGGTTCGAGATACTCGAATATGCCCGGTATGGTTCACTTCGTGATCTTGTCCAAAAGCAGTCCATTAATAATAATACTTTTAAATCCATCATTGAAGAGATAGCATTCGGACTTGAAACCCTGCATAAAAGTAATATCCTGCATCTTGATTTAAAACCTTCAAACATTCTGATACGGGAGACAAGGCCGCTCAATCTCATACTTACCGATTTTGGAATATCAACGCTCCTGGACAGTGAATTATCACGGCATATCACCACCACCAAGGGGACTCCCATGTACTGGGCTCCTGAGCAGCTTGGAAATGTCGTGGGCAGGGAATCAGATTACTGGGCACTGGGCGTTATTGCCCTTGAAATTACGGAAAAAAAACATCCCTTTGACGGGCTGAATCATAATCTTATCCTCTCAACCCTCGCGTCCAGGGGGATTGTTCTTTCAGGGCAGATTAATCCTGACCGGCTTATCCTGCTCAAAGGGCTTCTCACCCGAAACCCAAAAAAACGCTGGGGGAAACGTGAGATTTCATTGTGGCTCTCAGGAAAGAGAAATATCCCGGTATTTTATGAAGAGGAACATACCACCCGGCTTGGAATCTCTAAACCATATGAGTTTCATGATGAGAATTATTTCAGTCTCCATGATCTGGTATATGCATTCATTGGTGACCCGGTCTCATGGGAAGACGCAAAGCGGCATATAGGACGGGGGTATCTGCTTCGGTGGCTTGAGGCAACTGAACAATATAATAAGGCAGTTACTATCTCCAAATACATTGAAACTTACCCAAATGAAGATGAACGTCTGCTATTCATAGCGGCAGAATTAAATCGGGATATTCCTTTCACCCTTTTTGGAAAGGTTATTGATATTGCCAATATTGTCTGGTTTTTAGGCCGCGCCCTGAACCGTGAGCAGGATGAGTATGAGGAACAGATAATTACTATGCTCTTTTCCGGTGAAATTGAGGGAATATATATGACATTCCTCGAAATTACCCATCAGGAAGTAAAAAACGCCTTCTTTTTGCGGTTATTTACTTGGATTAAGAGCAATCCCCGGGGAACGGCTGAACGAAAACGACTGTTTCAATATGCCAAAGTTTTGCATGAACGTGAAATTGTAGGAATTCCAACCGAATGGAATGCAAAATCAGTAGTTTCAATAATATCTATCTATCTGAATTTTGTCCGGTTATCGGCCAGGTCTGATGCGGATGAATGTAAAAAGGACATAGTAATTGCAGCAAAATATGCATTGTCTGCGCAGGTGATAGAACCTGACCTCATGGTTGCCCTGGCATCGGCATTTGAAGAGTTGGAGGATTTAAAATCTGGCAAACTGCTGCTAATTAAAGCATATAATCTCGATATTCGCGTTTTGACCCTGTTGTTCAACAAGAGAAAAGGATTGCAGCGGTTCAGACTCTATTCTGCCCTGACACGGGAGTATGAAAAAAATCTGATTTCGATATCTGCAGACCCCTGGAATGAGACGGCGACGTATTGGAAAGAAAAATTTATTCTGTATTATGGTGAGGACAATTTTGCCCTGTCTCTGTCAATATCCGAACGCGTCATTGAAATGGAGAAGACAAGTAGTGTCGGATGGGCCATGCGGGGTGTGAGCCTTTTCAAACTCAGGCGGAGTCATGAATCCGATTTCTGTTTTTCCAATAAATTTATTCAGAAAGCGGAAGATTCTATGATGCCATGGCTTATGGGAGAACATCTGGAAGATACCGGGAACTTAACCGGTGCAGAACAGAAATATCTTGAGGTTCCCATCTTGCATATGATCCAGCCAATGCCCCAGGTTGGCCTTGCGCGGGTTTATTACAAACAGAAGAGGTACTGGGAATCTATCGAAATATGTGACAGGGTCCTTCTTTCTCATCCTGGCACAATCAAATTTCAGTTCTATAAAGGCGAATCTCTGTACGCAATTGACCGGATTGATGAAGCACTCCATTGTTTTGAAGGCATCTGCACAAATTATCCTGAACATCTTATGAGCTGTGTGAAAGCAGCCCGGTGTTTATTAAAACAGGGTGAATATGCACAGGCAGATGCCCGGATAACTGATGTTCTTTCAAAAGATGAGACGATTGTTGAAGCATTACGGATAAAAACCTTTATTCTGCTCAAACGTGGAGTAAAACCTGAAGCAAAACAGAGCCTTGAGAAGATACTTGCCCTTGATCCGGACAATGAATGGGCAAAAAAATTGCTTTCAAACCTGTAAAACAACGATACATGTATCTCCTCACTGATTGTTCATTCTTTTTTGCGTGAATATGTACGAATAATATATAAAAAGGTTGAAATGCCAGGCAGGTACTATCATCATTGAAAGATATTTCTCTTAAATCCTTGGAAATTGCTATCAGGGAACAGGGTATCACAGGCAGCATTCAGGTGACAAATATGTATAATCTTCCGAAATGGAGCGTTGAATTCACTCAATTTCTCTCAGTAACCCCGCAATTCTCGTTCTCCGGCAATATTCTTGACATTTACCCGTTGGATATTGATGGTAATTTAACCACTCTGCGACTCAAAGACTATATCCGGACAATTCTGGTCAAAGAAGGGTATGACATCATCCTGACCCTTGATCCTTTTGTCGGCTTTTCCCACCTGCATGGCGATCCTGATACAATTCATGCAGTGCTGGGTGATGTGTTATCTGTTGAAAAGACCGGGCCACCCTCTCTTGAGCGAACGATTGAAATAATGCAAAAAAGTGTAGAGAACCGGACTGCCTATTCTGCAATAATTTTAAACCAGGTAATCCAGCATGATGAAAGGTATTATAATTCAGTAAAATTCTTGTATCAGATGTTTAATGCCAGTCAGAATGCAGAACCCAGGCTCTTAGCCGGGAGTTCATACCCCCGGTTTAATGTAATTATCTGGATTCATGACCAGGACAATTCGCTGCCATCCTGGTATGTTCGGGATAATACGAAAATAAGGCAAATTTTTGTTCCAAAGCCTGACCTCGAGGCCAGAAAAGCACTTCTCGAATCACTTACAAAAAACGTGCCTCAGTTTGAATCATTGGGCGATGCAGAGCAGAAAACATCGTTGTCCCTATTAGTAAAAAAGACAAAAAATCTTCAGGCAAATGAGATTATTTCATTAATATCCCTGGTAAGGCGGGAGATTATATCTGTATCAGATCTCCCTGAAGCCGTTACCCAGTACTCATCAGGACTTGCAGATAATTTTTGGAAGAGCATTGACAGAAGCCTGATAGAAGGTGCAGAAGATTTTTTAAGCAAACAGGTATTCGGGCAAAAACATGCCATAAAACGGGTGTGTTATCTGCTTATGCAGTCATATCTTGACCTTGCAAAATCCCAGTACCCTCAGAATCTTTCACAGCCCAGGGGTTTTTTCCTCCTTGCAGGTTATGAAGGGGTTGGAAAGAGCACTCTTGCATGGGCATTAAAAGATCTGCTCCTCGGCTCTGATCAGGATATGATAACCGTGAATATGAGCGACTATCATGATGAGGACGCACCCAGGCGTTTTCTTTGCTGCCATGAAATGAACAATGGTAATTTCCTTGCAAAAATTCGGAAAAATCCCTACTCTATTGTACTCTTTGAAAATATTGAGTCGGCGCATTCTTCAGTATTACATCTTATTTCTGCGATTATCCGTGATGGAGAATTATTGAGCGAAGATGGTCAACTCATCAGATTTTCTGGTTGTTTACTTATTTGTACCATTCGTCTGCAGGGGTGCTGCCCGGATGCAACGATACATAACCAGGACAATGAAGAGCCCATCAAAGAATGTCAGACTAGGGAGCGAACGGCTGGTGAAATCATTGCTCAGTTCTTTGAAGAGAAAAAGAGTTTTGATTTCTCCCAGTTAATCAGGGGAAACATGATAATGCTTCGAAGTATCCACAGGAGTGCTGCGAAACTTATCCTGGAGTCGATGTTAAACAGAATATTTGAGAGAATATCTGCGAAATATCACGTAAACATAATGATCAGTCCGTCAGTCAGGGACAGAATAGAGGAGTTTTGTTGCCAGGATCTCGCACGGGGAGGGGTGAGTATTGGTCAGCGGGTTGAAACAATGGTAATTGCCCCTCTTTCAAAAATACTTATCGAAGAAACTTTTGTCCCTGATGAAAAAGTAATAATAACTCATATTTCAGATAGTGAATCAGGATGGGAGGTTAACCTCTCCAGGGTGTAGATGGTGGGAATAGAATAATGGTGCTTCAAAAAATTTGCGATACCTGTGGGATGGCAAACCCTGCCACTGAGATGATCTGCATGCGGTGTTTTTCCGACATCTCTGGTAAAAAACCGGTTGAGCGTAAGACCATCAGGCAGATGGAGGGAAAGAGCATTGTCAAAAAGCCTCCTGACAGAAGGTTTGCAAAAATCGGGTTTGATGAGGGGAGGACTATTCGCGAGGTCACCCCACTCACACTTTCTATGTCCCCCGGGGCCACCATTACTGTTCATCATGGTGATTCAGTGGGCCGGGACGCAGTAGGACGGACACTTCTGCAGCAATATAACGGGGTTTCCCGTCAGCATGCCACGTTCAAATATTTTAATGGAAAATGGCTTGTCAGGGATGAAAACTCAACAAATGGCACCTATATCATGGGAAAGAAGATCTCGCCCGACAAGTGGTATGAGATAAAAGACGGAGATACAGTTTCTTTCTCTTCAAACTGCACCTTTATGGTTCAGACCATGTGAAAGGGATCCGTCATTATTGTGGATTTTTATTCATACATATTTCGCCCCCGCTCAATCTCATCTGGCGGCAGTTGCATCAGATCATCGGGATATGGTGCAAACCATGTCTGGTTTTGCAAATTATCTATCTGATATGTGAGCAGCCAGGTCTGCAGGATCATCCTGACCGCAGAAAGAGGAAGGACTCCCCGGCGGTAGGCTTCTGTCTGGTCAAGAAAGAAGGATTTTTCCTCATGACTCAGGTGTTTGCTCAAATACCCGACCGAATGGAGCAGGACATTGATGTGCGCAGTGTACCGTGGGGGGAGTCGTGTCGCTTCAAGAAGAAGTTGGCGGTATTCCCTGATACTCTCATCGGGCTTTTTCTCTTTGCCCGTTGCGACAATTCTTCCCAGTTCGTTTACCCTGCTTTGATTATACGCCATCAGGAGCAGTTTGTTTTCGGAATGAAAACGTATAAGGGCGGTGAGGGTTCCAAGCGATTCCACACCTCGGAGATCTGCAAGCATAAAGATCCTGGTCAGAAAATGTTCACGTATTCGTGAATTTCTGATTCTTCCTTCATCCTCGATTGGAAATCCGGGATATTGAATAAGTATTCTCCCTCCAAAAAATCCTGGTCCTTTTTCAATAGGATGAGATTTCCCTGCAGATGGATAAATATTAACACTTCCAATTCCTGATGTCGGAGATTTATTTTTGAGGATAAATCCATCAACGTCCGGGAGTGAGTCAAGGAATGAATCCGAGAATGCAGCCATCTCATCAGTTAAATCCTTGTCCGTGGTTGGCTGGATGAGTCGGTCTCCTGCATTCGTCCGTACAATCCTGATCGTGCTGCGGGGTATGCCAAGACCAATTTCGACCTCCGGGCATACGGGTAAGAAGTGAATGAAGGGTTTCATCGCGGCAACTTCCGGGCTTGATATCATATCCCCGTTATACCTGACTGGATCATGTTCAATACATCTGCTTATGACGACTTCAGGTCTTGAAAATTTTCTTTTTTGCTGCATGCTCTGTCAAAGAATATCCTTCACACAGGTATATAGGATTCGGGAGACAAAAGTTATCATACGAGCCTGGATACCTGTCCAGGCATGAGGACTAATCCATATGTGCATTGCAATTCCTGCTGAAATACTTGAGATACGTGACGATAAAACCGCCCTTGTTGATTTCGGAAGCCTGAAACAGGATATCAGAACAGATCTTGTAGATGTTTCTGTTGGAGATTTTGTTCTGGTTCACGTGGGATTTGCTATTCAGAAAGTTAACCGGGATGAAGCTCTGGAGACCCGCGAGCTCTTCAGACAGTGCTATGCAGCAATGGAAGAGAGCGCGTAATTTTTTTTTATAATCGTCAGGAAATGCCGGCTCCGGTTAACAGTGGGAATGCCTGTGAAATTCCGTTGAAAATAAACTGGACTGCTATAGCCATCAGCATAATCCCCATCAGGCGGTTAACTACCCGATATTCGCGCTTTGAAACACGTTTTGTAATTTGTTCTGATGAGATGAGAACCAGGTAAGTAATTACCAGAGTTACAAGTACTGCACCAAGGATTATCCCAAATTCCAGTGGACTTGTGAGTATCGGAGCATCTTTTGAGAGCACGATAACCGTTGTGATAGTTCCCGGTCCGGATATCATTGGGAATGCAAGGGGCATTGATGAGATATCATCAGCATCGATACTTTCATACTTTTCAGTTGCTGTTACCGTTGCCCGGGAAATGCGTGCATTCACCATCTCCATACCGATACCAAAGAGCAGGACTCCTCCTGCGACGGTAAAAGCGCTAATGGTTATACCAAAGAGTGAGAGCAGAAATGAACCAAAAAGTGTAAAAAATATGAGGACAGCCCCTGCTATCTGGCACCCATATGCTGCAACCCTGCGTTTATCTTTCGAGTCCATAAACTCTGTAATGGAATTATACACAAGAAGAGCACCCAGTGGATTTACCACGATGAGAATTGATGAGAGGGCAAAAAGAGAAAAACTGATGAGATCAGTCGCCATGGTAAATTTTTGTGTGCATCAGTAATACACAACCCCGTCTTCCATTGTGCTGATATTCTCATATCTTTCTTCTGACAAATTGGTGCTGATCACGAGCTCTGGAATTTCACTTCCAAAACTATGGGCCGGGAACCAGTAGAGTCCGTCGCCATAAACCGGCTGAATATCATATGCCTTCAGGTCTGCTGCAGTGTAATTCATCGAGATTACTGATACGTTCGAGAAAGCAAGTTTTTGCAAAAGCCTGGTTTTGATATCATTTTCCCCAAACATCAATGCAAGAATTCTGAATGCGTCTTCAAGCGTATATTCTACGTGGACATCTGCATACCCGGGCATTAATGATATCGTAACTGATTGAATGCGGAGATAGCCTTCAGAATCAGTCTCTGCGGCATATGACTGGGACACCATGATCAGGACACACCCGATCAGCATCACCAGACCTAACTTCATTCTTATGAGGTTAGTAAAAGCAGTTTAAATTCTTTTGTCAGAAAGAAAAAGGGATTATTATTCTTTTCTGGAAATCAGGATGATTTCAATAGATGAAACATTGGTTTTGCCATTTTCCGTGTCAACAATTTCTGTGGACGTCAAGATGGATTTTTTTTCAACATCCTGCAAAAACCTGTTCAGCGCTATCTCGGTAGCGTCCACCGCCCGCGAGATCGATTTTCCCCTGGCTTTTACGATTACTTCCAGTGCTCCGTTGTTAAACTGTGTGACAACAGCCAGAACATAATTCATTACCGGCTTGTTCCCGACAAATACTATATTATCGTCCTGTATACAGCCCATAATTATTACAGGTACCCGTGGTCACAGATAAGTTCAGCATTCAGAACTGAAGCTCCTGCGGCACCCCTGATGGTATTGTGCCCCATTGCAATATACCGGATGCCAGGCCTCAGTCTTCCAACAGATACGGTCATCCCTTTTCCTTTCATGCGGTCCAGGCGTGGTTGCGGGCGATCCTGCTGAGTCATGAAGTCTATTGATTTTTCCGGTAAGGTTGGAAGGTCTTTTATCGGGCATTTCCAGTTCTGATATGCTTTTGCCACCACTTCAACCGGTTCTTTAATGTCCAGCCATACTGCCATTGAATGTCCGTCAATAACTGGAACACGGTTGCAACTGGCACTGACCGAAAAAGGAGCATTCACAACTTCACTCCCGTCAAAGGTCCCCATAATCTTCAGAGTCTCCTTCTCCATCTTCTCCTCTTCTCCCCCGATGTACGGGATAACATTATCAAAGATGGACATCCCGGGGACCCCTTCAAACCCTGCCCCGGAGATTGCCTGCATGGTTGCAACCCGAAGATCGGTGAAATGAAAGTTCCTGATTGGTGCCAGTGAGACGGCAAGCACGATTGTAGAGCAGTTGGGGTTGGTGACGATAAACCCGTCAGTTCCTGCATCATGCTGAAGCTCAATCATCCTCAGGTGGTCTGCATTAATCTCTGGGACCACGAGTGGGACATCAGGAAGCATCCGGTGGGAACTTGCATTGCTACAGACTCCGACACCCGCTTTTGCACAGTCAGTCTCAATCTTGGTTGCAAGATCAGCAGGTAATGCTGAAAAGACAAGGTCAACATTTTTAAGACTTTCAATCTTTGTATCAGATACGGTAACGTCTCCGACAGAATCTGGAAGGGGCAGATCAAGTCGCCAGTTAACCGCATCGCGATACTTTTTTCCAGCACTCCGCTCGGAGGCAGTCAGAACCGTAAGGTCAAAATACGGGTGCTCAGCCAGGAGCTGGACAAAACGCTGGCCCACCGCGCCGGTTGCGCCGAGGACTCCAACACTAACCATACCTCGTATATATATCCGAACCAGTAATTAAAAAGGAGGATTTTATTCCATGGTGATAGCTTCTGCGGGACAGACATCAACACAGGAACCACAGTCTACACAAAGGTCGTTGTTTACTACTGCTTTATCGTTTTCCATTGAAATTGCTTCAGCAGGACACTCATCAACACAGGTTTCACACCCGGTACATTTATTTTTATCAATAATTGTTGTCATTGATTTCTCCCCAGAAAATTGGTCAAATAGTTAAAAATAAGTTTCGAAAGGGTCATGCAAGGTTTAATACATCCTTCATTCCATAGATGCCCGGATTCTTTCCAATAATCCAGCGGGTTGCCCTGACTGCACCTTCTGCAAACACTGCACGGTCATATGCCCGATGGGAAAGGGTGACGGTTTCATAGTTACTTGCAAACATGACCGCGTGATCTCCGACAATGTCTCCACCACGGATGACATGCACGCCTATCTCCGAGCTTCGTTCAGTCATACCTTCGCGCCCGTAGATCTCCTCCCGCGGGCCGAGTTCTTCCTGGAGGATCTGCAGTATGGTCTTTGCAGTACCGCTTGGCGCATCTTTTTTGTACCGGTGATGTGCTTCAGTCACTTCGACATCGTAATCACTGAGTTTTTGTGCAGCATCCCGGATAAGGGTCCAGAGAATATTCATCCCGATGGAATAATTAGTAGATATTACAGCAGGAACCTTTCCCTTTGCAACTGCATCATCAATTCCCTTGCGTTGCCCCGGGGTAAGGCCGGTTGTTCCGAGAATAATTGCACATCCTGCCAGGGCAGCGACCGGGACGTTCTGTGCTGCTGCGGCTGCAATGGTGAAATCTATTACAACATCAGGTTTTGCCGATGCAAGAAGACCCGGAAAACCCTCTGATGAGACAACTGGAGCACCATAAAAGGTGCCTTCTTTGATATCTACGCCACCAACCAGCTGCATATCCTGTTCTTTGGATATAATGCCCCCGATGGTGGTTCCCATCCGGCCAAACGCGCCGCAAATTACAACTTTAATCATATCTGGACAAAACCTCTCTAAGTTTTTCTGCTGTTTGTTCTGATGCTTCATCAAGCGGCAAGCGGAGGGGTCCCGCGGCCATTCCTAAAATTTCAGCTGCTTTCTTTACCGGAACTGGATTTGATTCTATAAACATCGAACGGAACAGGGGGGAAAATCTGAAGTGAATATCCCGTGCGGTCTGATAATCCCCTTTCTGAACTGCTTCGTACATTTCGATAAGGGGCCGTGGGTATATATTCGCTGCAACAGATATGATGCCTTTTCCTCCGAGAGCTAGAATTGGCAGTGTCAGGTTATCATCCCCTGATATGACAGAAAAGTCTTCATCTCTGGTCAGTTCAATGATGGATGATATCTGACTCATATCGCCGCTGGCTTCTTTGACACCGACGATATTCGGATGAGTTGCAAGTTCTGCAATGATATCAGGAGCGATGTTTTGTCCTGTTCTTCCCGGTACATTGTATACGACAACCGGGATATCACAATCTGCAATAGCGCTATAATGTTTAATAAGGCCTGAACGGTTTGGTTTGTTATAATACGGACTGATAACCAGAACCCCATCAGCGCCTACATCTTTCGCAGCTCGTGTAAACCGGAGTGCTTCAGAGGTGTTGTTTGAACCAGTGCCGGCAAGTACCGGAACCTTTCCGCTTGTTTCATCAATGGTGACCTCTATGACCTGTTCGTGCTCGGCAAAAGAAAGAGTTGCAGATTCACCAGTTGAACCACAGGGAACAACGCCATGTACCCCTGCGGCAACGAGGTGCGCTATGTTGGAACGAAGGCCGTCAAGGTCCAGATTCTTTCCATGATTTCTTTGAAAAGGAGTAATCAATGCGGGGAAAACACCTTCAAACATGAGGTTTATTTTTTGAATTTCCCAGTATTTATCTTTCTTGTGATGTACCCGGCAATCCTGTTTCTGACACGCTTGCTGGGGACATTAGTGGCGCTGCCAACAGCTTTTTTGTTCTCGTCAAAATCGTTGGAAAACTTCTCTTCGTGGAACTCCAGGAGTTCGGTTCCGATTTTCTTGATATAAGTTGGTTTAATTCCCATGGTATTTCTCTCTCAATTAGTTGCATCAATAATGCGCTGTGATATCTTAATAAGATTTGTTGCAATCTCTCCAGGCATTTCTCCAAACATTCGTGCCTCTATCATCCCTGAATCCCGGTTTTTTATAAATAACATGTCCGGAACACCTGACTCCTGTTGGCTGCAAAAAGCAACCGCCCAGTCCATAGTTGGTATCCCGGGTGGAATGGTATCTCCGCCACAGGTGCAGGTCTCAAGAATCATATCTTCAGAGATATCACGCAGAGAATCTGAATACCTAACGGTGCAGGCGCATCTCAGTTCAGGAGAGAACCTGAGTGCAGTGAGAATGCAGGACACTATCGGTGATTCAATTCCGAATCTGATCTCTTCCTGACCTGTTTTAATGTCTTTTTTGTCAGGTAAAAGAATACATGTTCCAACATCATCAGGAGTCATGGCACCTGGTATTGCACAGCCCAGTTCAAGACCCTCATCTGGTATCACGTCTGATATGTTCTCTGAAACAATTCTTGCCATGGCCTGCATGAGTTCCTGCCTGATTTTTT